>Ga0172375_10004118_pt1 | contig 21692 bp, 22 predicted proteins | sample LakKiv1m_FD_114537 | JGI IMG/M metagenome (GOLD analysis project Ga0172375, IMG submission 114537) | Freshwater microbial communities from Kabuno Bay, South-Kivu, Congo - kab_092012_11.1m | ecosystem: Environmental > Aquatic > Freshwater > Lake | place: Democratic Republic of the Congo...
CAAAATTGCATCGGAATATTACCGTAAAGTAGCTGATTTAGAAGACGGACATTCCAATGCGTAGGATGTTTTAAAAAATGTGCGAGGCTCGCTTGATAATCATGGGTAAAGAGAAAACAAAATACAAAGAGGGTGCGATTCTTTTTCATCCGATTCATGGAGCGCTCTGCGTGGAAAAAATATTCTCGAGTCCAAAATTAGATGCAGGAAATTTATGCTATCACTTGAAGCCTGCAGGGCATAATTATGCTGGCACGAGTTTTTTTATTCCGGCCGAACATATTTGCGAAGAGGGGTTACACCCTCCTCTCACCACGGTTGATGCGCGGAAAATTCTAAGGCGTCTTAAGAAAAGCAAACGAAATAAAATGATGTCTCGAGAAAGACGTGAAATAGAACTGGTCGCGTTACGTCATCAAAACACCCCAGCAGCATTTGCGGATATTCTTTCGACGTTGGCCCGTACTGGAAAAGGTAAATATGCCTGGAGGCAAAGGATCATACTCCAGTATTCCGCTGCTGCTCTGGTCCATGAAATAGCTTTTGCTTTAAAGATTTCAGCCACCGAGGCATCCCTTTTAATACGCAAGGCACTTGCCCATTCTGTAAGAGTCAATCGTTGGGTTCTCAAAGCTCTCGAACGTCTTAGCGAAGATGAAAAAGAATAAAACACAAAAAATATTCAAAAGGATTACGGTTTTGATACCCGAGAAAGGGTCATTTCCTAACTTTCTGCGAATGGCAGTGGAGCTTTCGAAAATGCTTAAAATTTCCTTACGGCTTCTTGTATCTTCAAGATTTTTGAATGAAAGACCGCAGAAGGGTGGTTTTTACCGGGAATACATGGAAGAGCAGTCGCTTCAAAACGGGCTCACATGGGATGTGCAGGTTTTTGAAGATTCTCTCTCTCGGGTGCTTGAAAAGTTCTCGCGAGAAGAGGATATCCTTGTGGCCTTAAAGGATAATGATCCGTTTTTGTTAAAGGTTTTGCTTCGGGAAGCACCTTGTCCTGTTCTCGTCAGCCCTCAAGGTTTCGAGTGTGCTTTTCAAACTGTAATCCTTGCCTATGCGGGAGGAAGGTTCAGTGACCGTGCGCTCAAAATAGCTAGCGAACTTGGGAAAAATGGAGGTTGCTGCTTAGAAGTTTTAACCGTGGGGGTTGCTTCATCGCCTGTCCTTCGGAGTAATCATGAACATGTTCGGTATTGTCTCGGAATGTATAAGGTGAAAGCCGATTATCGAATGCTTCGCGGGAACATCAAAAAAACCATATTGGACACCTGTGAAGGCAGGCAGGCAAATCTCTTAATTCTCGGATCTAGTGAGACCCCTGAGTGGAAGGACTACCGGTTTCGTTCTCTTTCTGAGGAGGTAGCGGACGAAGCGAAGTGCCCCGTGATGGTGGTGAAGTAATGGCGGAACTTTGCGAAATAATTCCTGACAAAGAGGTTATTCGTTGAGGGGAAGATGCGATGAAGATTAAAAAGAAAGAAAATCGTTCGATGGAAATTCAGGCAACGCTCATATCCGATTCGGAAGACAAGGAATCAACCGTGAGTTTTGTCAAAGAATACTACGAGCTCGGATGTCGGTGTTTTATGTGTAAACGCATTGTCAAAAAGATTGAACAGAACCAGGTGCTTTCTTCGGGAGACCACTTTCACATGCGTGTTTGTCTGCCGGCTTTAAAACAGTTGCGAGAGCAAAAATAAAATACCGGATTAGCGAAGAATAATCATTAGGCTTTACCGTTGCGAGGAGCTCGATACGAAATACCGAACGCTTAAACGCAACGTTTTGATTTTGGAAAATGTGTTGCAATGGTATTGTTTGAATCTAAACCAGAAGGGAGGTGATTAAGATGAGCGGACCGATCTTCGGAAGTAAGAAGGACAAAATGGCGAAGAAGCCTCAGGTAAAACCGCAAGTGCAGCCGGGGCAGTCGCAACAGCCACAGAATCCTCAGGCACAAACGCAAGCGGTGAAACCCCTGGAGCCTCAAGACCAGCAACAACCTGGGCAAAATTCTCAAAATAAGCCTCAAGGGCCTCAAAGTACAGGTAGTAAATAAGAAATGGGAAAATAGGCACGCGGGGAGAGGCAAGTCTCTTCCCGTGCGCCCTAGACAATTACAAAAGGAGTATTACAATGGAAACTAAAAATATATTTCAAAAAAAGCCATCAGCATCAAATTCGTGGCAACGTTCTGCTTCAACCCAAACTGCGCCGTCGCCGGAGCAGTCTGTAGAGTTTTCTCTGTATGCACCGCAGGCCCGAAGCGTGAGTGTTGCCGGATCTTTCAACCGGTGGAGCCAAGTTAATTTTTCGCTCACGAAGAATATTCAGGGGGCTTGGAAAGGGCAGATCCGTCTAAAACCTGGACGATACCAATACCGGTTTTTTGTGGATGGGAAATGGATGGATGATCCCAGAGCTAAAGAAACTGTATCGAACGAATTTGGAACCCAAAACGCTATCATAATAGTGAAATAAATCTAATGCACCTTAGAAGATCCCCGGACGTGAGTCCGGGGGTGTATCGGGCTCCTCGATCTTCTCGGTTGCGTGATATACTTGCGCAATTATGGAAACGCGAAGGCAGGCCCACTGTGTATATCGATGCATGTATCACATCGTATGGATCCCACGATATCGATACGAGATATTGGTTGATGGCGTTGATAAATATTTGCTGATCAAGCTGGATGAGATACGGAAGGTGTATCCCGAGATTGAATTTATTGAGCGGAATGTTCAGCGGGATCACGTGCGCGTTGTGGTAAGTTTTCCACCGAAATACAGCATTGCCCAAGTCGTGCAGATCATGAAATCGAATACGGGAAAAGCGCTGAAGGAAAAGTTTCCGTATCTCAGACAGCGATATTGGGGATCTGGCGGTATCTGGTCCGTAGGATATTACGCAAGCACAGTGGGCCTGGATGAGCAAATGATTAAGCGATACGTTGCATATCAAGAAAAAGAAGATCGAGGACAAACGAAGTTTGCATTTTGAATTAAGCCCCGGATGTAAGTCCGGGGAGGTTAACTCGAGGTTAAGTCCGTCGATGAAAGCTACTATATGGGCCATAAGGTGTCCATAAATAAAGTACCCGGTTTCACAGGGAACCGGGACCAACGTGACGAGGTCATGAAGGGAGTGTCCTCCTCGTCAGGCCGGACATTTCCGATCTGATTCAGCAAAAATAAGTTAAGAAAAAAGCAACTTTGGAAAACTGGACAAATTTGGACAATTGCCCTTCGTAAGGACATAATCGGACAGGTCGGGACTGTCCATGAGACGATCTCCAAATTCGGCTGGTAATAGGGAATGGGGATTACTATAATGGCGGCCTGAGCGGTAGAACGGGAGAGGTTTAATTCATTCCCACATCCTACCGCAGCCAGTTCTATGTATCTCTATATGCCATAATGAGTTACGACAATTTTTCATGTCGACTTGTTAGGGCGTCGAATGATGGCCTATAACGCTCTAAGTGTAAACAATGTAAGCCATTAATTGCTTACAATTGGCACTTGCTCTAGAGATATTGATTATTCAGATCGGTAAATATTGATTAATAGTACGAATCCCTCTCCGCCAGCCATTCGATAGTATCTCCACACGCTGGAGATAACCAAGCGAGCCATAAACCGGGTTGCGGTTTATGGCTCGCTTTATATCGCGGCCCGTCAAAGACTTACGCCGTCGCACGAATTGTCATTCCTGCACGCCTTAAACGGGAATCCATCCTTTATATTTTCTCTCGCCCAAAATGCGCCAAAATCCGCAATCTATCTCCAAAGTGGCTACTGATTTCAGCCCACTGATTTCGAGCTGATTTGGCGCACTGACAGCTTTTGGCTGATTTGAAACGGAACTGAAATCAGTTTGCGTTCAAATAGTTGGCTTTTGTGGCAGTCTTATCTCTGATTTCAGGCGGCAGGTGGTGCGGAGATAAACAGCTGATTCCAAGTGCTTTCTTGCTGCGTCCAGTCCATCTCTTCGGAGATAGATCGAATTGTGCGTTCGCTGATTCTGGCGATTCGGCTCGCATCTTCTTGGAGAATGGATTCTTGGATCTTTGGGCTGAGGAAGAGAAGGCTTGTGATTTGATCCAGCCGGGATTTATGAATGCCAAGCCATTCGGCAATCTGTTTCAGATCCTTGGCCCTGCCTGAATCGAGCATTTGCTGGATTTGATGGGCAAGAAGGAGCTGTTGTCGGATCACCGGCTCACTTTTGAAATCAGGCTGGCTGGAGGAGGGGATTCGCTTTTTGAGTTCATCAATTGGCAGATCGTACTCATATTTCCTGACGTCGCCTTTTAGATAAATCCGCAGCTTGCTTTTTCCGCCGTCGTAATCGATCTCTCGAACCAGTTCATTGATAATGGTAGCCTGTTGCTCAAAGGTCAGCTTTCCCCAAGCGGGTTCTTCGAGTCGTCCATCTTTTGTAATACGTGCCAATAATTCCAAGACCTTGCCTTCAACTGCAACGGCGCTGATGGACTTGGTGGGGCAGGCCTGCCGGTTGAGCTTGATCGCATTCAGGCAGATATAGTAACGATACTTGTATTTGTTCTTACGGGCATAACTATGACTCATGCTCGTCTCGCAGGCTGCACAGCGGAAGATACCGCTCAAAAGGCCGGGGAACTTCCGGTTTTTTGAAACACCGCGTGCCCTTACGTTTTGCTTCAGGATTACTTGGGCTTCATTGAAAATTTCTTCGCTTATAATCGGTTCATGGAGTCCGGGATAAACTTTGCCGTCGTATTTCACCTTACCCATATAAATAACGTTTTTCAGAATCATCTGGATATTCGTATTTTTAAACGGAACATTCCCGAGGATTTTTCGCTTATCCTTATGAGCCTTGGTGCGGTAGCCCTGTTCATTTACGAGCCGGGCCACTTCGAGCAGCGATTTATGCTCGATATATAGCTTGAAGATTAGGCGGACTAATTCAGCATCTTTTGGATTAATAACAAGTTTCTTGCTTGCAGGATCAATATCGTAGCCAAGGCCAGCCCTGCCGCCGATCCAGCGGCCCTTTTTTCGAGCAGCTGCCATTTTGTCTTTGGTTCTTTCGGAAATCATTTCGCGTTCAAATTGCGCAAACGAAAGCAGGATATTAAGCGTCAGCCTTCCCATGGACGTATTGGTATTGAAATGTTGCGTGACCGAAACGAAAGTGATCTGCTGTTCTTCGAAGAATTGAAGCATTTTGACAAAATCGAGCAGTGATCGCGATAACCGGTCAACCTTATAAACGACAACACAATCCACCTTCTTCGCTTTGATATCCTCAAGGAGTTTTTGCAAGGCAGGCCTGTCCATAGTAGCGCCGGTAAATCCGCCATCATCGTATCGATCAGGCAGGGCACTCCAACCCAGGTGTTTCTGACTTTGAATGTAACTTTCAGCCGACTCCCGTTGCGCATCAAGAGAAGTAAACTCTTGATCCAGTCCTTCGTTCGTAGACTTTCGAGTATAAATTGCGCACCGGTTTGGTTTGAGGCCTTTATTATTTTCCATTGGGTTTGTACCCGAAAAACAAGAATCCGTTCCACTTATCGCCCGTAATCACCTTGGCCACATGGCTGAGGTTCTTATAAATGACGCCTTCGTATTCAAAACCGCTTTCCAGAACTTTGACCTCGATCCGTTTGCCTTTATAAGTTTTGGTAATCAATGATCCGGGTAAGGGGAGTCTCGAGTCGCGACCCGTGGGGCTGGAATGCTTGGCTTTGAACCGGCAACAATTTACCGGGTCGTAACGAGTGATCAATCCGTCAATTTTGGTTTTTAAATCCGCAGGCAAGCCGCCAATTGCCATTTCCTGAAGCCGGTAGGCAATCTTTCGTTCCAAGAATCTGCGGTTATTCGAGACCGGCTCAGCGCCGAAAAGCTCAGCATATTTGCGCTGCAATTCGGCCGCTGTCAGCCCGGCTAGTGCCACAATGTCGCACTTTGAAATATTCATCGTTTTCAGCCCTTACATGAATAGGGCCATACAATCGGAGATATAGCAAGTCCGCAAAGATGTTTGAGATGGTGTTCAAAATGGCGAGATTACGCGATGCAACATTGATTTTCGGGGTGGTATAATTCCCTTATTGTGAAACCGTCAAATGTTAAAAATCCAACCGTCGGTATTGATTTTGCCCGCTTGCATCCAGAGTTAACGGCTGTCATTCTCGAAGCAATGCGGCGGATGTTTGACCCCGTTTATAACATGCGGACGATGCTGAGGGAGAATGCAGAGTTGCGTCATAGAGTGATAGAAATGTTTGTCGCAATCGAGTTGATAAGTATTTCTCAAGGCCGCCGCGATAAACCTTCAGAGGGAATGATTCATTGTATGCAGAAGCTCATCCGGAATGAGGGTGGTGACGAGTCGTTGGTAAGAGAGCGATTTGCGGATCTTGTGACCCTGCTATATCTGGACAAGAAATCAAAAATCATCCGTGCGCTTATTAAACACCCCAGCTATCCAGATTTGTTCGCAGCGGAGGTTATCAATATCGTTTCATTAGTTACCACCAAAGAAGGACGGGATAAACTTAAAAGGCAAAATTCTGATTTAACCAAAGTTGAAGGCGGTAGCAAAAATGTAAAAATGGAAGCCTATTTTAAAGACATCGAAGAGGAGGATGGGAACATATGGTGTCAGGAAGCAACGGCGACCGAACCGGATGAGTTCTTAAAAAGAGTAACTCGCTCGAACGACTGGCCTTATTACGAATTTGAAATAGTCAGCTATGCCGAGAAATTGTATCGTTCCGATCGAGCGCAAAATATACTACGAGTGGTGCGCTACTATTTTAAAGAGCCTTCGAATCAGGTCAGCCTGACTCAGATGGCCAAGGACTTAGGGATTAGCTATAAAACAGTTTTCGCTATCGTAAAGACCATCCGCAACGACGTCGGCCTTCGAAAAATCATAAAGTCTCTCCTGTAGTTCCTGCCGGAAATTTATTTCAGTAAAGGTTATAAAACAACCCATTTTCTTCCCCTATATAGGGGAGGCAATGGGTGTTTTTCTTTTTTGCCTCCCCTAACTGAAAACAACAATGAGGAGAAACAGTATGAAAACTCAAATTGCAACAATGGCTATCAGAAGTATCAGTCCAGCTCTTTACAACCCTAGAGCCGATCTGAGACCCGGAAATCCCGAATACGACAAACTCAAGGCGAGCATCGAAACGTTCGGGTGCGTGGAGCTTCTTGTATGGAACAAGCGGACACAAACGCTTATTTCAGGGCATCAGCGGCTGAAGGTTTTGGTTGAGCTTGGCTATGCTGAAGCGGATGTGATTATTGTTGACTTGCCACTCGAGCAGGAAAAAGCTCTGAATTTGGCGATGAATCGGATTCAAGGAACTTGGGATAATCAGAAGCTTGCGGTTTTGCTTGATGAGATTATCAAGATCCCTGATTTTGATTTCAGTGTCAGTGGATTTGATCTTCCTGAAATCAGCGAGATTTTGGACAACGCTCAAGAGGTCAGGGAAGATGGTTTTGATTTCGATGCGGCGATTGAAACCATTGAAGAACCCATCACCAAACAAGGGGATTTGATCGAGCTCGGTTGTCACCGGATTATTTGTGGTGACTCTTCGAACTTCGAAGACCTTGCGCGATTGATGGGAGAAGAAAAAACGCACCTGATCCACACCGATCCTCCGTATAACGTCGATTACTACGGCGGTAACCGGCCACATGCAAACGGCCGGCCTAAACCGTCACGCCACTGGGAAAGAATTTACTCGGACAATTTGAGCCAAGATGAATATGAAGTTTGGCTTAAGCGAATCGTCACCAATGTAGATTCTTTTCTTCATCCGGGCGCCTCATTCTATTTTTGGAATGGTCACAGGCAGTTCGGGTTCATGCATCAAATGCTGACGGAACTCGGGCATCGCGTATCGTGTGTCATCACGTGGGCGAAACCGAATTTTGCCATCGGCTACGGCGATTATAATCAACAAACAGAATTTTGTTTGTATGGTTGGAAAGAAAATAACGGGGCTCACGCTTGGTACGGTCCTACCAATGAATCTACATTGTGGCAGATCAGGCGTGATCCAGTCCACGAATATTCCCATCCGACGCAAAAGCCGCTTGAACTTGCTGCGCGCGCGATCCGGAACAGTTCGGAAAGAGGCAACATCGTTCTTGATTGCTTTTTGGGTTCCGGAACGACGCTGATTGCGGCAGAAACTTTGGGGCGAAGATGCTTCGGTGTTGAGATCGATCCGAAGTATGTCGACGGCATTGTCCGCAGGTACATTGCGCTGGTCGGCAAAAATAAAATCTCCGCCGAATTACGACAACGTTATCTGAAGGAGGGGCAAGATGGAAAGTAATGAATCTGATTTCGAAGAAACACCCATCCTGTCTATTTTGCAACAGATTAAGGAGGGCAGCAGAAATCCGCGCGATCTTGAGAAAGAAATTCGCCAGAGATGTGTGGAAGCGATGTTTCTTGAGGGTTATGGCGAGGCTCAGATCGCGCAGGTTCTCTATCGTTCGGAAAAAACTATTCGCCGAGATCTCACGGATATTAGGAAGAAAAATGCCGTGAGCCCCAACGTCGAGCAGACGAAGCAGATCGTCGGCGAAATGCAGCAGCAGGTACGGTCACAGATCAGCCGGCTTACGCGGATCGCGGCAAGTAGCGGAAGTCCGACAGTATCAAGGATCAGTGCCGAGGCGGTAGCTTGGAGAATTCGCAAGGAATTTACCGAAAAATTGCAGAGCCTTGGCTACCTTCCGCTTAAACCTCAAGAGTTCGTGATGACCCATCAAAATGCAGATTTGTCCTTTGATGAGATCGAAGCGACGCTTAATCAAGTTAAGGTTGCCGCGGAAGAAAATGGGCAGCTTAATCCACAGCTCGAAGAAACAATCAAATCATTTGAGGCGGATCTTCAAAAAGCAAAATTAAATCATGACGTAACGAAATTATTGGATTCTCAACAGAATCCACCAACGAATGGGGGACAAGACAATGAAAAATAATCTGACTATGAATGTTTTCGGGCTTCGCCGTAATCAAGGTGCAGTCTCTTTGGAGATGTTTGCCGACTTATATTTGTCCAAACATGTCAAAATAAAACGATGCGCAGCACATCAAGAAATATACGCACACTTATTTGATATGCTGGCAAATCGCGGGAAGCGGCTTGTCGTTGGCGCGCCTCGCAAGCTCGGCAAATCGACTCTGGTGACTGTAGTGTACGCTTTGTATTGCATCTGTTACCAGAAGGAAAAATTCATCGTCATTTTGTCGAACACGAGCGACGATGCGGCGAGTATCCTGGGCAACATAAAAACCGAGCTGACAGAGAATATGGAAATTCTCAAGGATTTTCCCGAATTGAATGGGCCGAAGCCGCGGCCATGGACGCGAAATGAAATTGAAACGCCCAATCGTATACGGGTTGTTGCCTTGGGATCTGAACAAAGCATTCGCGGCCGGCGGTACGGGCAATACCGGCCGACTTTGGTTATTGCCGATGATCTGGATAAAGCGGATCAGCAATTGAGCTACGAAGGGAAGGCAAAATTAAAATCATGGTATGAACAGACCGTTTTGGAGTTAGGAAGCGCCGAGACTAACTATGTTTTGCTCGGCAACTACCACCATCCTCAATGCTTGCTTGCCGATTACGTAAATCCCGACCTGCACCCGCGGTGGATTAAAAAAGTTTATCCCGCTATTGTTTCCTGGCCAACGAATACGGTGCTCTGGGATATTTGGTCGCGAATTCACAATGGGAAAGAACCATTTCAAAATGAAACAGGTCCGGAAGCGGCGGAGAAATATTTTAAAAGCAACGAAGTTCAGATGCTTGAAAATGCGAAGGTTTTGTGGCCGGAGAAATGGACCTTCTATGAGTTGCGGGAAATGTTCGAAGAAAACAGTATGGTGTTTGATGCCGAATATCAAAATTCTCCGATCGATCCTTCGCAATGTCGCTTTCATCTCGAAGACTGTCACTTTTGGGATGAGCAATATAAAACCGTAGATCAGTTATTAGCAGCCCTCGGGCGAGACGTCAGTTTCTTTGGTTCATGTGACCCTGCGTTGGGCAAACATTTGGATAGGGGAGATTACACGGCGATTGTCGTTTTGGTCCGGCATTGTGAAGACGGGCGCCTCTATTTGCTTCATTGTGATGTCGCGCGAATAAAACCGGATGAAATCATTGAGAACATTCTCGGATATCACCGCCGGTATCATTTTTCGCGGTTCGCAATCGAAGCAGTGGCGTTCCAAGACTATCTGGCTAAGCAACTTGAGGACAAGGCCAGGGAACGACAGCTTAGTCTTTACCTTAAACGTCTGACGAATACACAGAATAAAGAGGCGCGGATCGATACGCTTCAGCCATTGATTAAACCGGGCACCCTCCAACTGAATAAAATGAGTCGTTTATTTCTCGAACAGTTGAGGAGTTTTCCGAAGTGCCGTTTTAACGATGCCTTGGATGCATTGCAAATGTGCGTGAGTGTAGCAGAGAATCAACGGGTTACTGTCAAAATCTTGGGTAGCGATAAAAAAGATATGTCATAGTTCCATGATTATGAGAAGAACCTCGGTTGGCATTTCTAATCACGCCATGCCGCACAAACGGCGTGCGGCAATCGCCTCACCGCACGCCGTCCCTTCCTCGCGTATAATCCGAATGTCGTATTTCAGCAATTTGCGACGTTTGGAGTACAAAAGGATTCTTCAAGGTTCGAAATGTATGCGGTTGTTACAAGTATCAGAAAAAATATCCGGTTCCGGTACTTTAGGGTCATGATGGAGAGGAAAAGGGAAGAAAAAAAGAGATGTTTTGAAAATGAACGATTCGGTATAATACAAAATCATTAGGGCGATGGAGTTCGCCCGAACTGCCATAGTAAGGAAGGCTGATAACTCCTACAGTTTCCGATTTGGGAATTGTAGGAGTTTTTTTGTTTTGAGGGAGTCATTTTATAAGCAGTTCATTGTGCTGTTTAGCTGCCGTGCTTGAAACCCCCGCGGCTTGCCGCAGGGTGCGTCACACATGCAAATTTAATAAAGCATTGGAGGAATAATGTCAAAAGCGCCCGTTAATGAAGGAATTAAATCCATTCAAAAGGGGGGTAGTGGTATTTTTCGTTCAGGTCCCCAGATGATGCCAAGCGTGTCATTAATGATGGCGGAAGGCGTGCTTCGTACCATAAATGATTTAAAGAAGCCATTCGTAACTATTATTAATTCTTATACGACACAAATACCCGGACATGCCCATCTGGATAAATTGGGTCTGATTGTAAAGAAAGAATTGGAACGGCATGGGGTTAATGTTTGGTATACGAACATCGGGGCCGCGATTTGTGATGGCATTGCCATGGGGCATTTTGGCATGAAGTATTCATTGCCATCGAGAGAGCTTATTGCCGATCAAATAGAAACGATTATAGGTGCGCATCCGTGTGATGCCTGGATTGGAATAGCCAATTGCGACAAGATCATTCCGGCCATGTATAACGCGATGGTTCGAATCAATATTCCAGCTATTTATATAAGTGGAGGGCCGATGTTATCTGGCCGTAATAATTCTGATTTAATTTCAGTTTTTGAGGGTGTAGGAAAGCACAGCGTTGGCAAGGCGAGCAATGCGGAGTTAAAGAAAATTACTTGCACGGCTTGTCCTGGATATGGCAGTTGTGCCGGAATGTTTACTGCCAATTCAATGAATTGTCTAGGAGAGTCGTTGGGTTTGGCTTTACCGGGGAATGGTACCATTCCTGCTACTTGCCGGATCGGACATAAGCTACGGCAATTTAAATTAAATCCTGAGAGGATTGCATTAGTGCGTAAAGCGGCTCGGCGGCTACTATTTCTATTAAGAAATAATATTAGGCCATTAGATATCGTGACACGTCCAGCTATTGACAATGCCTTTGTTTTGGATATGGCAATGGGTGGTTCGACCAATACGATTCTGCATGTCCTCGCTCTCGCCCATGAAGCGGGCATTCGATATAGCCTGAAACGTGTTGAAAAAATTTCGAGAGCCACGCCCAATGTAATTAAAATCGCTCCATCTCGCTCCGAGGTGCATCTGGAACACGTTCATGCGGTTGGCGGCATGGGCGCCATTTTGAAAGCTGTCCAAAAAAAAGGGAACAAATATTTAGATCTTCGAGCCAAAACAGTATACGGAAGACTGGGCGATTATGTTTTGAAATCACCGGGGCCTGACGGCAATGTGATACGTCCGGCAGAAAAAGCTTTTTCACGGACTGGCGGGCTAGCTATCCTGTTCGGAAATATCGCCCGCAAAGGAGCAGTTGTAAAAACAAGTGGCGTTGAAAAAGAAATGCTGTCCTTTGTGGGCCCGGCAAAAATATTTGAATCACAGGAAAGCGCTCTTGAGGGAATTCTTAAAGGAAAGGTGAAAGATGGTGATGTCGTAGTTATACGTTATGAAGGTCCTCGAGGTGGCCCAGGCATGCAGGAAATGCTGTCGCCTACTGCAGCGATTAAGGGCGCTGGAATTAAAGCGGCACTGATCACTGACGGTCGATTTTCAGGAGGTACCCGAGGACTTTGCATTGGACATATTGCTCCGGAAGCAGCTTGGGGAGGGGAGATTGCAATACTAAAGGACGGAGATACGATTGAAATCGACGTGCCCAAGCATAAACTAAACGTGCGATTGACTTCGGCAGAAATAAAAAAACGGTTTAGGAAGCTAAAACCTTTCAAGTCCGGAATCAAAGGAGGATGGTTAAAACGGTATCAGCATTTTGTTACCAGCGCGGATACCGGGGCTGTTTTGGCAGACGGATAACCTTTGTTTTTGTGGAAGCGCATAAAATTTTGGAAGAATCTTCGTCCAAGATGCAATTTTTTGGCGATGGAGTTCGCCTAAAGAACGGTTCTGAGGACAACTGCTGATGGCAGTAAGCCGAAGGGCTAATGACTCCTACAATATAAAGAGGATTAGAGGTTTTTTATTGTTAGGAGCGGTTCTATGGTTCAAAAACAAGTCATTTTTGTTGGACGCGAACAAGAGTTAAAGAGAATATGCGATGCACTCAAAGATAAGAAGCATGTTCTTATCTTGGGCGAGGAAGGTTTGGGCAAGACGGCCCTCGTTAACGAATTCATCATCCGAGCTCTTCAACTAAATCCCAAACAAAAAATTCTTCTTTCCAGGCAAAGCACTTCGTTAAAAAACACCTGCATTGAACTTGTGGAGTGTCTTTATCGTTTTCATCATCTTTACAAGTTGCCCAAGGAAATGAAAAGCTTAGAATTTTATCAATCAGGCGGAATTTCCCGAACACGTTTTGCAAAACTCAGGACGGTGGTTTTAAAGAATCTCTTTTTAAATAGTAGCCACAGTATCAAAAATTTAATCGTCGTGCTGGATCACCTAGGAAAGATAAAATCAAAGTTTTTCAGCTTTCTTGAAAATCTCAGAGACCATGCGCAACTGATTCTAATCGCAAGAACAGCCCGAAAAGAGGAAATAGGAAGATTCTGGGTCATGCTCTCGGATTTCGCGAGAGTTGAACTCCAGCCGTTTTCTCGCATGGAAGCAAACCATTTGGCTACTCATTGGCTTGACGGAATTGAAATTGATGGTGAGCAACTTCATGATGTGATCCGCATTGCCAATGGCAATCCGAAAATTTTGCAAGATATCTGCAGGGAAATTAGAAAACAAAGTTTCGAATCAAAAATCATAAATGTGCGTATCGCAAATTTAGATAGGCAAATGAGGGGATTCGTTAAAAACAAAATCTGCTGTAACAATCACAAAAGTGACGAGGTCTGCAATTGAGGCCCCTATCCATTCAAAAGCTTAATATCTCTACCCGAAAAATTCGTCTTGAAGAGATTCGTGGTATGGTGGGTAAAATGAAATTCTGCAGCGAATGCATTTTTCAAGGCGGTGATATCGATATGGCCTTAAAACATCTTTCTGAACTTCAGAGTGATGCAGAAAAAAAATTCCTGTTTTGTTATGCGCTCGTTGCCGGGGATAGCATTGATAAATCGGCGGCCAAAGCGTTATTGCTAAAACTTAATCCAGCCTGGCGATCGCTGGGGGATGTGTTGCCAACGCTGCCGCTCACGGAACGTAAAGAAATCCTTAAAACAAAATCGATCATGGATGTATGCCGCAAGCCTCAAACAGCAGTAGTTTTTTCAGATAAGGACAAAAAAAGGATTTCTTTGGAATTATCCAAAGCTGTTATTGGTATGGGATCATTACCTTACAAAGATGCGGTGTGGATTTTAATTCCGGAGCGTGAAACCACAGATTCTTTATGGGTCCAAGGCCATTTCGGAAAATACAAAATATTATCGGAATATGAATTCGCGGATCAATTTTCTCCGAATAAAGAAGAGGAAAAACTCAAATTGCTTTCGTGTTTTAGGTCAGCCCGTTGGGTTTTGCATATTCATAACCACCCGGCCCAATATGCGAAGGGCAAGGCACTTGAGGCCAGCGCTGCGGATCATTCGTTCTCGATTCAATGGAAAGAGGAACGGCCCGATTTGGGCCACAAGATGAAATTTTTTATAGTAGCGGGAAAAAACATTTTGGAATATTCAATGATGTTCAATAAAACCAAAATTTGGGATATGACAAGGGGCTAAATGGAAATAACCCTTAACGAAAATATTGGCCCGGCTGAGAAAAGTACGCCTGACAATGAGTTTCACAGTATTTTGTTTGAACGTCCGGATGACCGTATGGGGGATGATACTTTAAAAGAACCCGATTTTTTTGGCGACTTGAATCTTAATCAGGTTGTGGACGGTATCACAGGTGGAAAAGAAAATGAAGAATACAATCTAAAACCTTTCTTTTATTCCCCGTTGCGCCGCACTGACGCCATAAAATATCGCCACGAAATAATGCATGACCTTGAGGAGCCGTCTATTTTTGAGTGCGTCAGTATCTTCTTTTCCGGGAAGATGCGTGAAATGCGCAAAGCTCTCAAAATCTCTCAAAAGACGAGGTATAAAGAGAATCGACAGTTGTGGTTTCTGGATGCGGTAGCAATTTATTGTGATGCCGTAACTTTTTTTGTAGATAACCTTTTTAGTTTGAATCTTAAATCACGCGGTCTATCGCACTTTCGAAGCTACATGAAAAATCATTCCGACTCTTTTCATTTTGCATCTTTGAGATCCGAAACAGAAAAACTAAAAGCCGATTTAGAAGCGATTCAGTATTGCATTCTTCTGCAGGATGGCGGGCGCTTTACCGTTCGCAATTACGAATCAGAGCCAGATTACAGCGCTGAGGTTGAAAAAGTATTCGCGAAGCTCAAAGAAAATCCAACGAGGGATTATAAAATAAAAACCATAGATGATGGTGGCGAAGATATGAACCATATCGAAGCCAAAATACTTGAGTTCGTCAGGAAACTGAACCCTGAAATTTTTGCACATCTGGATGAGTACTGCACGAGAAACTTCGATTTTACGGATGAGACGATCATTCGCTTTGATCGCGAAATCCAATTTTACATTGTTTACCTAAACCACATAGCGCCTTTTAAAAAAGCCCAATTGCAGTTTTGCTATCCTCGAGTTTCCGATAAAAACAAGGAGGTATTTGTCGAGGATGGATTCGATCTTGCTCTAGCTGACAGAATCGTCAGATATCGTGAAAGGCCTATGGTCTGTAATAGTTTTTATTTAGAGAGCAAAGAGCGAATTCTGGTGGTATCAGGTCCCAATCAAGGAGGAAAGACGACTTTCGCGCGCATGTTCGGCCAGTTGCATTATCTGGCGAGTATCGGCTGCCCTGTCCCGGGGGTTAAAGCCCAACTTTTTTTATTTGATGAACTCTTTACTCATTTTGAGCGAGAGGAAAAAGTAGAAAATCTTCGCGGTAAGCTGGAAGATGATTTGGTGAGAATTCGCGGCATTTTTAGCAAGGCCACATCACGCTCGGTTATTATTCTGAACGAGATTTTCAAGTCAACGACACTACATGATGAACTTTTTTTAAGCACAAAACTTATGAAAAAAATATTCCAGCTTGATGCCATTGGTGTGTGGGTCACATTTATAGATGAGTTGTCATCCTATGGCCCCGAGACTGTATCGATGGTGAGTACCGTGGATGCTCAAAATCCCAATGTCCGGACATTCAAGATCCTGAGGCGTCCTGCTGATGGGCACGCCTATGCCATGGCAATCGCCGGCAAATATCAGCTTACCTATGAATCCATCAAAAAAAGAATCAAGCCATGAAAACTTTTCTGATGCATAGAGATCACGATTTTGAGCCAGCGCAGACTTTATCGCGGAGAGACCGGTATCGCCACCATGCCTCCTATTATGATTTGGATAAAATCCTGCCATGGAATGAAAACGATCTTACAAAAGATTTAGGATTAGAAATCGTACTGAAGACGATGTCGTTAGAGGATGAATTTTTATACGAGGTGGCTAAAGTCGCCCTTTTATCCAGCGTCATCGACAAAGATAACATTCTCTATCGCCAGCATGTTTTTTCTGATTGCCTGAAAAATGCCGGAATCATTAAAAATGTTTACCAAATTGCATCTGATGCGGTCAAAGCCGAACGCGCAAATGCTTCAGGATTTCTTACCGAATCACCGTCAAGTCTGCTTTCTCAAGCTGTCGGCGCCTTTGAAATATTTTTGAATGCGTTCAGAAAATTAAGAGTTGTTGTTGAACAGAGCATTCGGGAATTTCAATCGGAAGGTTTCTCGCGTTTGTTTGTCATGCTGCAAAAAGAGCTTACAGATGATTATCTTTCATTAATCGAAGAACATATAAAGCATTTAAAGTTTCCGGGGGGAATTTTGGCCAGTTCGGAACTGGACAGGGACGGTAAAGGGAAAAATTATGTGCTCCGCAAATACGATGATGATCGAAGTTGGCTCATGCGGCTCATCCCAAAGAGGACAAAAGGATATACCTATGAAATCGCTCCCCGCGATGAAATAGGTCTTAAAACCTTTTCAGAGTTAAATGATACGGCCCTCAATGTGGTTGCAAAAACAGCCATACAGTCGTCGGATCATATTCTCAGTTTTTTTCAAACATTGCGTACGGAACTCGCTTTTTACATCGGATGTCTGAACCTCCATGCCAAAGTCGCAGAGATGGGAGAACCATCTTGTGTTCCAGCCCCCGCAGCTCCTGACAGCCGAAGATTGACGTTTTCCGGTTTGTATGACTTGAGTCTCGCTTTAAATGCGGGACGAAAGGTGGTGGGTAACGATTTGGATGCGGATGATAAAAAACTTTTCATCATTACAGGGGCAAACACGGGCGGCAAATCGACATTTCTGCGGAGTGTGGGCATCGCCTGTCTCATGATGCAGGCTGGCATGTTTGTACCTGCAGAATCTTTCGTGTCAGAGATCTGCGAAGGCGTTTTTACTCATTACAAACGCGAAGAAGATCGATGGATGGAGAGTGGTAAGTGGGATGAAGAGCTCAGCAGGATGAGCAAAATCGTCGATCATCTTAAGCCGAATTCGCTCTTATTGTTTAATGAGTCATTTGGGTCAACAAACGAACGGGAGGGCTCGGAGATTGCGGATCAAGTTGTAAGGGCACTTCTTGAAAGGCATACGAAGATTTTCTTTGTGACCCATTTGTACTCCCTTGCGAAAAGTTTTCTTAATCAAAAGTTGGGGGATGCCGTTTTTTTGAGAGCCGAAAGGTTGCCTGATGGAACAAGGCCTTTTAAATTGATACAAGCAGATCCCCAGCAAACGAGTTACGGAGAAGATTTATACGTCAAAATTTTTTTGGAAAAGGAGTAATGGATTTGAACAATGAAAATTAGGGGCGGCCAAGAGTATCCAAAATACCCGCTAATAATGGATAACTGTGCATACTCATAGGCAAACCATTGAATCGGAAAGGGAAACATGTCTATTTTAGTTTTGCTAAGGCACGGAGAATCTCAATTTAATAAAGAAAACCGTTTTACGGGCTGGCTTGATGTCCCGTTATCTGACAAAGGTATTTCGGAAGCCATTGAAGCGGGGAAAAGGCTTAAAAAAGAAAACATTCGTTTCGATATTGCTTATTCCTCGTGGCTGCAGCGGGCAAGAAATTCCTTAAAATATGTTCTTGAAATTTTGATGCAGCTTGATGTGGAGATCAAAAGCGATATTGCCTTAAATGAAAGAAATTATGGGGATTTGCAAGGCCTCGACAAATCAGAGACCGCAAAAAAATTTGGCGAATCACAGGTCAAACTTTGGCGGCGCTCCTATCGGGTCGCTCCGCCTAATGGCGAAAGTTTACAAGATACCGCAGCACGAGTAATTCCATATTTCCGTTCCAGGATTATGGCGGACATCCGAGCTGGCAAAAATGTGCTTGTCATGGCACATGGGAACAGCCTTCGTTGTATTGTCATGGAGCTTGATCATTTAAGTGAAGACGAGGTGGTGAAGTTGGAAATCCCGACAGGAGTTCCTCTCCTTTATGTATTTGATAAAGATGAGATCGTTTCGAAAAGGCAAATTTGATAAGGCAGGGATGGTTTTGCGAAAAAACAATGTGTTGAAAACGAACGAATCGGTATAATACAGCAAATAGGGCGATGGAGTTCGCCCGAACTGCCATAGTAAGGAAGGCTGATAACTCCTACAGTTTCCGATTTGGGAATTGTAGGAGTTTTTTGTTCTAGGGGATAAACGTGACGCAAGATACTGAAATATTTGTGAACCGGGAATCGGAGATGGAAAAAGTAACCGAGGCGTTCCGGGACGGCAAGCACATCCTTGTTTACGGTGAGCCGGGATGTGGGAAGACGGCATTTGCTAATGAATTTATTAGGCGGCTTTGTTTGTCTAACCTCGGACAAAGAGTCGTTGTTTGCAATCGCTGTTTATCATTCAAAGATACCTGCCTGGAACTTATCGAATGTCTTTACCGGATGGGATCGCTCGACAAACTGCCACATATGCTAGCAGGACTTAGTCATGACTTGCCGTGGCAAAAGATGCAACCGCATTTTGCCGCGCTCGGAGTTATCGATTTGAAAAATCTTGCCCTGCGTAATATTTACCATAAAAATTTGGTTATTGTGTTTGATCACTTCGGAAAAATAGAGCGGAAATTCTTCCATTTCTTGGATGGTGTAAGAGATCATGCGAGATTGTTTCTTGTCGCCAGAGGTACTCAAAAAAAGGAAATGGGAAGACTTTGGATGCTTCTTTGGGGATTTGAGAGAATCGAGCTGAAGCTGCTTTCTCACCAAGATATGAGCCGGTTAGCCGCCTATTGGCTTCGAGGTGTCGAGAAAGGATTGTCGGAAAACGATAAATGGTTTCAAGAGGTCCTCCGCGTCTCTCAAGGCAACCCCAAAATTTTATATGACCTCTGCGATCAGATTCACAATCAACACCTAGCGGCTGTGAATGTCCAAATTGCGGAGATCGATCGAAAAATAGCGGATTTTTTAAAAGAAAAAGGTACTTAAAAAATGAGGAAGCGAGGCTTATCAAGTCTGCCATGAGAAGACGTTGGGTGTGCCTGGGGTGTGGTTTGCTTCTTGACGGAGACCGTGAATTTTTTTGTTCGATTTGTGAAGAAAAAGCCGGTTTTAAGCGATCAGCAATCGCTAAGAAAAAGGCTATTGTGTCGAATATTAGGAAAGCACAACTTATTGATTTGTCTACGAAAGGACGAAAGACGTGCATTGGTTGCGGAATGCTTCTCGATGGGGAAAGTGAAATCCTCTGTTCGGTTTGCCAGAAAAGGCTTGGGATCGCCCCTTTTCAGAAATCCGCAACTTCTAAAAAAGTAACTGATGTAAATGAGGCGTCTTGCCATAAACATAAAAAAACTAAAAAGGAAGGAAAAAGCAATGCCAAAGATTAGCAAAGTAGAGGCAATGGAAATTTTGGATTCGAGGGGTAATCCGACGATTGAGGCTGAAGTTTTTCTTGATAACGGGGTTGCAGGGCGCGCAGCGGTTCCTTCAGGAGCTTCGACAGGTGCCCACGAAGCTGTAGAACTAAGAGATAAAGATCCGAAACGGTTTTTGGGCCAAGGAGTTTTAAAGGCGGTGGAAAATATTTGCAACAAAATCGGCCCCAAAATTACAGGTATGGATGCAGGCAAGCAAAGAGAAATTGACGAAACAATGATTGCTTTGGACGGCACTGAAAACAAGCAAAATCTGGGTGCCAATGCCATTTTGGGAGTTTCGCTAGCGGTTGCTCGGGCCGCTGCCCAATCTCTTGAGCGGCCTTTATACCGTTATCTTGGCGGAAAAGAAGCGAAAGTTCTGCCGACTGTCGGTTTCAATATCTTAAACGGCGGCAAACATGCCAGCAACAACGTAGATATTCAGGAATTTATGATTACGCCAAGCGGCGCGAGGTCCTTTGCGGAAGAGCTTCGCATGGCTTCCGAAGTCTATCACCACTTGAAATCGCTTTTGCATTCCAAGGGGTTGAGCACTGCCGTTGGTGATGAAGGTGGTTTTGCACCCAATCTTTCTTCCAATGAGGAAGCTTTGCAATTTATTGTAGCCGCGATTGAGAAAGCCGGTTATCAACCCGGCAAAGATATTTCGATCATGCTCGATCCGGCGGCCAGCGAATTTTACAAGGATGGGAAATACCAACTAAAAGCAGATAAAAAAGAGTTATCGTCCGAAGAAATGGCGGATTATTACGAGGCATTCATTCGGAAATATCCCATTGTTAGCATTGAAGACGGGTTGGCAGAGGACGATTGGGAAGGCTGGCAAATTCTAACTGAACGTTTGGGCAAGAAAATTCAGCTTGTGGGAGATGATATTTTTGTCACCAATCCAAAACGCCTTGAAAAAGGAATCCAAAGCGGTGTTGCAAATGCCATTTTGATTAAATTGAATCAAATTGGAAGTTTGACGGAAACTTTGGATGTGGTGGAGATGGCTGAGCAAGCCGATTATGCCTGCGTTTTTTCGCACCGCTCCGGGGAAACAGAAGATTCGTTTTTGGCGGATGTCGTCGTAGCGACCAATGCCGGACAATTAAAAAGCGGCGCTCCGGCACGATCCGAACGGCTTGCGAAATATAATCGATTATTGAGGATTGAGAAAGAACTTGGGAAAGAGGCAATGTTTGCGGGCAATAAAATCTTTAAGTACGCCTAACGAGTTTTGATTTTTCAATGTGAGAATACGTCGTGCATTACTTTTGTCCGTCATGCTGGGAGGAGGTTGGTAAGGAGACAACACTGTGCTCTCATTGCGGTACCAATATTGAAGTTTATGATCGGGATACGGATTTTACTACCAAGCTTCTTGATGCCACAGAGCACTTCGAACATGAGACAAGACTTCGGGCAGTATGGATACTTGGAAAGCGGAAAGAGAAGCGAGCAATTCCTAAGCTCATTGGTTTCATTAGCTCTAGCCATGATCCATACCTTGTGGTTGCTTCACTTCGCTCTCTTTTTGAAATCGACGGGGCAGGTCACGAGAAGGTCTTTCAGGATTGTTCGAAAAGTTCTGTCATGATGGTATCGCGCGAAGCAAAGGATTTGCTGCGTTTGATAAAAAAAGAGGGTCTTCTAGATTTTTAGTGGGTCTTTAGGACCCGATTTAGCGTTTTAACCGAAGTTCATGAAATAAGTTAGCCATAGCAATTGTTCTTTGAAATCTTGACACGTTTAGATACGA
>Ga0172375_10004120_pt1 | contig 21691 bp, 22 predicted proteins | sample LakKiv1m_FD_114537 | JGI IMG/M metagenome (GOLD analysis project Ga0172375, IMG submission 114537) | Freshwater microbial communities from Kabuno Bay, South-Kivu, Congo - kab_092012_11.1m | ecosystem: Environmental > Aquatic > Freshwater > Lake | place: Democratic Republic of the Congo...
CAAGATGGCCGAACGCGGCTGGGGCCGCATCATCAACATCTCGTCGGTCAACGGCGTCAAGGGCCAGGCCGGCCAGACCAACTACTCGGCCGCCAAGGCCGGCGTGATCGGCTTCACCAAGGCACTGGCGCAGGAACTCGCGACCAAGGGAGTGACGGTCAACGCCATCGCCCCCGGCTATGTCGCCACCAAGATGGTGATGGCGATCCGCGAGGACGTGCTCAAGAGCATCATCGACACGATCCCGATGAAGCGTCTTGCCAAACCCGAGGAAATGGGCGCCCTGTGCTCCTATCTCGCCTCCGACCTGGCCGGCTATATGACGGGTGCCACGCTCAACATCAACGGCGGACTGTACTTGCAGTAAGGGTAATATGTAGCAACGGTGTCGCCATCAGGTGGCACCGTGTAAAGCAAGGGGAAGAAACATCATGGCCGAACAAAATCGTCTCATCAAAAAATATCCGAATCGTCGTCTCTACGACACGCGCACCAGCACCTACATCACGCTGGCCGATGTGAAGGAACTGGTGCTGAAGCATGAGGAGTTCCGCGTGGTAGACGCCAAGACGGGGGACGATCTGACACGCAGCATCCTGCTGCAGATCATCCTCGAGGAAGAGGCAGGCGGCGCGCCGATGTTCACCTCCGACCTGCTCGCGCAGATGATCCGTTTCTATGGCAACGCCATGCAGGGCATGATGGGCCAGTACCTCGAGAACAACATCACCGCCTTCGCCGACATGCAGAAAAAGCTGCAGGACCAGGCTAAGCACCTCTACGGCGACAATGCCGCGATGAGCAAGGACATGTGGGCGCAGTTCCTCAACTTCCAGGGCCCGGCGATGCAGAGCATGATGGGCACCTACGTCGAGCAGAGCCAGAAGATGTTCCACCAGATGCAGGAAAGCATCCAGGAGCAGACGAAGAAGATGTTCAGCGGCTTCCAGTTTCCCGGCCAGCCGGCGGCACCGGAAAAAGTCGAAAAGAAAAAATAGTGGCCAGAAGGAAGCGCGTTCCGCGCGTCGGTTTCGTTTCGCTCGGCTGCCCCAAGGCCGCCAGCGACGCCGAACAGATTCTCACGCGGCTGCGCGCCGAAGGCTACGAGATCTCGGGCAGTTATGACGGCGCCGACCTCGTGGTCGTCAATACCTGCGGCTTCATCGATGCCGCAGTTGAAGAATCCCTCGACGCGATTGGCGAAGCGCTCGACGAAAACGGCAGGGTCATCGTCACCGGTTGCCTCGGTGCGAAAAAGAATAGCCAAGGCGGCAGCATCGTGCAGGACACGCATCCGAGCGTGCTCGCGGTCACCGGCCCACATGCGCTGCAGGAAGTCATGGCTGCCGTGCATGCCCACTTGCCGCCGGAGCACGATCCCTTCGTCGACCTCGTGCCGCCGCAGGGCATCCGCCTTACGCCCGATCACTACGCCTACCTGAAAATTTCCGAAGGCTGTAACCATCGCTGCAGTTTCTGCATCATCCCCAGCCTGCGCGGCAATCTCGTCAGCCGCCCGATCGGCGAGGTGCTGCAGGAGGCCGAGACGCTGGCCGCTGCCGGCGTGCGCGAACTGCTCATCATCTCGCAGGACACCAGCGCCTACGGCGTCGACGTGAAATATCGCACCGGCTTCGTCAATGGCCGCCCGGTGAAGACGCGGCTCTACGAACTCTGCGATGAACTGGGCAAACTCGGCATCTGGGTGCGCCTGCACTACGTCTATCCTTATCCCAGCGTCGATGACCTGCTGCCGCTGATGGCGGAAGGCAAGATCCTGCCCTACCTCGATGTCCCCTTCCAGCACGCCTCCGCCCGTATCCTCAAGCTGATGAAGCGCCCCGGCGACGTCGACAAGGTGCTCGACCGCATCGCGAACTGGCGCAAGGCCGTGCCCGATCTCACGATCCGCAGCACCTTCATCACCGGCTTCCCCGGCGAGACGGAAAGCGAATTCAACGAGTTGCTCGACTTTCTCGATGTCGCGCAACTTGATCGTGTCGGCGCCTTCGCCTATTCACCGGTGGAAGGAGCGGCAGCGAATGCCCTGCCCGGCGCGCTGCCGGAGGAAGTGCGCGAAGAGCGCAAGCTGCGCCTGCTGCGCCATCAGGAGGACATTTCCACCCAGCGCCTCGAAGCGAAGATCGGCCGCACCCTGACGGTGCTTGTTGATGATATCGACGAGGAAGGCGCCATCGCCCGGTCGGCGGGCGATGCGCCCGACATCGACGGACTTGTCTATATCGCCGACGGGCACGACCTGCCGATCGGCGAATTTGCGGAGGTGACGATCACCGACTGCGACGTGCATGATCTTTATGCGGAGATTGCCGTCTCGTGAGCGCCGACTTTCTGCAGCGCCTGCGTGACATCGCCGGCGCGCAGCATGTGCTGACCGATGCCTTCGACATCGCCCCTTACTGTACCGACTGGCGCGGCCGCTATTCCGGCCAGCCAACCTGCGTGGTCAAGCCGGCGAATACGGACGAAGTCGCCGCCGTCGTGGCGGCCTGCGCGGCCGCCGGCATCGCCGTTGTACCGCAGGGCGGCAATACCGGACTGTGCGGCGGAGCCACGCCCTGTGGCGCAGCCAGCGTGCCCCAGGGCGAGGTCGTCGTCAGCCTCGCCCGCCTGAACCGGGTACGCGCGATCGACACCGACAACAACACGATGACGGTCGAGGCGGGGTGCACGCTTGCCGCAGTCCAATCCGCCGCTGCCGCAGCCAACCGCCTCTTCCCGCTCTCGCTCGCCGCGGAAGGTACTGCAACCATCGGCGGCAATTTGTCCACTAACGCGGGTGGCGTGCAGGTGCTGCGCTACGGCAACGCACGCGAGCTGTGCCTCGGACTCGAGGTCGTCCTGCCCGACGGCCGCATCTGGAACGGCCTGCGCGGCCTGCGCAAGGACAACACCGGCTACGACATGAAACATCTGTTCATCGGCGCCGAAGGCACGCTTGGCCTGATCACGGCCGCAGTGCTCAAGCTCTTTTCGCGCCCGCGCGCCGTCGCCACCGCATGGGTTGCCATTCCCAGCCCGCAGGCTGCAGTCGCGCTGCTCACACGTCTGCGTGAAAAAATCGGCGGTCGCGTGACGGCATTCGAGTTGATCGGCCGTCCGGCACTCAACCTCGTGCTGCAGCACATCCCTGGCAGCCGCAATCCGCTTGCCGAAAATTCGCCCTGGCAGGTACTCATCGAACTTTCCGACACCATGGAGTCCGATCTTTCCGCCCCGCTCGAGGAAGCGCTCTGCGCTGCCGTTGCCGCCGGCGAAGCGGGCGATGCAGCGCTCGCCCGCAACACCACGCAGGCGCAGGCACTCTGGGCGCTGCGCGAGAACATCGCCGAAGCCCAGAAAATCGAGGGATTCTCGATCAAGCATGACATCTCCCTGCCCGTTTCGCGCATCCCCGAGTTCATCGCGCGCTGCGACGCCGCCCTGACAGCGCGCTTTCCCGGCGTACGCATCGTTTGCTTCGGGCATCTCGGCGACGGCAACCTGCACTACAACCAGTCGAAGCCGATAGGGCAAGAAAACTCGGCCTTCATTGCCCAGTCGGCCGCAGTCAACCGCGTCGTCCACGACCTCGTACATGAGCTTGACGGCTCGATCTCGGCCGAGCACGGCCTCGGCCAGCTCAAGCGCGAAGAGATCCTGCGCTACAAGAGCCCGATCGAAATGGACATGATGCGCGCCATCAAACGCGCCCTCGATCCGCATGGCCTGATGAACCCCGGCAAGATACTTTGAAAAATTTCACGCGAGCGGTTTACACAATAGGCTTCGTCTGTATAATGCGCCCTCTCTTTTGGGGGTATAGCTCAGCTGGGAGAGCGCTTGCATGGCATGCAAGAGGTCAGCGGTTCGATCCCGCTTACCTCCACCACGACGAAGTCCCTATCGTCTAGAGGCCTAGGACAACACCCTTTCACGGTGTGAACCGGGGTTCGAATCCCCGTGGGGACGCCAGGATTTCAAAAGCCACCGCAATCAATATTGCGGTGGCTTTTGGCGTTTACGGCTCAAATTCCCGAAAAAAACGGCGGCAGGCCAAGGGGATGGAGGCCTGACGCCGGAGGAGGTGAACCAATTACTCGACCGGGCGGAATGCCCGGGTTGCTCTTTATTGCAGCTGCTGGATGCCGGCGAGGAGCCAACCGCCGTTGCCGCTGCGCGGCTTGACCAGATGCCAGACTTCGTCGAACGACTGGACCGGACCATTCCTCTCCTCGCGGATCTGGCCCGTGAAGCGCACGCCAACCACATAACGGGTCGCCTCCTCGACGACATCGACCACGTCGGCCTCGACGCTGACCACATCGGTTTCCTGTGCCGCGGCACCTCGCTCGGCGAGATCCATCTTCAGTTCGGCGAACATTTCCGGCGTAGTGAAGGCGCGAATGTCGTCGAGATTGCCGGCATCGTTGGCCGCCTGCAAGCGGATGAAATGCACCTTGGCGTTACGCACGAAGCCGGCCACGTCGAAGTCTGCCGGGATGTTGCCGGTGGATGAGGATGCACCGGAAGACCCGCTGGCAGCGGGCATGGCCACATCGTAGCCGCGGTTTTCCGCGACGGGTTCCTGCGCCTGATAGCGCATGCCTCCTGCGCTCGCCAGCGCCGGCTGCTGCACCATGGCGCGCTTGCGCATGATCATGCCGACAACGACCACCACTGCCATGACGAGCAGGCCGATCATCATCATCGATGCCAGCTCCTCACCGAAGCCGAAGTGCGCTGCGAGTGCCGCCAGGCCCAAGCCAGCCGCCAGACCGGCAACCGGGCCCATCCAGGATGGCCGCGGCTTGGCAGCCGTTTGCGCAGCCGCGGCGGAAGCAGCGGTTGATGCGGGGGCGGCGGTCGGCGGTGTCGCGGGTTTGGGCGCGTCCATCTGGCGTTGCATGCCGAACGACTTGGCGCCTCCGAGGCGCTTGGCTTCGGCGTCACTCGTGCCGAGCCCGATGCCCAGCGCCAGCGCCGCGGCAATCATCAGCGAAAACATTTTCATTACAGTCTCCTGTGAGTTAGAGATACGACGCCACGGAGAATAGCCTTCTCCAGACCAATAGAAAACCAGAATTATCGTTACTTATTATTCGAAGCAGACTGATTATCCAGCTCTCGACCTCTTCCTTGTCTGAATGGCGGCCCCGCCAAAAATATCGTGCTTGGCGAAACGACAGATCGCCGCAACAATCGGATGCGTAAGCTTGCGCTCGGTAGTGATGGCATAGATCTGTTCCCGCACCGCCGCGATCCGGCCGACGACCTGAACATCGTTCTCCCGCACGAGCGCGGATTCGATGGCGGTCGGTGCGGCGAAGTAGCCCGCGCCCGCCTGACCGAAGGCCATCATCAGCGCGGTGTCGTCGAATTCGCCGACGATGCGCGGATGGATGCGCTCCGCTTCGAACCAGCGCATCAGGCGCGCATGCAACGCGACCTCGACGCCCGGCAGCAGGAAGGGCGCTCCGTCCAGCTGTTGCGGAAATTCCTGTTTCTCCTTGCCGAGCAGCGATTTCGCGGCGAACACGCTGATGCTGCTCTCGCCGAGGAAATGATCGTAGCCGCGCACATTGAGGTTGTCCGGCATCGGCCGGTCGGCAATCACCATGTCGAGGCGATGCACGGCCAGATCGCCGAGCAGCGTCGTCAAGCGACCCTCGCGACAAATCAATTTGACGGGATCATCGAGACCGAGCGAGGGTTCGACCAGACGATAGGCCACCATCTTCGGTACCGAATCGGCGATACCGACCCGAAACGTGACGCTCTGCGATTGGGCATCCGTGCGGATCGCCTCCAGCAGTTCATCGCCCAACGAGAAAATCTGCTCCGCGTAGCCGAGCATGTGCTTGCCCGACTCGGTCAGTTCGAGCCCCCGTCCGACCCGCCGGAACAGATCGATGCCGAGCGCGGACTCGAACTCGCTCAACTGGCCGCTGATGGATTGCGGCGTCAGATGGAGGCGCTCGCTGGCCCGCGCGATGCTGCCCGACCTGGCGACCATCCAGAAATAGCGCAGGTGCTTGAAATTGAGGCTTGCCACAATATATTGACTTCGCGAATATCGATTGATCGGTAAATATTAATCGATTAGTACGAAGTGTCAATTTATCCTAAGATAACTCCCGTTACTGAACCGCAAGAGGTTTGTCATCATGAAACGCATCCTGCTTTTTCTGGCCACCAACCTGGCCATCGTATTCGTCCTGTCGATCACCATGCGTCTGCTGGGGGTCGAGCCGTATCTCAACGCCAACGGCCTGAATCTTGGCTCGCTGCTGATTTTCGCCGCGGTCATGGGTTTCGGCGGCGCGCTGATTTCACTGGCCATTTCCAAGTGGTCGGCCAAGACTGCCATGGGCGTGCAGGTCATTGAGGCACCGTCCAACTCGACCGAGTTCTGGCTGGTCGAGACTGTCCGCAAGTATGCCGACCAGGCCGGCATCCAGATGCCCGAAGTCGGCATTTACGACTCGCCCGACGTCAATGCATTCGCGACCGGCATGAGCAAGAACAGCTCGCTGGTCGCCGTGTCGACCGGGTTGCTGCAGCAGATGTCGCGACAGGAAGCCGAGGCCGTGCTGGGTCACGAAATCTCCCACGCCGCCAACGGCGACATGGTCACGCTGGCGCTGATCCAGGGCGTGGTGAATACCTTCGTCATGTTCCTCTCGCGCGTCATCGGCCATCTCGTCGACCGCGTCGTCTTCAAGACCGAGCGCGGGCAGGGCCCGGCCTTCTTCGTGACCATGATCGTCGCCGAGCTGGTGCTGGGCATCCTCGCCTCCATCATCGTCATGTACTTCTCGCGCCAGCGCGAATTCCGCGCCGACCGTGGCGGGGCTGCGCTGGCCGGCCGCCAGAACATGATCGCCGCGCTGGAACGTCTCAACAGCCTGCACCCGCAGCCCCTGCCCGACAAGATGGCCGCCTTCGGCATCGCCGGCGGCGTGGGCGGCGGTCTCAAGCGCCTGTTCATGACGCACCCGCCGCTGGAGGAACGCATCGCGCGCTTGCGTGCTGAATCAAGCACCTGATTCGCGCTATTTAAAAGCATCGAGGCTGGGTAAGCATACCCAGCCTCTTTTTTTTGCGGCGATCAAATGTGTTGGGGGTTGACGACAGTAGCCAGCCTGTCGGGGAGTCCCCCATGATGCGCCCCGTGGTGCGCTGCCAGGAGCACCTCAGGGGTGCCGCGATGATGCTCGCGGCAAACAACACCGCAATAAAAAAAGGAGTCTTCATGAAAAAAAGAGCACTACGCGGACTGGTATTGGCCCTGGCCTCCCTACCAGCATTCGCGCAAACCACCACCAGCGCACCTCCAGCCGGTCGTCTGCTTGCTTCCAACTGCTATCAGTGCCACGGCACGAATGGCAGCGGCGGCGTGGAAAACATCCGCGGCGAATCGGTCAGCGAGATCTACAACGAACTGAAAGAGATGCAGCGCAAGTCCACGCCGAAGATGATGGACATGCATGCACGCGGCTATACCGATGCCGAAATCAAGCTGCTTGCCACCTACCTGTCAACGCTGCGCTGAGGGAGAGACACCATGATCAAACGTAGAGACTTCATCAAATGGGTCGGCACCACAGGCATCGGCCTGGCGGCCGGCGGCTATGGCATGGGCGCGCTCGCCGACGAAAAGAAGAAAAGGACGAGTAGCACCAGTAGCACCAGTAGCGCCAGTGCCCTTACCAACACCGGCATCAGCGGCCGGGTGGTCGTCATCGGCGGCGGCATGGGCGGCGCCACGGTGGCCAAATATCTGCGCCTGTGGGGCGGCATCGGCGTCAGCGTGACGCTCATCGAGCGTGATGCGAGCTACACCTCGAACATCATGAGCAACCTGGTGCTCAATGGCAGCCGCGCGGTCAGCTCGCTGCAGTACGGCTACGGCAACCTGTCCAGCCGCTATGGCGTAAAGGTCGTCAAGGGCGAGGTCAGCAGCATCGATCCGGTCGGGCGCAGCGTGACGGTGCTTGGCGGGGTGCGCTATCCCTACGATCGCCTGGTCATCGCACCGGGCGTCGATTTCGACATTCTTCCCGGCCTTGAAACCGCGGCGGCACAGGCCAAGGTTCCGCATGCCTGGAAGGCCGGCCCGCAGACCACGGCGCTGCGCAACATGATCACCGCCATGCCCACCAACGGCAGTGGCGTGTTCGTCATGAGCATTCCCGCCAAGCCCTATCGTTGCCCGCCCGGCCCCTACGAGCGCGCCTGCATCGTCGCCGACTGGCTGAACAAGAACCGTCCCGGCTCGAAGGTCATCGTGCTCGACGCGAACCCGGGCATTACGGCCGAGGTCAACGCATTCACGGCTGGCTTCTCGCTGCACGGCATCGAGTACCGTCCCAACACGACCGTCCTGAGCGTGGACACCTCCACGATGACGCTGCATACCAATAACGTCGATGTGCAGGGCACGGTTCTCAACGTCATCCCGCCTCACCGCGCCGGCAAGGTGCTCGCCGCGAACGGTCTGGCCGATGCCGGCGGCCGGTGGTCCAGTGTCGATGTGCTCTCCTACGAGTCCAAGGTTGCGCCCGGCATCCACATCATCGGCGATGCCGCAGCGACGACGCAGCCCAAGGCCGGCCACATCGCCAACCAGGAAGCGAAGATCTGCGCCGACGCGATCCTGCGGCTGCTTTCCGGACGCGCCCCCGATCCGTCGCCGCATACGAACTCGGCGTGCTACTCGCCGATTACCGCAACGACCGCTTCCTGGCTGACCGCCAACTTTGCCTACGACCCGGTCAGCCGGAGCATGGTGCCGGTCCCGGCCTCATCGGGCGAAGCGACGGCAAGATCGACGGGAAACTTCAGCGAGATGAACAAGTGGTTCACCGCGTTGATGGGAGACACCTTCGCATGATGAAAACGCGCGGCTTCACTCTGCTCGAACTGCTGGTGGTGGTCGCCATCATCGGCCTGCTCGTGGCCTATGTGGGGCCGCGCTATGTCTCGCAAATCGGCAAGTCCGAAACGGCCGCCGCCCGGGCGCAGATCGATGCGCTCGCCAAGGCGCTGGACACCTTCCGGCTCGACACGGGCCACTATCCCTCCAGCGCGCAGGGCCTCGCGGCCCTGCGCATCCGTCCCGCCGGCGAGTCGCGCTGGAACGGGCCCTATCTGCAGAAGGACGTGCCCGCCGATCCCTGGGGCAAGGCCTACGTCTATCGGGTGCCGGGCGCGAAGAGCGACTACGACCTGCTGTCCTACGGCCGCGATGGCGCGCCCGGCGGCAACGGCGAAAACGCCGACATCGTCTACTGATGCGCTACGCGGTCAGGGCCCTCGGCAATGGCGGTGTCGTCACCGTGGCGGTGGACGCCGTCGATGCGGACGCGGCGCGCCAACAGGTGGCGGCCCGCGACCTGCGCCCCTTGTCGGCCGCGGCAATCCGCCTGACATGGCCGCGGCGCAGTTCCTTCCCGCTCGTGTTGTTCAGCCAAGAACTGCTGGCCCTGCTCGAAGCCGGCCTGTCGCTCACCGAAGCCATCGAGGCCTTGTGCGACAAGGAGGCCAGCGACGCAACCCGCGCGGTGCTTGATCGCCTGCTGGCCGCCTTGCGCGAAGGCAAGCGTTTCTCGCTCGCGCTCGAACAGCAGCCCGCACACTTCCCGGTCCTGTATGTCGGCCTCATGCGCGCCGCCGAACGGACATCGAACCTGCCCGCATCCCTCGGGCGCTATCTCGAATATCGCGGACGTCTCGACAGCGTGCGCAGCCGTGTCGTCAGCGCACTGATCTATCCGGCCATCCTCGGCGTCGTCGGCCTGGCCGTCACGGCATTTCTGCTCGGTTATGTCGTGCCGCGCTTTGCCGGCGTCTATCAGGGCACCGGGCGCGAATTGCCGTGGCTGTCGCAGCAACTGATGAACTGGGGCAACTTCGCCTCCCGGCATGCGCAAGGGCTGGCCTTTGCCGCGCTCGGCCTGATGCTGGCCGCATTTGCCGGCCTGCGCGCGTGGTGGGGGCAAGGCGGCCCCCAGCGCCTCCTGCGCCGCCTGCCCGGTGTTTCGAACACGGTCGCCACCTTCGAACTTTCCCGTCTCTACCTCTCGCTCGGCACATTGCTCGAGGGCGGCCTGCCGATCCTGCAAGCGCTGCGTCTCTCGGCAGGCCTGCTGTCCGCCGACACCCTGCCCCGCTACCACGCGGCCGCGGCGGCCATCGGCCGGGGGGAAAACCTCTCACAGGCTTTCGCCTCCGCCGGACTGGCCACGCCCGTCGCCTTGCGCCTGCTGCGCGTCGGCGAACGCAGCGGCCGCCTCGGCGAGATGCTCGGCCGCGCGGCACGCTTTCACGATGGTGAAATCGCGCGCCGCATCGATGTCTTCGCGCGCAGCTTCGAACCCGTGCTGATGGCCGCCATCGGTCTCGTCGTCGGCACGATCGTCGTGCTGTTGTACCTGCCCATCTTCGACCTTGCCGGGAGCCTGCGATGAATGCCCGCTTGCCGGCGGATGCCTTGCCGCGCGCCGACTTTCCCATGCTCGGGCTGGTGCAGCTGCACCGCATGGAACCCGCCTTCGACCGCCTGCCGCTGGGCGAAGCGCAAGCGCGCCGCTGCGCCCTGTTCCGCCATGCGGGACGCTTCGTAGGCGTGCTGGAAGATCCGCGGGCGCTCGACGTGCAGCGCTGGGCCGAAGCACGGGCAAACGATTTTGTCGACTGGCACCTCGTCACACCCGACGACCTGTCTGCCTGGCTGGACCGGCATGCCGGTGCCGCCACGGCGCTGGACGGCGTGCTGGCCAGCGCGAAAGTCGGCGCTGGCGAGACGGCACCCGCGGACGATGCGGTCAGGCTCTCCGCTCAAGATACGACCGCGAACCCGGTGGTGCGCCTCGTCAATTCGACGATCCTCGACGCGCTCAAGCTGGGTGCCAGCGACATTCACCTGGAGGCGACCCAGTCCGGCCTCGTCATCCGCCTGCGCATCGACGGCGTCCTCGAAACGGTCGGTCAAGCCAGCGGGCTGGAACTGGCCGAACAGACGGTCTCGCGCCTCAAGGTCCTCGCCGAACTGGACATCGCGGAGCGCCGCGTCCCGCAGGACGGCCGCATCACCGTCGACCTCGAGGGGCGCCGCATCGACTTGCGGCTGTCGATCATGCCGAGCATTCACGGCGAGGATGCCGTGCTGCGCATCCTGGACAAGCGCCGCCTGATCCCGGCCGGAGAAACGCTGGGGCTTGAACAGCTCGGCTTCGCCAGCAGCGATCTCGCGCCGATGCGCGCCCTCGCCCGAAAACCCCACGGCATGCTGCTGGTCACCGGCCCGACCGGCAGCGGCAAGACCACGACGCTCTACGGCGTGCTCTCCGAAATCAACAATGGCCGCGACAAGATCGTCACCATCGAGGATCCGGTCGAGTACGAGCTGTCCGGCGTGCTGCAGATCCCGGTCAATGACAAGAAGGGACTGAGCTTCGCGCGCGGGCTGCGCTCGATCCTGCGGCACGACCCGGACAAGATCATGGTCGGCGAGATCCGCGATGCCGAAACGGCCGAGATCGCCGTGCAGTCGGCCTTGACCGGCCATCTGGTGCTGTCGACGGTGCACGCCAACCACGTTTTCGATGTGTTCAACCGCTTTGCCCACCTCGGCATCGATCCCTACTTGCTCACGGCGGCGCTCAACGGCGTCTGGGCGCAGCGCCTGCTGCGCACGATCTGCCCGCATTGCGCCGTACCCGCCACACCCACGACATGCGAACTGGCCGAACTCGGTCTGCCGCCGGAGGCCGCCCAGGGCGGATTCCGGCGCGGCAGCGGTTGCGGCCAGTGTCGCAACACCGGCTATCGGGGACGTCGGGCGGTCGCCGAGATCCTGGCACTCGACGACCACCTGCGTACCCTGATAGCCCAACGGGCGCCGCTCGCCGACATCAAGTCCGCAGCACGCCGCAAAGGAACGCACAGCCTGCGCGATGCCGCCCTGCAACTCGCGCGCGCCGGCCTGACCACGCTCGAGGAGGTGGCCCGTGTCACTCAGGAAGACTGACGCCGCCATCCTGCATGTCACGCGCAGCGGCCCGCGGCCGCTGGAGAAAGCGCCCCGGCGCGGCGCCCTGCTCGACATCCTCGTGACCGACAGCGTCGCGCGCTACTGGATTCTCGAACGTCCGGCCGGACTCGCCGGCACGGCGGAACTCGACCTGCTGGCGGCGGAACGCTTTGCCGCGCTCTACGGCGACGATCCGGCCGACTGGGCGATCCGGGTCGATCCCGCGCCCTGGTCAAAGCACTGGCTGGCCTGCGCGATTCCGCTCCGCTACGCGACCGAACTGCCCCGCAGCGCAGAGGCGGCAGGCTGGCGGGTGCGGCAGGTGCAATCGCGTTATCTCCGCGAATTCAACCGCTGCTGCCGGCATCTGGATGCCAATACGGCCTTCTGCGTCGCGGCGCGCGAGTGCACCACCATCGGCCTGATCGTCCAGGGCCAATGGCGCGGCATCCGGGTGCATCCGCCCCTGACCCACAGCACCGCCGGTTTCGACACGCTGCTGCAACGCGACAGCCGGCAGGCAGACCTGCCGGCTGCGACACTGCGCCCGGTCGTGGTGGGGTCCTTGCGCGCCATGGCGAACTGAAGCCATGCTCAAACCCCTGGCCATCGATTTCGCCCCCCGGCGCAAGACCGTCAGGCCGGCCGGCTGGCTCGCCAGCGGCGCGGGCGCGGTGCTGCTGGTCGTGGCCGGCTTCGCCTGGCTGCCGCCCGCGCATGTCGAGGCCAGCCACATGTCGGAAGCGAGCCAGCGGCAGCGAATCTTGCCGGACGGTGACAGCGCACAGGCGGTCGACATGGCGGTCGGCACCCTCAACCTGCCCTGGATCGCCGTCCTCGACGCGCTGAATGCAGAATTCGGCTCCGGCGCGGATGCCGTGCTGCTGCGGGTGGAGACCGATGCCCGCCGTGCCATCATCCGGATCGAGGGCGAGGCCAGCGATGCGGCGGCCGTGCAAGGCTATCCCGCGCGCCTGCGCGCGCTCGAACCGGTTGCCGCAGCCACCCTCGTCGGCCAGGAAGTGCGTGGCGATGCCCAATCCCACCACTCCCGGCCGGTCCGTTTCGTCATCGAGTTGCGCATGCGGGAGGGCACATGAATCCACGCCTGTTCGCGGAGCTGCTCCTGCGCCGCTACGGCTGGCCCGTGCTGCTGATCCCGGCAGCCTGCCTCGCCCTTGCCGGCGGCGCGCTGCTCGTGCGCGCGGTGCATCCGGCGGAAACGGGCGCTGAAACAGGCTTAGTGCTGCCCACCGACGACGGCCGGCAACTCGACGCCCATCACCGGGCCTTTCTCGCCGTGCTGATTCCCCGCGCCGAGCTCGAAGCCCGCCAGCGCGAGGTGCTCGATTCGGCCGCGCGCCACAACCTCGTGCCGGGGCGCGTGGACTATGGCTACGAAAACAACGCCGCCGGCCGGTTCGGCATCGCTACCCTGCAACTGCCCCTGCAGGGCAGCTACGCCGACCTGCGCGCCTTCCTCGCCACGGTGCTGGCCGCACAGCCGGCGCTGGCGCTCCACGCGCTCGACATCCGGCGCACCGACGATGGCCGGGGCATCGAGGCCCGGCTCCGGCTCGACTTCCATACAACCACCCTGCCCGAGGGCGGACAATGAAGCCCGGCCGCCTGACCTGGTTGCTGCTCGCGCTCGTGGCAACGGCCGCGGTGGCGGCGTTCGGCGACGCACAGGAAGCCCCGGCGACCGCGACTGTCGTGCCGCTAGCCGCGGAACGCCATGTGGCGATCCGTGTCCTGCTGCCGCGGCAGTACATTCCCGCCCCCGCCGGAGATCCGTTCGCGCCCCGCCTGCCGACCGCGCCGGCGCAGGCTGCTCCGGCCGAACGTCCGGATGCCGTCCCGCCAGCGCCGACTTTCAATGCGGCGCCCAACTGGCGCGTGCTGGGCAAGCAGCAAGCGGCTGGCGAAGGCTGGACGGTCTTCCTCGCGCGCGGTGAAGAAACCTGCGTGGTGCGCGCCGGCGACACGCTGGACGAACGCTATCGCGTGGTCGCCATCGTCCCGCCAACGCTGACGCTGCAGCACCTCAAGAACAAGACAAAACATACGCTCGATATCGGAGAAGCCAGAGAATGAAACGCCTGCTTGCACCGCTCTTCCTCGTCGCCTGCCTCGCCGGCTGCGTGACAACCCAGGGCCCGTATCAGGAAGGCCGGCAGCTCGCGGCACAGGGACGCTACGAAGAAGCCTTGCCGCGCTACGAAGCCGCGCTACGCGAGGATCCGAACCGGGCCGAGTTGCGCCTGGCCGTCGCGAGCACGCGCGAACGCGTTGCCGGCCAGTGGCTGCAGCAGGCCGAACAGGTGGCCGCCAGCGGCCGGCGCGCCGATGCCGACCAGTTGATCGCCCGCTCGCTGGCGCTCGATCCAACCAACGAACGCGCCCGCAAACTGGCCGACAACGCGCGCCTCGAACGCCGCCGCGCGGAATGGGTGGTGGAGGCGGAAACGGCCTGGGCGCGCGGCGATGCCGACACCGCCCGCTCACGATTGCAGGCAATCCTCGCCGAAGCGCCGCAGGATGCGGCGGCACTGCGGCTGCGCGACGCCATCGATGCCAGCCAGGCGAACCAGGTGCCGGCCCAGCCCGACCCGCAGATCGCCGCCGCACTGGCGAAACCGGTGTCCATCGAGTTCAAGGATGCCAGCCTGAAACAGATCTTCGAGGTACTGGCCCGCACTTCGGGCATCAACTTCGTGTTCGACAAGGACGTGAATGCCAGCCAGCCGACGACGATCTACCTGCGCCGCGCGACGGTGAAGGACATCCTCGGCGCCGTGCTGGCGGCCCAACAGCTCGAGCAGCGCATGCTCGACACCGGCACCATCCTCGTCTATCCGAACACCCCGGCCAAGGCGCGCGACCATCAGGCGCTGACGATCAAGACCTTCTACCTGACCAACATGGATGCGAAAACCGCCGCGAACACGCTGCGGGCGATCCTCAAGGCGCGCGACATCGTCGCCGACGAAAAGCAGAACATGCTGGTCATGCGCGACACGCCCGAGGCCATCCGGCAGGCCGAGAAGCTGCTGGCGGCGCATGACCTGCCCGAGCCCGAAGTGATGCTCGAAGTCGAGATCCTCGAAGTGAAGCGCAGCCGCCTGTACGAGCTCGGCATCCGCTGGCCCGACCTGCTGACGCTGACGCCGCTCGCCTCGGTGGCGGGTGGCGCGCTGACGCTGGCGGACATCAAGAATGCCACCTCGCGCACGCTCGGCGCGACGATCGCGCCGCTGTCGCTGTCGGCCGGCAAGGGCGACACGGATGTCAATCTGCTCGCCAACCCGCGCATCCGCACGCGCAATCGCGAAACCGCCAAGATCCTCATCGGCGACCGCGTGCCCAACATCACGACGACGGCGACGGCCACCGGCTTCGTCGCCGAGTCGGTGCAATACGTCGATATCGGCCTCAAGCTCGACGTGCAGCCGACCATCTATCTCGATAACGAGGTGGCGATCCGCATCAATCTGGAAGTCAGCAACATCGTCGACAAGGTCTCGACCAAGACCGGCACGCTCGCCTATCAGATCGGCACGCGCAATGCCGCCACCCTGCTGCGGCTCAAGGATGGCGAGAACCAGGTGCTCGCCGGCCTGATCAGCGACTCGGATCGCAGCAGCGTCGACAAGGTGCCGGGCCTCGGCGACATCCCGGTCGTCGGGCGCCTCTTCAGCAACCGCTCCGAGGACGGCCAGAAAACCGAACTGATGCTCTCCATCACGCCGCGCCTCGTGCGCGGCATGGCACGCCCCGCGCTGGCGCGCACCGAATTCAATGCGGGAACGGAATCCAGCGTGCGCATCCAGGGGCCGGACCTGGCCGCCTACACCGAAGTCGTGCCGCCTTCGACCGCGCCGGCCGAGGGAGTACCGCCGCGGTGAGCCGCATGGGGAGAGCGCGCGGCTTCACGCTGATCGAGATGGCCGTCGTGCTGGCGATCCTCGGCGTGCTGGCCAGCATCGCCACGCCGTTCGCCGAAGTGGCGGCGCAGCGCGGGCGCGAACAGGATCTGCGCCGCGCCCTGCGCGAGATCCGCGACGCGATCGATGCCTACAAGCTGGCGGCCGACGCAGGGCGCATGCCACACGCGGCGGGAACGAGCGGCTATCCGCCCACGTTGCAAACGCTCGTCGATGGCGTGGCCGACGCGCGCAACCCGAAACAGGCCAAGCTGTTTTTCCTGCGCCGCATTCCGCGCGATCCGCTGCACCCCGACGCGAGCATCGACGCGGCCGCGACCTGGGGCAAGCGCAGCTACGCCAGCGAAGCCGACGCGCCGCAGGCGGGCGAAGATGTCTATGACGTGTTTTCGCTTTCGCCCCGCGTCGGCCTGAACGGTGTCGAGTACCGCAAATGGTAGCTGCCCGGGCGCGGGGCTTCACCCTGATCGAACTGCTGGTGGTGCTGGCCGTGCTGGGTTTGCTGCTCTCGCTCGCCGCGCCGAAATACGTGCGCAGCGTCGATAACGCGAAGGAAACGGTGCTCGCGGAAAACCTGCGCACCACGCGCGAGGCGATCGACCGCTTCCATGCCGACCGCGGCCGCTACCCGTCCTCCCTCGACGAACTGGTGACGCGGCGCTACCTGCGCAGCCTGCCGGTCGACCCGCTGGTCGGCAACGCGACGGCATGGCGGATGGTGGCCGTCGCGCAGGAAGGCGAGGTCGGCATCATGGACCTCAGGAGCCGCGCACCCGGCATCGGCCGCAATGGCAAGCCTTATGCGCAATGGTAGGCCGCAGAGTGGCTTCACCTATGTCGGGCTGCTGATCGTCGTCGCCATGATCGCGGCCGGCTCCGCGGCCGTGCTGGGCGCCGGCGTTAATCTGCAGATGCGCGACAACGAGGCGGAACTGCTCGCCATCGGCCGCGAGTTCCGCCGGGCCCTGCAGGACTATGCCGACGCCACGCCCGTCGGCCAGCCCACGGCGCCCAAGGAACTGGCCGAACTGCTGCGCGATCCGCGTTACCTTGGCGTGCGGCGTCACTTGCGGCGCATCTATCCCGATCCGCTGACCGGCAAAACCGAGTGGGGCATCGAGCGCGCGCCCGACGGACGCATCAGCGGCATCCACAGTCTGAGCCCCACGCCGACGCTGCGACATACGGGTTTTCCGACCGGAATGGAGGCATTCGAACAGGCCGAGCATCACAATGAATGGGTGTTCGCCCTGGCGCCGGTACCGTCCGCGAAGCTCAATCCCTGACTCAGTCCCTGAACTTCCCGCAGGGCGCGAGTTCGATCAGCGCATCCTCAGGCAGGCCGGGCAACCAGGCGGTGACGGGCCGGCAAGTGCCGGCAGCACACACGACATAGGGCGCGACATAGGGCGAGTGGCGCAGCACGACGCGCGGCAGGGGCGGCAGCGCCGGCGTGTAGTGCCAGGCGCCGTCCCGCAGCACCGCGGTGGCGGGCGGTTCCATGCCCGCGCCGGTGCCGCGCACGCGTGCCTCGACGAGACGCAAGGCATCGTCCTCACGGCGGTAGTCTTCTTCCCAGACGATTTTCTGGATCGAGTGCGTCCAGCGCAGGGTGATGTCGTCGCCGAACTGCGCAACCAGCAGTCCGGCGACGAGGCAGATCCCGTTCATCCCTGCTTGCGGGCGCGGGAAAAGTGCCAGGCGAGGAATGCGGCGCTCATCGCGAAGCCGATGTCGTCGGTGAGCGGCAGCGCGGCAACCAGCATGCCCGCCGCGCCGGCTGCGAGGAAGCGTTCCCAGACCCGCAGCGGTGCGCGCAGGTAACCGATGGCGGCAGCGCCCCAGAGCACAATCGCGAGCACGGCCTTGCCGACGATGTAGGCCACGGCGCCGAACGTCGGGTCGCCCTGCAGCATCAGCGCGTTGTCATAGACAGCCATATAGGGCACAACGAAGCCGGCAATGGCGATCTGCGTCGCCTTGAAGCCGATCTTCATCGGCGCATCCTTGGCAATCGACGCGGCGGCGAAGGCCGCCAGCGCGACGGGCGGCGTCAGGTCGGCCATGATGCCGAAGTAGAAGACGAACATGTGGCTGACGATCAGCGGCACGCCGAGCTTGAGCAGCGCGGGCGCGGCGATCGAACTCGTGATGATGTAGTTCGGAATGGTCGGGATGCCCATGCCGAGCACGAGGCAGACGAGCATCGTCAGCAGCAGCGAGATGAACAGGCTGTGCTCGCCCACCCTGAGGATGAAGCCGGCGAACGACGATGCCGCGCCGGTGAGCGTCAGCACGCCGATGATGACGCCGACGATCGCGCAGGCGATGCCGACCGGCAGCGCCTGCTTGGCGCCATCGACGAGGCCCTGCCTCATGGTGTGCAAGGTCTGGCGGCCGCCCGTCACCACCAGGTTGCCGCCGACGAGTGCCGCGATCACGCCGAGCACGGGGTAGATGCCGTACTGTGTGAACAGCGAGGCGGCCAGGCCGACCGCAATCCAGAAGACATAGCGGAAGGCCAGCGAGGACAGGCGTGCCGCGAGCGCGGCGCCGAGGATCAGGATCGCCGTCAGCGCGAGGCCGGTCATGCCCGCGAACATCGGCGTGAAGCCGTGGAACAGCATCCACACGAGGGCGGCCAGCGGCAGCACGAGGTACCAGTTTTCCTTGAGCGCGCGCCACGGATTCGGGCACTGGTCCTTCGGCAGGCCGAGCAGCTTGAGGCGCCCGGCTTCGAGGTGCACCATCCAGAAGGCGGTGAGGTAATAGAGCGCCGCCGGCACCACCGCCGCCTTGACGATGTCGGCATAGGGCAGGTTGAGCGTCTCGGCCATGATGAAGGCCACCGCGCCCATCACCGGCGGCATGATCTGGCCGCCCATCGAGGACGTCGCCTCGACCGCGCCGGCGAACACCGAGCTGTAGCCGAAGCGCTTCATCAGCGGGATCGTGAACTGGCCGACGGTCAGCACGTTGGCGACGCCCGAGCCGGAGATGGTGCCCATCATGCCCGAGGAAATCACCGCGACCTTGGCCGGCCCGCCCTGCGCGTGGCCGACGAGGCCGAGCGCGAGCGAGTTGAACAGGCGGATCATGCCGGCATGCTCGAGGAAGGCGCCGAACAGGATGAACAGGAAGATGTAAGTGGCCGACACCAGCGTCGGAATGCCGAGGATGCCCTCGGTACCCAGCGCCAGCTGGCTGACGATCTGGTCGTAGCCGTAGCCGCGATGCGCAAGATCGCCCGGCAGGTATTGGCCGAACAGGCCATAGAGTAAGAACATCCCGCAGACGATAGGCAACGCCAGCCCCATGATGCGCCGCGCCGCCTCGAAGACCAGTACGACCAGCGCGGTGCCGACGACCAGGTCGAGTGTGCTGGGATCGCCGGCACGCTCGATCAGCTCAACCTCGAAAACCCACTGATAGGTCGACAGCAGAAAGCCCGCGATCGCCAGTGCCGTATCGCCAGCGCCGACTTGCGTCATGCGCTTGCCGTGCCTGGCAACCGGATACAGGATGAAGCTCAGCGCCAGCAGGAAGCCGACGTGCAGCGAGCGGATGACGATGCTGGACAGCGGATGGAACGCCGCCACCACGAGCTGGTAGGTGGAGAAGGCCAACGCGACGGCGACGAGAATCCTGAGGGCGACGCCGCCGAGCCGGCGCTGCACGCCGTGCTCGGAGAATTCCGCCGCGCCGTCTTGACCGCAGACGCTGTCGGTCATGTGCCAGCCTTACTTGATCAGGCCGGCTTCCTTGTAGTACCTCTCGGCGCCCGGGTGCAGCGGCACCGGCGAACCGATGCCGGCCGTCTTGGGATTGATGGCCTTGGCTGCGGCATGCGCCGCCACCATGGCATCGAGGTTTTCGAACATCACCTTGGTCATCTTGTAGACCGTGTCGGCCGGCACGCCTTCATGCGTCACGAGGTAGTTGCGCACGGTGACGGTCGGCACGTCGGCGGTCTGGCCGTTGTAGGTGTTGGCCGGGATCACGCCGGTCGTGTAGGACGCTTCGCCGATCTTCGTCACGACCTCGGCGGGGATCGGGATGACGACGATCTTCATCGTCGTCGCGAGGTCGCGCACGGCGGCGACGCCCAGGCCGGAAGACAGCAGCGTCGCGTCGAGCTGACGGTTCTTGATCAGTTCGACCGACTCGGTATAGCCGAGATACTCGACCTTGCCCAGATCCTTGTAGCTCATGCCGACGGCCTTGAGGATGTCGCGGCTGTTGAGCTCGGTACCGCTCTTCGGCGCGCCGACGGAAACGCGTTTGCCCTTGAGATCGGCCAGCGACTTGATGCCGGAATCGGCCGCGGCGAGGAAATGGATGTAGTTCGGATAAATCGCCGCCAGCGTGCGCAGCTTTTTCAGCGGCGCCTTGAAACCGGCCTCCTCGTTGCCTTTCCAGGCCTCGTTGAAGGTATCGCCCAGCGAAAACGCCACTTCGCCGCGGCCGGCCTGCAGGAGATTGAGGTTTTCGGCGGAAGCCTTGGTCGCCTGCACGGCGGTTTTCGCATCCGGCATGACCTTGCCGTAGAGCTGGGTCAGGGATACGCCCAGCGGGTAGTACACGCCGCTGGTGCCGCCGGTCAGCACGTTGATGAATTCGGCCGCCTGCGCGGAAGCAGCGGACAGGACGATGACTGAAGCAGCGGCGAGTGAACGCAGTTTCATGAGGTTCTCCTTTGTTGTTTTCTCAGGGTGCGGGCGATTCTAGCCCTCAGAACGCCGCGATGCCGGTCTGGGCGCGGCCGAGGATCAGCGCATGGATATCGTGGGTGCCTTCGTAGGTATTCACTACTTCGAGATTGACGAGATGGCGGATCACGCCGAACGCGTCGGAGATACCATTGCCGCCCAGCATGTCGCGCGCCTCGCGCGCGATGGCAAGCGCCTTGCCGCAACTGTTCCGCTTCAGCAGCGAGGTCATCTCGGGCGCATCGGTGCCGGCATCCCCTTCGTCCTTCAAGCGACCGAGGCGCAGGCAACCCTGCAGGCCCAAGGTGATCTCGGTCTGCATGTCGGCGAGCTTCTTCTGGATCAGCTGGTTCGCCGCCAGCGGCCGGCCGAACTGGTTGCGCTCGAGCGTGTATTTGCGCGCCGTGTGCCAGCAGGCTTCCGCCGCGCCAAGCGCGCCCCACGCGATGCCGTAGCGCGCGGCATTCAGGCAGGTGAATGGCCCCTTGAGGCCGCGCACGTCGGGGAAGGCGTTTCCCTCCGGCACGAATACTTCGTCCATCACGATCTCGCCGGTCACCGACGTGCGCAGGCCGACCTTGCCGTGGATCACCGGCGTGGACAAACCTTTCATGTCCCGGTCGAGCACGAAGCCGCGAATGTCGCCAGCGTCATCCTTCGCCCAGACGACGAACACGTCGGCGATGGGCGCATTCGTGATCCACGTCTTGGTGCCCGACAGGATGTAGCCGCCATCGACCTTCCGCGCCCGCGCCGTCATGCCGCCGGGGTCGGAACCATGATCGGGCTCGGTGAGCCCGAAGCAGCCGATCCACTCGCCCGTCGCCAGCTTCGGCAGGTACTTCAGCTTCAGCGCGTCCGTGCCGAAGATGAAGATCGGATACATCACCAGCGAGGACTGCACGCTGAGCATCGAGCGGTAGCCCGAGTCGACGCGCTCGATCTCGCGCGCGATCAGGCCGTAGCTCACCGCATTCATGCCGGCGCAGCCATACTCC
>Ga0172375_10004121_pt1 | contig 21689 bp, 16 predicted proteins | sample LakKiv1m_FD_114537 | JGI IMG/M metagenome (GOLD analysis project Ga0172375, IMG submission 114537) | Freshwater microbial communities from Kabuno Bay, South-Kivu, Congo - kab_092012_11.1m | ecosystem: Environmental > Aquatic > Freshwater > Lake | place: Democratic Republic of the Congo...
CGGCAATAATAAACCAGCGTTTCCGTATTCCTGAGGAGGTGGGCCGCCCTTCGAGACACACGCCTGCGGCGTGCTCCTCAGGGAAACGGCCCACCGTCTCGAAGGACAGGAAACGCTATGAAACAGTCGCCGGGTTAATAAACTCTGCCTGCACAGAGGAGGCGCATAAGCGCCGTCTCGAAGTGCATGGCGGCGCGTTTCCCTCATGCTTCGAGACGAAAATCTGCGATATTTTCCTCAGCACCTTCGGGAACAGGCACTATATAAAACCGGGGTTGAATCAGAGACGGATTACCGGCCTTCTAGAAACTCTTCATGTCTTTTCAATCACTTCTTGACCATTTTCAATCTGCTGATACAATCTGCCGGAAACTTACAGGTACAGGGTCCAGACTGAAAGGATTTACAAGATGAGCAAAAGTGCAGGAATAGCGATAGCATTAGTATTAGTAATTGCCGGAGTGGTCGCAGCCTTCTATCTGGGTACGCCTCAGAAGGAAGACGCCGCCGTCACCGGACCGCAGATTCAGTTCAAGGAAACCTCGCATGACTTCGGCAGAATAGTGCAGGGTCAGAAGGCCGAAACCGAGTTCGAGTTCACCAACACCGGCGATGCCGAGCTGGTCATCACCAAAGTGCGCAGCACCTGCGGCTGCACCGCCGCTCTGGCTTCCGCCGACAAGATCAAGCCGGGTGAGAAGGGCTCCATAAAGGTCAGTTTCAATTCCGCCGGCAGACGCGGCAAGAACACCAAGGGCATCAAAGTTCTGACCAACGTCCCGGGCAAAGAAACCGTCGATCTCGAAATCAAGACCGATATCGCCGTCGAACTGGACTTCAATCCGCCGCGTGCTTACATGGGCGAGTTTGAATTCGGCAAAGAGTTGACCAAGGAAGTCGAACTGACCAACTACACCGACCAGACCATCAATATTCTGGAGTTCTCGAACAGCCGCGAAGAAATAAAGTTCGAGCTGGAGAAAAAGGACATCCCGCCCTCAGGCAAAATCAAAATAAAGGTCTCCATGACCATTCCCGAAGGCATCGACCGCAACCACATCTCCGATAAGCTCCTTCTCAAGACCGACCGCCAGGGCTCGGAAGAAATCTCGCTGCCGGTTTACGCCCGCAACAAGAGCTACAAGCCCTCACGCGTTCCGACCGGTCAGTTCCGCCCCGGATCAATCAAAGGCGCACCCGGCCAGCTCCGTCCGGCTGGAGCCCAGGCTGCTCCCGCAGGCAAACCCGGCAAGGGTGCTCCCGAAGGCACTACCAGCGGCAAGCCCGGAAACAAGCCCTTCGAGGCCAAGCCCGGTAAGTAATTAATTAAAGAACAGCAAAAAGCCTCCCGTTATTGGGAGGCTTTTTTTATGCCGCAAAAAAGGCGCAATCCACAAAGACCGCGCCTTTCCTGTTTTTAATGCCGTATCAAAGGCTGCTGTTTGACTTCAATCATCTGTTCTTCTTATTCCCCTTGCCGGAATTTTCAGGAACATTGCCGTCAGCGGCAGCTTCATCCGGAATTTCTTCGTTATTCTTTTTGCCTTTGCGCATAACGATAAGGGGGAAAATAATTATATAGGCCACAACCATTACCAGCAATATTGCCACCTTGGGTGAAAACAATTCTCCCATGATTGACTCCTTTTGATATCTTAAATTCAAATCAAAGAGTGCCGGAGCACTTAAGCACAGCGCCCGGTAACATTTTTCGAAAAAGGTCGGAAGTCAGACTGTGAGGGAGAAAGGATCTTCTTCGCCACCGGTGTAAGCGAAGCCGTGTCTGCGCAGAGAAACATAGTCCAGCAGTTGATCCTTGTGCGGCTTTATGGATTTATGGCTGGACTGAAATGCGGAACATGAAAGCGAAACAAGCGCCGCCGTCTCAGCGCCGGACATGCGGCGGCTGTCGCGCGGGTTGTATCCGAAATTGGAGACGCCGTAATTCATAAGCGAAGGCGGCAGCAGAGAGCCGTGAGAGTCAAGGGATTGCTGCGCAAAACATGTATCCGGCATATCGGGGTTATTATGCATAGGCGTGCCGGCAAAAAGCGGCAGTTCCGAAAGCGCGCTTATGAGCAGGATAACGATTAAGACAATGTATCTGTGTTGCAGAAGTTTCATTTACTCCGCCGCAATAAACAACTCTGAATGCAATCATACGGGGAGTAATGTAAAAGTCAACAGAGGCTTTTTCAGTACCCGGATATGAATTTTACTGATGATCGACGGGCATCTCAGTTTCTGATTTTATCGGCAGATCAAAATAGAAGCGGGCGAAATCTCCGGGTCGGCTTTCAACATGCAGCGAGCCGCCATGGTCGCGTACTATACCGTGGCTGATGGACAAACCCAGGCCGGTTCCCACATCACGCGGTTTGGTGGTGAAAAACGGATCAAATATGCGCTCAATTATGTCCGGTTCGATGCCGACGCCGTTGTCTTCAATCCAGGTGCGCAGACAGCATCCTTTATCCGTCTGATTGACCTTAACACCGAGACGTATTTTCTTTACGTGATCGGTCTCACCGTAGCGTTCATTCAGGCTGTTGCGGGCATTGGTTATAAGATTCAGCAGCACCTGTTGAATCTGCTGACTGTTGCAGATCACCTGTGGCAGAACATCTTCAAGTTCCAGTAGAAGCCTGATTTTATTTTTCTTCAGCGTCTGACTCGTCAGAGTAAGTGTACGGTTGATTATTTCGGCCATGCCGCAGGGTTGCCGCGTTTCGCGCTCCTGGCGTGCAAAGGCCAGCAGGTTCGACACTATCTCGGCGATGCGGTTCGACTCGTCCATGATCTCATGTGCGAACTCGTGGATTTCGAAGCCTTCACTGGTGCGGTCGATAATCATCTGAGCAAAGTTTATTATGACATTGATAGGGTTGTTTATTTCGTGAGCCACCCCTGAGGCCAGAGTACCGATGGCCTCCAGCTTCTGCTGCTGGCGCAGTTGCGCTTCGAGTTTGCGGTTTTCCTCCTCGATGCGCCTCTGCTGCGACATATCCTCGACCGTGCCTTCGTAATAAAGGATTTCCCCGCGTTCGTCACGCACGGTGCGCGAACTTTCACGCACATGCAGGTAGGAACCGTCCTTGCGCACCCAGCGGCATTCCAGACCGCGCACTTCACGTTTCTCGTCCATCATGCGCTTGTATTCGCTCCGGGTGAAATCGGGAGAATAGAACTGCCGTTCTTCAAGGTTACAACCGCTCAGCTCTTCGAAATTTTCGAATCCCAGCATTTCAACCAGAGCCGGGTTGGCCGAGAGAATGCGCCCATCGGGTGTGGTGCGGTACATGCCGATAAGTGCGTTTTCGAACAGGCTTTTAATCTGATCGTCGCTCTGCGCCAGCATTTCACGAGTGCGACGTTCGCGCTCGCTTTCCTGGCGACATTTGTCCAGCCGCTCACGCAAATTTCTAAGGCGTTCGTTGCGCTCGTTGTCGGCAGAATTAAAATCGGACATTTTTACACCCGGAATTTTCAAGACGGCAAAACTTACTCAATGGTCGCAGGATCCGGCATCTCGGCGTTTTCCTCGCCTAAGAGCTCGCCCACCGAGAAACCAACGAAGGGCCGTGAAGGCACCGGCAGAGGATAACCGGCAGCCACCCAGAAAAAGCGTTTGGCCGGGTCGTATACTATGCCGAACAGCGCCCCGTTTGTGGCCAGGCTGGAATTGTTGTCGAATTCTTCCAGCCCGGACTCTGTGCCGTCGTCAGGATTGATGCGGTCGCGCAGTACATTTTCTACGATAGTCTGCGGATTCAGTGTACCGAACAGTGAATCTTCCGCACCCTCCGGCAGCAGTTGAGCCATGCGGTCAAAACGTATGCGGCTGGATTCACCTATCGGCTCGGCATCGAAGCCGGCGGTATTTTCGGCCACAAAATGATTGGTCATGTAAACTACATCATTATCCAGTTCACGAACGCCGACATCTGCTGCGCACATTTCGAAGGCTGCGGCCTTATTCTGATTGCCATCGGAAACCATCACCAGTTCAACGCTCATGTGACCGAAGTTCTCAACCATAGCGGCAGCTTCGTCGTAATTGTGAGCCTCCTGCAGTATGCGCCCCACCAGTTGCACATGACTGCCGCCCTCAAGCGACTGAACGCTGGAGTTCAGCGGGTCAGCTTCGTTGGAGTTGATGACCACGCCTGAGGCGTTGATGCCTGAATAGGGGCTCAGGTTGCCGGGAAAACCTATATAGATGTGCGGAATGCCGCTGTCCGGCTGGCGCACAAAAATAACCGGATTATCAAGAATGTAACCTATTTCGCTCCAGTCCAGCAGACGACCGTGATAAAGTCTGCCGTCGCTGGTGGCCCGACCGGTCACGGTGAACTGGCTGCAGCCGGGAACAAGCTTTTTAACGGCGGCCATGGTTTCTTCCGGCAGATCCGGCATACTGTCCATAAGGAATTCTATCAGTACATCGCCGAAATTCAGCGCCAGACACTGATCGACCGTCCAGCCGACATCACCGGCGGTTTCCACCATGCCTTCGCACTCTTCGATTACTTCGGGATAAGAATTGGCGTAAGCCAGATCCATGATGCCTTTATTGCGGGCCAGATCCACCATGGCGCTCATACCGATATCATTCTGGATGTATTCCATTCCGGCTTCAAGCTCGGCATGCAGAATCTCGCCCTGCTGACGTCCCATTTCACGCGGTGAACCGGCTAGCCAGACCACTATGAAATCGCCGCGAACTTCCTTGTGCGGTTCTATTACATCCGACTCTTCCGCAGCCTCGGCTTCGATCTCTGCGGCATCCTGATCGCCGTCGCTCTCTTCGGCGATTTCCGCGCCGTCAGCGTCGCCATCGGGAAGGTCTTCGCTGTTTTCGGTGTCGCCGTCGGAGCTTTCTGGCGAGTCGCTGCCGCAGGCGGCAAAGAGCAGCAGACTGGAAATGCTGATAATAATAACACAGACAAGGCGGGCAAATGCTGATTTCATGCATACCTCAAAGATTCGTTGGCGTTAATGAATGATCTTAAATACATTTCCTGACAGCTTAAATGGCTTTGCCCCCGGCGTCAAGACTGAATAGATACCCCGATGTGCTCTGATTGACTAACGCGGCAATGTCTGATAGAAATTCACAGACATAAATGAACAGGAATACGGATATGAATCAGGCAAATTCTTTTCCCACAAAATACTGCAGCGCCTGCGGTCAGCAGATTGACAGCCGGGCTGAAATCTGTCCCAAATGCGGAGTTCGTCAAATGAAAGCACCTTACATGCCGCTGCCGGGTGATAAAAACAGAATTGCAGCCGCACTGTTTGCTCTTTTTTTAGGAGCGTTCGGCGCACATAAATTCTATCTGGGAAAAATCGGCCAGGGATTCCTGTACCTCATTTTCTGCTGGACCCTTATTCCCGGCGTCATCGCTTTTATCGAATTCATCCTGTACATAGTCATGTCGGATGAGGCTTTCGCCGAAAAATACAGCGAGCGCTATAGAGATAACTGAAAATCTCTTATGGCGGACAAATTGTCTGACCCTTTAATATTAAACAGAAAATCTGCCACACGGGTCTTCACAATTACTTAACAATACCTTCTGCGAAGCATGATCATAAAACTGTTGTTTTTTTCGCAGCCGGAATTCTCTTCTTATTCAAGATGATAGACTGTTACAATCTTCACAGTGTTAAAAAAGTGACAAACGATAAAAAACAGTGTAGAGTTCGTCCATCTTCAATTCGGCGTTATGCGTCCGACCGTTCTCTCTCATTTTTTTCGCATCAACTATCGATAAGGAGTAATCATGGAAAAGAAAATTATCTGCACAGACAAAGCACCCAAGGCAATCGGACCCTACTCACAGGCTGTGGCGGTTGGTGATCTGCTGTTCGTCTCCGGCCAGATTCCAGTCTGCCCCGAAAGCGGCGAAGTTTCCGATAGCATCGAAGGACAGACAAAGCAGGTAATGGAAAACTTCAAGGCGGTACTGGCGGCAGCGGGAATGGATTTCTCAAACGTGGTCAAGACCACCATTTACCTCGACAACATGAACGACTTCGTGGCTGTAAATCAGATCTACGGCAGCTATTTTGCCGGAGCCTTCCCGGCCCGCGCTACGGTGCAGGTCGCCAAGCTGCCGCTGTGCGTAAGAATTGAAATAGAAGGTATCGCGGTTAAATAATTTAATCTGCGCAGGCAGGGACTTAAAGGTTCCTGCCGTTATAATAGAGTTGCAATTCAAGCCTGCAATTCCAAACGAATGACGGCTTCCAGGATCTTTATATTCTGAATTTTATTTAATATCTGACGCCGTCACGATAAAAAAACCCCGGATTAATAATAAATCCGGGGTTTTTGATTGCAATCTGCTCAAAGAAAACTTATTTGAGAACCAGGAATAGCCGGTCGTCGCGCAGTTCCGTTTCTCCGCCGGCCTGTTCCGACAAATTCTGCATGCGTTTTAGTGTCTGAAGTCTGACTGTTTTATTGGCCTTTATAGCGCGTCTTTCTGGATGCTGGAAATAGTATGGAACAAATTCCACGCTTTTTACGCCGTTTTTCGCCAGTTCCATCCTGAATATTCCCTGGCGATTGGTCCAGGAGCGATCCATGGAGTCAAAGAGGAAGTTGCCGGTATCATAAAGAATCGGGCGGCCCATGTAAGAATCCATACCGAGAAGCTGATGGGCGTGATGACCGATAATGCCATGAGCGCCGAACGCTATGGCTTCCCGTGCAAAATCAACCATGTAGCCGCGTACATCAGTGCTGTAATTGGCTCCCCAGTGAATGGTGACGAAAACCAGATCGGCTTGTTTCCTGAGTTTTCTGATTTCATTCCGCAGGCGCTTGTATGTATCTTTTTTCTTAAGGGGATTGAGCGAGATGTTATTTATTCCGCAACTCGTTTTTGTCGCCTTGGCATCTGCGCTTAAAGTGGTGTAATGCAGGAATCCGACTTTTATGCCTTTAACTTCCATGATGTTGGGCTTCGAGGCGGATTTCCAATCCATACCCGCGCCTCCGAACTGAACCCTGGTGCTCGACAGCGCTGCCAGCTCTTCACTCAAGCCTTCACAACCGTAATCCATGGAATGATTGTTAGCCAGTGAAACCACGTCAACACCCAGGTCATCGAGCAGGGATGTCATGCCGGGGTCCGCTTTTATGTGAAAGATCGGTTTGTTTAATTTGGGCCTTTTAACATCATGACGAGTGAGAGCACATTCCAGATTTGCAAAAAGCAGGTCTGCATTGCTTATTTCCGGAAGCAGGCCTTCGGCCAGATATTCTGCTCCGCTCTGCTGATAAATTCTCTCAATGTTGCGCCCCAGATTCATATCACCTCCGGCCACAAAAACAGCTCTCGAACCGTCGTCCGCTGCAACCGGGAGACCATCGGTGATTTTGTCCGGCTGCCGTATTAACATGGCGACAGCGACAGCCGATATAACCAGCAGAACAAAAAGCCCTGCAAAGATGAGTTTTTTTGATCTGGTCAATTTTTCTTTCATTATCATATAACCTTTTTTAACCGCCGGATCGCTTGCCGCGAATATCAGCATGATAATCATTATCGCCGCAGCCAGCGTGACGCTCATAAAGAAATACTTTGACCACCAGTATTCCAGGGCATTGTTGATAATGAACAGCGCCATCCAGCCCAGTATCATGATGGTTGAAGACAATAGAAAGCGCCGGTCCTTTCCGTCAGCAAAAGCCAGCGGAAAGACGCAGAAGGCGATATAATAATAGAAGGTGGGGGCAGTTAGAAGGAATATCAGCGGAAATGCAAAGGCAAACGACTCGTGATCCTCAAGTTTCCTCTGCAGAAAAAACCATAGAGCCAGAAGCATAAGAACAGTGGCCAGATAAAACGGCTTCATATGCGACCACAGTATTTTCTTGTATCTGGTAATGGTCGTCCAACCGTAGTCGCCGTAGATTTTTTCGAAATCCAGATTGTTCATCTCGCCGCGGTTAAGGAATAGGTATTTCAGTCCGACCCGGGTAGTGGATATATCGTTATTGTGCAGATCAATCTTTGAAGTGAATTCCTGCAGGTATTGAGTATCTCCGTAATACGCCACACTTGCAAAGATCAAAGTCGCCAGCGTCAGGGTAAAAGCGGCAAAAAAAGCCAGATAGCGTTTCGCTTCTTTGCTCTTACTAAATACAGCGACAATCAATCTCAGTCCAAGACCAGCCGCCAGAAAGACCGGGAAAATTCTTGAAGCTACCGAGAGAGCCAGCATGGCACCGGAAGAGGTGTATTTTTTCTTTTTAAGCAGAGATATGGAAATAAGCAGTGTTGCAATCCAGTCGTAGCGTAGAAAGCCGCCTCTTATGTGTGTCGGCTGTAATGCATACGAAGCAAAAAAGACAATTGCTGCCAGAAACGCCGTTTCCGGACCGAAGGCAAAGGCCACAAAAAGAAACGCCAGCAGCATCAGAAGTATATCAATTAATACCAGATATTTTATACTTGTTTCATCGATGGGCGTCAGATTGGAAATTATAGAGGCGGCCACGTTCCATAAGGGAGTTGCGTTATATCCCTTGTCCTGTATTTTCTTTATCCAGCGCGTTTTTTCATGCTTCTGGAAAAACAGCAGATCCTTTTTGAATTTGTTCCAGCGCTGTTCACTGAACTGTTTTTTGCATCTGTCTTTCTGCTTCAGCGCCTTTTCAACTTTTATGAATCCGTAGTTGTCCAGGCTTCTGATCATCTTGATATTCTTGCTGTGCGTCAGGTTGTTCATTTCGGTGTCGGCGATCAGGCTGCACAGATACAGATTTGAATAACCCAGTTCGGTCGAGTATTTGGAGCCGAGGTAGTAATGATAGACATCGTGATAGTTGGCCAGATTGCCGCGCACACCGTTGCCGAAATGGAAGTATGAGGCTATCGAGATTACCGTCAGCACGGCCAGCAGGCCGTTAACAACATACCGCGGCCATCCGCCGGACAGAGGCTTTAACCTGTAGCGCAAGACCCACAGGATCAGCGCAGCGGCCAGCAGAAACATTTTCAGATATGATAAATTCAAGGGGCTGTAAAACCATCCCATTTATTGAACTCCTGAAAATCCGCCTGTCTAAGTTACCTGCTTATGCTGATTGAAGAAATTCAGCCGGCATTTCTGGTACTGATAATACTCCAGGCAGGTACGACAGATGAGTATCACGCAGAACACCGGACGGTCAAGGCATTTACGCCTTGAGCCCTGAGTAGTCACCAGCTTTTACATAGTGACTGTTTCCCGAAAGTGCTGAGGAGAAAATCGCAGATTTTCATCTCGAAGCATGAGGGAAAAGCGTCGCCGCCTTACACTTCGAGACGGCGCCGGGTGCCATAGCTTTCCGCCATCGAAGAGGGCGGAAAGCTGTGCTTATTGGATTAATAACACAGCCTCCCGGCCCTACAGGCCGTGAGACTATGGCACCCTTTAAAGAGGTATGATTGTACCTGAATTTGCAAAATTGGAGACTGCTCAGGCCTTGAGCCAGGAGGATCGATTTCCTTTACAACAAGCGCCTGAACTGTTTTTAATAAGCAAAGGAATCAGATAGGTGAGCATTACGAATATGCAGTAAAGAAGCAGAATGTTTGAAGCGCCGGCAGTTGCATAATATCTGAATCCGTTGAGGTTCTGCACCAGATAGGCGAAAACGGAGCCGGCCAGCAGTATTCCCAGTGCGATCAGATGCAGCGGACGGGAGCGATTGTTAAGATGCAGCAGCACCATTGGAAACATGGCCACATAGTAGTAGTAGGAAGCGGAACAGGCGAAGAAAAAGACTATAAAGCCCAGCATCAGCGCTTCGTCATCACGACGGGCTCGGATGAAAAGCAGCATTCCAAGCAGCACGGCCAGCGTGAGATAACAATTGACTCTTCTGTCTTTTTCGATTTCATGTTTTCTTAAATGATTTACGCCGCCCAGCATCTGTGCTCTTTCGGTTTCTCCGTCGTAGTGGCTGGCTATTTCAAACCCCATGCGCTGATAACTGAGATTCTCGGCCTTGACGTGCTCTTTCATGTCACTTGCGAATGCGCTGTATTGTGCAGGCGGATACATCAACAGCGAGGCCGCCGTGATAATAAGCGCCACCGCCATGAAACCTGCGGCGAAGTGCATGTATTGTGGTACATAAAGCCTGCGCAGATTACCGCGCACTTCATGCCAGTTGACTTCGCGCAGATATTTCAAGCCCAGTCCTGCAACGAAAACCAGCGGAAAAATGCGCACTAAAGCCGCGTATGCAACCAAAGCGCCTCCGGCGGCGTGATGTTTTCTGGCAGTAAGACAGATGCCGATAATAAGCGCCGAGATCCAGTCGTAGCGCATGAAGGCATGACCGACCAGCGGCCAGCGCGTCGGCCACATGGTGGTGAAAATAATCAGCGAGAAAAGCGAAATATTCCAGCCGTAGGCCCAGGTAATGGCTACAAATGCCAGCAGCACCAGAACGCAGTCGATTTTATTCAGCCAGCGGATGTATCGGACATCGACATTGCGCGAAAACAGCGAAAGTATGAAGTTTCCGGCTGGTGTGGCATTATAACCGCGATCCAGAAACATGGTTTTCAGCGAGTACCTGCTCATCAACCCGCCAAGAAGGCCGACATCGCTCCGAAACTTGTACCACTCGTTATCGTTGAACAGTTTGCGGCATTCTTTGCCGTCGCGCAGAATGTCTTCTCTGGATTTCATTCTGTATGTGGCCAGATCCCGCGCCACTGCAATGTTTTTGAAACGTTTTTTCTTCTGTGAGTCGGCAAATATGGCGCAGTCATAGAGTCTGTCGTATTCAAGCTTATCGAAGTATCTGGAGTTCAGATAATAATGGAAGAGATCATAGGGTTCCATATCGTGTGAGGCCACCCGCCAACTGAAGCTGTAATAATTGGCGACTGAGACAACTGCAAGGATTGTCAGCAGAGAAGCGAAAACAATTTTGAATGTTCGTCCGGCTTCGGCAGAAGAGTTTTTCTTTGTTCGATGGCGATAATAAAAATATTCCGCCAGAAGCAGAAATGCCGCAAGCAGCATGATGATTATTTTAATATATTCGGTGGTTTCCTTACTGATATTCAGCATGGCGTAATATTTCTCCAGTGTGACACACAAGCTACTGCAACAAAGTCCGAAGCAATGTTCATAAAGGCCCGCTAGAACAGACACACGCAATTATTACGGTTGCTGAATACGGAAGAATGGATTGTGGAGCGGAAAAATCACACCAATTAATTTCATGCTATCATGGTATAATATTCTGTCAAGAATTTATACCTGTAATATTTCAGATTGGAATTGTTTTATCGTTGAAGCCGTCCGGCGTGGAATAAAGCCGGTGTTCTTTTCTTTATTCCGCCTGCTGACCCGGTTATAATCCGGCTCCGTGTTTGCGGCCGCTGGGTGTTACCGCCGGTGCCGGCCGAATGATGTACAGATCAGATAATTCAAAGGTGAAGATTCCATGAGCAACTACGCATCCGAACTGGCCCGCCACTGGCGGCTTGACCCCGAAGTGATATTCCTCAATCACGGCTCATTTGGAGCATGTCCATCAGTTGTGCTCGAAGAGCAGTCGCGCCTGCGCGATGAACTGGAACGCGAACCTCTGACCTTTCTGGATCGCGAGCTCTACGGACGTCTGGGCATTGCACGCGAAGCTCTGGCGACGTTTGTCGGAGCCGGGGCGGATGATATCGCTTTCGTAACCAACGCCACTACCGGTGTAAACGCCGTGCTGCGCTCGCTCAAATTCGAAGCGGGCGACGAACTGCTGCTTTCGAACCATGAATACAACGCCTGCCGCAATGTTATTTACTACATTGCCGAACGCTGGGGCGCCAAACCTGTGGTATTCGACATTCCCTTCCCGCTGACTGGTGACGATGATGTTGTCGAAGCCATGCTGCGCAAGGTTACGCCGCGTACACGCCTGCTGCTGATCGACCACATCACCAGCCCCACCGCACTGGTGCTGCCGGTGAAACACATGGTAGATGAAATGCAGGCCCGCGGCATCGATACGCTGGTGGATGGCGCACACGCTCCCGGCATGCTGCCGCTGGATCTGACAACTCTGGGTGCTGCCTATTATACCGGCAACTGCCACAAATGGCTCTGTACGCCCAAGGGCTCGGCCTTCCTGCATGTGCGTCCGGACCGCAAGCGGCTGATAAAGCCCACTGTCATTTCGCATGGTTACAATATGCAGGTGCCGGATGAAAAGCGCTTCCGCGTGGAATTCGACTGGACCGGCACTGCCGATCCCTCGCCCTGGCTGTGCATCCCCAGGGCCATCGAATTATTAAGCTCGTTTTACCCCGACGGCATGGCAGGTCACATGCGCCACAACCGCGAACTGTCGATTTCGGCCCGCAGATACCTGATGCAGCGCTTCGATGTTTCCGCCCCATGCCCGGAAAATATGCTGGGTTCGATGGCTTCACTGCCCATGCCCGACAATGTACTGGGTTCGCCGGAAGGCATGCCTTGGAAAGACTGGATGTTCGAGGCATTATATCGGCGCTTTAATATTGAAGTCATCGTTCTACCCTGGCCTGCCACCCCCAGGCGCATTTTGCGCATCTGCGCTCAGGCCTATAATTCAATGCGTCAGTACGAGATTCTGGCCGACGCCGTTACTGAACTGCTGGCCGAAGAAGGTCATAAATAAAATAAATCTGGAGTGGCATTCACCAGCTGCTATGTGTCGGTAAATTCAGTTTTGCATTTAAAGAATAGTGTCTCTGTGTGCCATTTTGTTGAAATCCGCCTCTGTTTATGCTATATTACTGAACAGCGGAGGTGGTGGTTATTCCATTCAATTGCTGAAGTAAAATATAATACGGGAAAGGAGTGCAGTATGGCGGGGATGCCTGTTTACGGCATTGTGTCGGTTCATATAAACAATGGCCTTATGACCAGAATGGTGATAGGGCCATACAGCAACGGTGAAATGCTGGCCCGTGTCGAGCGCAATCGTGACTGGCTGATTCAGAAACTGGGCGAAGGAGAGCTGATTATCTGCACCGTGCATAAAAACCAGAGCCGCTGGGAAATACCTGAAGATGTTAATGTAATCAGCATAAACGGTCAGAAATTTCTGCGTATTGATAAAAATTCCGTTGCGGAAGATTATCTTGGCGGAGTAAGCCAGTTCTGACAGCAGATCAGAAATATTCAATAAAAAGCCAAATACTGGTTTGATCTGATATTTTCTGTTCCATAATCAGTAAACACATAAAACGAATCGCCAACAACAGCGCCGGCTTGAATTTGTCGTCCGGACGCTGTTATTATGAATGTATTTTTCTGAAATCACTGCATAAATACCCTTTTCTGTTCTTCTCTTATACCCATTTTCCGCAATTTATTCTTTAAAGCATATGTCCGACAATACACAGTGAAGTAATTGTGTACATCCAGATGAAATTAAAACTGTCCGGCGATTGATAAACAGAATTGCAGGCGTGGAGAAAAAACATTGGGATGGCGGGGGCAATATGCCTGCAAAACAGGCTGTTCTTTATAACATACCAGGAACATGATGTTTTCTGCACGGTTCTTTCCCATTTATTTCAGGGAAGCAATCCGAGGAGAACTTTGATTTTTACATCATGATATTCCGTCGGCTCTTCCCTTGTGAATACAGTTCATGGCGTCTGTTATTGCAGCGATTCCGACTGTTTATGCCCGGGTAGTCTTTAAGGGTTCAGTTGTTCCGGCGACCGGTTTCCTGGTCATGGCGCAGATGATACGGCACTCAAGTCAGGAAAAGGAAACGTAAATGAAAAACACCTCCGAGAGAAGCGCTATCAACTCCATTTTCAGACAGAAAACAGAAAATTGTAAGAACCGGAGCGGAAAATACGGCACAAATGGAAAAGCGGACTGTAGTTATGGAGCCAGAAACAAAAGCGGTTGGTCTGGCTTATGGCTGATAACGTTGCTGATGTTTGCCCTGGCGCTGATTCTGAACCAGCTCGATGAAATTCTGGATCTGCCGCACAGCATATTTGGAGCCCCGGCTACACCAGTAAACTATATCGAAATGCTGATTGAGGGCTTTTCCATCCTGGTCATAGGGCTGTTCACTGTGATCGCCATACGATTGCTGGCCGGTCAGCACATGCGCATCCAGATGAAAATTGCTCATCTCAACATCCTTATGTCGGCGGTGAGTCGCGTTGGTCGTCTTATAGGGAAAGAAAAAAATCGCGACAGGCTTATAACCGGAATCTGTGAAGCGTTGGTCGAAGAAGGCAGCTACTGCATGGCCTGGATTGCCCTCACGGATAAAAACAGACATGTTACGGCCATGGCGCAGTCCGGCATGCCGGACAGGCCGGCGCTGATAAGCAACGGTGAAAATCTTAAGGTGCCGGTATGTGACAACAGAATTCTGGATACCGAATCGGTGCATGTGATAGATAAATCGATTCCTGAGTGCTCAGACTGCGGTCTGCATCGCCATAATCCCGGGCACTCGGCCATGCTTGTTTCGCTGCGCCATCAGAACCGCGTTTATGGTGTGCTGGGTGTTTCGAGCCAGTGCAGGATGGCGGTTGAACAAGAAGAGCAGGAACTGCTGAAAGAAACAGCTCACGACATATCGCTGGCTTTGTGGGGCATGGAAGCTGGAACACAGAAGGCTGCGGCAGAGCAGGCTCTGCAGGAGTCGGAAGACCGCTACCGCGTAGTTTTTGACAGCAGTCCGCACGGGATAGTTATAGCAGATGCCGAAACCATGAACATCCGCTACGTCAATCCCGCCATGTGCAGGATGTTGAACTACAGCGAAAAAGAACTGCTGAATCTGCATATCACAAATATTCATCCCGCTGAATGTCTGGAGAGTGTATTAAGTGAATACGAAAGCCAGTTACTGGGCGAAAAGAATCAGTCGTTTGACATCCAGTGTCGGGGCAAAGACGGCAAAAACAGCCATGTTATTCTTAACTGCGAAAAGGTAATTATCGATGGTCGGCGACATATGGCCTGCTTTTTCAACGATATTACCGGGCGCAGGCTGCTTGAGGAACAATTGCACCAGTCACAGAAGCTGGAGGCCATCGGTCGCCTGGCGGGAGGCGTGGCCCATGACTTCAACAATCTGCTGTCAGTAATAATCACTTTTTCGGGCTTTGCACTGGAGACACTGCGGGAAAAAGATCCTCTATACAGTGACATTCTAGAAATACGCAAAGCCGGAGAACGCGCCGCAGTGCTGACCCGCCAACTGCTGGCCTTCAGCCGCAAGCAGGTGCTGAAACCACAGATACTGGATCTTGCTAAAGTAGTCTCCGGTATGGAGGGCATGCTGCGCCGTCTGATCGGTGAAGATATAGAGTTTTACTCAGCCATGCCTGAAAAACTGGGAATGGTGAAAGCGGATCCGGGACAGATAGAGCAGATAATAATGAACCTGGTGGTTAATTCGCGCGATGCCATGCCTGACGGCGGAAAACTGACTATCGAAGCGGAAGATGTAGAACTGGATGAAGAATATGCCCGTCTGCATGTCGCAGTCGTGCCAGGGCCATATGTAATGTTGTCGGTCAGCGACAACGGCTGCGGCATGGATGAAACCACGAGTCTGCGCATTTTCGAGCCGTTTTTCACTACCAAAGAAGCCGGCAAGGGCACCGGCCTGGGCATGTCGACGGTATACGGCTTCGTCAAACAGAGCGGCGGCAACATCTGGGTTTACAGCGAAGTGGGAAAAGGCACCAACATAAAAATCTTCCTGCCACGGGTGCTTTCAGCCACAGAGGAAACGGTTGTATGCAAGCCGCGCCAGTTAAAACAGGCTTCAGGAGAGCAAACCATATTGGTGGTGGAAGATGATAACGCCGTGCGCAGTCTGGTGAAGCGTATCCTTGAGAGCCTGGGTTATAAAGTCATAACCGCATCCAACGGCGGAGAAGCCATACTGACCTGTGAACAGTACACTCATAACATCGACCTGCTTTTAACCGATGTCATAATGCCGCAAATGAACGGTCGCGAGCTGACTGAGCGCATTCATAAAATTTCCCCCGGAATACGGGTGCTTTTCATGTCGGGTTATACCGATAATGCCATCGCCAATCACGGTGTGCTGGAACCCGGCATGAACTTCATCGGCAAACCTTTTACAGCAGCCGACCTCAGCGAGAAGGTGCAGGAAATTCTGGGCACTGTTCCGGACAGGAACGATGGTAAAATAGCGCTGCCTCTGCCTACCACCGGAACCGGCAAGAACTTCGCCCGGGTATAACAGGCGGGGTACGCCTGAACCCCCTGTTTAAGGTTTTAAGACTGGAAAAAAGCGGCATTATTGAATGAAGCCCCACTCATATTTTGAATGAAGCCCCACTCATATTTTGAATGAAGCCCCACTCATATTTTGAATGAAGCCCCACTCATTTTTCAAGGTGTTTGCTGCGGTGTTCCAACATGGTGCGTCATTCGTGAAACTCATAGCAATGTTATTGATTTCACGCGTGAAAACTTACTTTATACTGAGCATATTCCAAGCCAAATCAAGAGCTTGGAGCACATACGGAACGCCTCTTATTGAGTCCGACGCAATCTGATTATGCTTGACTTTCACCCTTTCGAGCGCTAAAAATTCTGCGGTCATTATGCGAAACTAAATAAAACAATGGATGTTTTAGTAGATAGATAAAGGGTTGCCGTGACTCGCACTGCGGGAGACGGTCGTGTACTTCATACTCAGGAGGATAGCTAAATGGCAAAAATACTGATCGTTGATGATGATCTCGACGTCGTGGAAGTCGGCCGGGTCATCCTCGAAGGCGAAGGCTACCAGGTGGTAACCGCCAATAACCGGGAAGACGGCATGGCCGCGGTAAAGGCGGAAAAGCCCAACCTCATCCTGCTCGATGTCATGATGGAGCGTGAGGACGACGGCTTTGTTATGGCACAGGATCTCCGTCGCGCCGGTGACAAAACACCCATCATTATGATGACCAACGTCTCCAAAGTGTTCGGACGCAAGTTCGGTGCCGATTCCGAAATGGTTCCGGTCAACGAATTCGTCGAAAAGCCGGTTGATCCGCAGACCCTCAAGGCTCTGGTCAAGAAACACCTGGCTTAACGCGGCCCAATAAGAAATCGAAAGGATGGTTTGCAATGCCTACAATTGAACGTGAGGACCTGCGTAAAGAGGTACTGGCCGTAGCCAAGGAACTGGGCTCGAACCGCTCAAGCCTTATCCCTCTGCTTCAGGCTGTACAGGCCCGTTACGGATATGTTTCCGAACACGCTATGCAGGAAATAGCCGACGCCATCGGAATCGCTCCGGTGGAAGTACAGAGTGTGGCCACTTTCTATCATCTCATCAACACCGAACCCACCGGTCGTTTCGTTATCCGCGTTTCTTCATGCACACCCTGCATGATGGCCGGAGCCGAGCGCATCATGCATCAGTTCGAAAATGAGCTGGGCATCGAAGTCGGCGAAACCACAACGGACGGTGTTTTCACTCTCGAATGGACCAGTTGCATCGGAATGTGCGATCAGGGTCCCGCCGTACTGGTTAACGACAGCGTCTACACCTTCGTCACTCCCGAGAAGGTTTATGCCATTATTACCGAATGCCGCAAGGCTTTCACCGGCCTGGGTGCCAAAGCCAAAGGCCTTATCCCCAACAAACGCAATTCCGGCCCCGTTCTCGAAGGCGTCACTGCTCCCAATGCAGCCTTGAAAAAGGCTCTGGGCATGAAGCGCGTGGATGTCATCGCCGAAGTGCGTGACTCCAACCTGCGCGGTCGCGGCGGCGCGGGATTCCCGACTTCGCTGAAATGGCAGTTGGCTGCCGCCGCCAGCGATCCGGTCAAGTTCGTAGTCTGCAACGCCGACGAAGGCGAGCCGGGTACCTTTAAAGATCGTCTGCTGCTTACCGAGTATACCGACACTCTGCTTGAAGGCATGACTATTGCCGGATACGCCATCGGTTCCAACAAGGGCGTCATTTACCTGCGCGCCGAATACACCTTCATGAAGGCCGCCATCGAGAAGGTCATCGAAAAACGTCACGCCGACAAGCTGCTGGGCGAAAAGATTCTGGGTAAAGACTTCAACTTCGACATTCATCTGCACATGGGCGCCGGCGCTTACGTGTGCGGCGAAGAAACCGCCCTCATCGAATCCCTCGAAGGCAAACGCGGCGAACCGCGCAACCGTCCGCCCTTCCCCGTGGACACAGGCTTGAACGGTCATCCGACCATCGTCAATAACGTCGAGACCTTCATCGACGCCGCTTTGATCATCGACCGCGGTGCGGCCTGGTGGAAGCAGTATGGCACCGAGAAATCCTCGGGCACCAAGCTCTTCAGCGTTTCCGGCGACTGCGACAAGCCCGGCATATATGAGTTTGCCTGGGGCATCACCGTCAACGACCTGCTCAAGCAGGTTGGCGGCGAAGGCACCAAGGCCGTTCAGATCGGCGGCGCTTCGGGCACCTGCGTACCGGCAAAGAATTTCGGTCGCAAGATCTGCTTCGAAGACGTACCCACCGGCGGTTCGATCATGGTGTTTGCCGAAGACCGCGACATGCTGGAAGTGGCTGAGAACTTCCTGGAGTTCTTCGTCGAAGAGTCCTGTGGAAAATGCGTACCCTGCCGCAAAGGCTGCCCGACTCTGCTGCGCGGAGTTGAAGACCTGCTGGATGGCAAGGGTTCGGTCGCATACCTGAATAAACTGAAGTCGCTGGCTGAAACCATGCAGTGCTCATGCGTCTGTGGTTTGGGTCAGGCCGCGCCGAACGCGTTCCTTTCGATAATCGAAAACTTCTCAGACGAAGTTCTGGGCCGTTAGATGCCAATAAAGGAGAATAGCAATGGCTGAAAATACAACCGCCGGCATCGGCGGACAGATAAGTATCAATATCGATGGCAGGGACCTTAAAGTTCCCTTCAACATGACCATTCTTGATGCGGCTCGCGCCAATGGCATTCGCATTCCGACCTTGTGTTATCACGAGGATCTGTGCGTTTCCGGTTCCTGCCGCCTGTGCGTGGTCGAAATCGAAGGTCAGCGCAATCTGCAGGCCGCCTGCGCCTATCCGATAACGCAGACCATGAAAATAAAAACCACTTCGCCGCGCGTGCGTCGCGCCAGAAAGAACATCATCGAGCTGTTGCTGGGCGAACATTTCGGTGACTGCTACACCTGCAAACGCAACAAGAACTGCGAACTGCAGTCTTTAGCCGCCGAATACGGCGTGACCGAGTACACCTTCGGAAAAGAAGAAGGTCCCTTCTTCGAAATCCTGGGCGACGGTCCGGTCGTTCGCGACATGAACAAGTGCGTGCGCTGCTATCGCTGCGTGCGTACCTGCCAGGTCTTCCAGGAAGTTTCGGCTCTGGGCAAGATCAACCGCGGCGACGACACTTACATCGGATCCTTCATGGATCTGCCGCTGCTCGAGGGTCTGTGCGTAGCCTGCGGTCAGTGCATCAACCGCTGCCCGACCGGCGCTTTGACCGAGCACGATCAGACCGATGAAGTGTGGGCTGCCATTGACGATCCCACCAAGCATGTCGTTATTCAGACTGCTCCGGCTCCGCGCGCCGGTATCGCCGAAGCCTTCGGCATCCCCGCCGGAACCGCAGTGACCAAGAAGATGAACACGGCTATGAAGCTGATGGGATTCAATAAGGTCTTTGATACCAACTTCACCGCCGACCTCACCATCCTCGAGGAAGGCACCGAGCTGCTGCTCAGACTTAAAGCCGCTCTGGTTGATGGCAACAAGGATGTCAAGCTGCCGCAGATCACCTCCTGCTCGCCGGGCTGGATCAAGTTCGCTGAACAGGTATCGCCCAAGCTGCTGGATCATATCTCCAGTTGCAAGAGCCCGCAGCAGATGTTCGGCGCCATCATCAAGACCTATTACGCCGATCTTGCCAAGATCGATCCGAAAGACATCGTGAGCGTCTCACTGATGCCCTGCACCGCCAAGAAGTTCGAGTGCGAACGTCCCGAAATGTGCGACTCAGGCTATCAGGATGTCGATTATGTTCTGACTTCGCGCGAACTGGCCAAGATGATTAAAGAATCCGGTGTAGACCTTCTGGGTTGCCCCGATTCCGAATTCGACGACCCGGTCGGTCTGGGCTCGGGCACCGGAATAATCTTCGGAGCCACCGGCGGCGTTATGGAAGCGGCTATTCGTACCGCTTACGAAATCGTCACCGGAACAGAGGTTCCTTTCGAGAATCTCGAAATCAAACCGATCCGCGGCATGGACGGAATCCGTACCGCCGAACTGCCCATCACCAAAGCCGTCGCCGACTGGAAGTTCCTCGAAGGCGCTACGCTTAAGGTCATGGTCGTTCACGGACTGGCCAACGCCCGTAAGATACTCGAACAGCTCGCTGCCGGCGAACTGAGCGATTATCACTTCATCGAAGTCATGTGCTGCCCGGGCGGCTGCTTAGGCGGCGGCGGACAGCCCATCCCGACCAACCCGACTATCCGCAAGGCTCGCTCTGCGGCCATTTATCAGGAAGACCGCGACATGCCGATCCGCAAGTCGCACCTCAATCCGATTGTAGACAAGATCTACAAAGAATTCCTGACAGAAGGTCCGTGCGGACACAAGAGCCACAAACTGCTGCATACTCACTATAAGAAACGCGGCACGCAGATCGTCTAAACTAAGGCCTGTCCTGTCGAACGCCCTCCGTTAAAAAACGGAGGGCGTTCTTTTTTTATTTGCATTCGCAACGGATTTATATTAAAAAATCCAGTCAATCCGGGGCAGGGGGACAAAAATATAATCGAAGATACAAATGCCTGTCCTTTAATTGTATTAAATCTGAAAATTATTTCTGCATCAGGGTAAAACAAGCTAGAATAGCATGCTAGGGAGCCTGTTTTACTGGGGCACAAAGGAGCGCGGTATGCCTTTCAAGAAAAAAGAACTGGAAAAATACAGGGAGCTTCTCCTCGAAAAGAAGGCTGAAATTCAGGCTTTTCTGGACGAAGGCAAAGTAGTCTCGCGCGAGGAGCAGGAGATACTGCCGGACACCATCGATCAGGCCACCAGCACCTCCGAGCGTCTGCTGCACCTGCGCCTCCTGGACAAGCAGACCAAGCTGCTGCGTGAAATCGACCGCGCTTTAGAGCGCATTGAGGAAGGCACCTTCGGCTTCTGCGAAGGCACCGGTGAAGAGATCGATCACAAACGCCTTGAGCTTCGTCCCTGGGCAAGATTCTCCGCCGAATACAAGTCGGAAATAGAGAAGCGCGAGCGCAACCGTAAATACATGCGCTGATGTAAACGGCCTCCATTTTTCAAAATATAAAAAGCCGTCCTGCACAGGACGGCTTTTTTTGTCTTTTTTAAGGAATTTAAGGTTCCAGCATGCAGTCCAGACCTTGAGTTATGGCAGTCGTTTTTCCAGAGCGTGACCGCGACGGCTGCGCCAATGGCCGAGTTGGTGAAGTTAACGGCAGCGTTGGCTACACCTGCCCACAGGTCTATTACCGCCAACAGCAACACTACGATTACAGCAAATAAAAAGATTGTAGATATATGATCAGCTCCTTTCATTTTATTTAATGGTTGCCGACAAGCGGGATTATGAATGATAAAATAACAAAATGAAATAGCCATGTTAGCTATCTGCAAAGAACTAATGCGAGCCTGGCAGCCCCCCCCCCCCCCCCCC
>Ga0172375_10004122_pt1 | contig 21688 bp, 2 predicted proteins | sample LakKiv1m_FD_114537 | JGI IMG/M metagenome (GOLD analysis project Ga0172375, IMG submission 114537) | Freshwater microbial communities from Kabuno Bay, South-Kivu, Congo - kab_092012_11.1m | ecosystem: Environmental > Aquatic > Freshwater > Lake | place: Democratic Republic of the Congo...
GCTTGCTGCATTAGGAATGGTTACTGCGCCAGTGCTGACTGTAACTAAGCCTGAGTTATTGAGTGTGGTATTGACGGTTAAAGCATGGGTGCTCATTGCCAGTGTTCCAGCTGATAAAGTTAATGTATTGGCTATTACATCGCCCTGTGCAGTACCACCATTGCTCAAGGTTAAGACATTGTATGTCTTACCAGGTAAAGCAGAAGCTGCATTGGTAAATGTTACTGAACCGACTGAAGCAGGGGTAATGACTAAATTGGCACCGGTACCAGTAGTGGTAATTAATCCAGAGTTGCTTAAATTAGTAGGAATAGTAAGGGTGTTGCCTGCAACGTTTAATATAGCACCTGAATCGATAGTCAAGGTGCCGTTGGTTAATAAAGTTAAGCTGTCATTTAATGTTGTCTGGGCAGCAGTATTTTCGATATGAAGATTATAAAGTGAAGAATTATTTGTAGTTATGCTTTCTGCAGTATTTCCAGCAATTCTGACTGTGGATGTTCCTGCGCTAAAAGTACCCTGATTTACAAAATTACCAGTTAGGGTAATAGTAGAAGTTCCGGCATTATAGGTAGCCCCGGATTGAATAACTAAATTATTGCAATTTACATTTCCGCCAGGAGTAAATGTCCTGTCCTGCCAGAGTATGAAATCAACTCCGCTGTTTAAAACGAGATTGGAACTAGTTACAGAATATAAGATATCGGTATCAACTGAAGCGCCTTTGGCTGAGGAAAGGATAGCATTGGTGATAGGGCCGGCATATTCGAATTTAGCGCTTACAGTATTGCCATAGATATTAAGCTCAATGATATCGTTCATATTTTCTGCGCCTTCGTAGGTTACGGTGTTGCCTTTGATTGCATTGCCATCAATATAAACAATTATTGAGTCACCGGTACTTACAGGTATTGCGGTAAATTGATATAAACTGCTAGAGTTAGTAAGAGCGCTGCCATTTGAGTTGCCGTTTATAAGTATAACGATACTTACGTTTTCACCTATTCCAGCACCAGTTAAGCTTGTATAAACTGTACCTGAAATATTCAAAGGTACGCCGAATGTCCAGTTGGTATTGCCGGTAGCATCATAAGAACCGCGGGCTGCAACCGCGTTAGCGTTAATATTATTAGAATTTTTCACGTTTACATATCTGATATCTCTTGATTGTGTTGGATTAACTTTCCAGGCTGTGCCGTCAACCGTGCTTCTTAAATAAACGCGATTATCTGCAGAGGCACCGTTAATCAGCCAGTTACCGTTTATTATCTGGGTTTTACCGGCTTCGAAATAAAGATATTTGCCGGCGGTTGTACAGATAAAATGATAGAAGGTATTATCATTATAAATTGTTGATGTTTTAGTAACATCATCAAAAGTAACTGTACCATTTCTGGCGGTGAATGTGCCGCTTGTACGGTTAAAATTGCCGCCTAAAGTAATACCGTAATTTGAAGTAGATAAGTCCAGAGTTCCGGCAGCTAAGGTTAGGTTGTTATTAACATCAATATCAGCATTTAATGCATAGGTTGACCCAGCACCGTTAAATTTCAAGTCATAATAACTATTACCAGCTTTTAAACCGGTGTAGGAGGTGGTACCTATATATTCCACTAAACCGGAATCTGTATCATTGGTAAATCCGGTGATAGTTTCTGTACCGACTACTCTTAATGTACCGTTATTGGAGAAGGTGCCGGTCATATTCAATGTACAGCCGTTTAAATTGACTATTTTATCTGTGGAAATAGTCATATTTTTAGGTGTGATGGTTCCTGATAATGCTGATACCTTTGCAATATCATCAAAGATAATAGTTCCGTTGTTAGGAGTGAAAGTTCCACCGGCATTGCTAAAGTTTCCTGCGATATACATATTGGTTGCAGGGGCGGATAAAGTACCTTCAGCTGCAGCGATAGATACATTATTATTTACATCTACAGCAGTAGCTGCGGAAGCGTTTAAGGTGCCGTAGGTTACGTTAAGGTTATTGGCTACGTTCAAAGTATTGGAAGTCGGGACAGCAAATGTACCACTACCCGGAACTTCTACAGGTGCGCCGCCAGCTGTAACGCCCCATTCATTAAAGCCTCCTGGCGGATAATTCCATCCGTCATAACCTGGGACAATTACCTGAATTTTAGAAGTTGATACTGAACTTGGAAGAGTAAATTCATACCAGGTATTCGCATCTTGATAATTTCCATTAGATTGCCATTGGGCAGGAGTTACCCATTGAGAAGTGCTGCTGTTCCAATATTGGAAGTAATAATTTCCAGGAGTAGAATACCAATATGCCGGGTTCCACATTACTTTAGTTTTAGTAATATCTTTTGCAGAAGCCCATTCTAATTGCCAGATAGCAGGATCGCCGGGATAGCGGCAAGGCCCATAAGCAATGTGATAAGTTACCGTATTTCCATCATTTATGTAAGATACTAGAAATTCATAATCATTGCCCTGATATAAGCTGGCAGTTGCCTCAGTGCCGACTTCTTCTTCTCCTGAGCCAGAAGTAGTAATTGAGCGGAATGTCAGATTGTAGTAGCTGTATCCGGCAGCCAAATGATCATAAGAATCAGAGCCATAATATTCAACAGTACCGGAATCAATATCGTTTACGAAGTTGGCAAGAACTTCGGATCCTTTTAATTTTAAGGTACCATTGTTGGTAAATGTTTTCCCAGCTACCATATTTAGGTTATAAGCATTTAAATCCAATACACCAGAAGCATTATTAATTGTCAGGTTACCGTTAACGGTTAAGGCAGAAGCGATTTTATAGCTGCCAGTTGATGAGATAAGCAAGTTGTAATAAGCATTTCCAGCAACCAGGCTGGTATAGCTGGAAGTTCCGGTGTAATCAACTGTTCCGGAATTGTTATCATTGGTGAAGTTGGTTAATGTCTGGCCGCCAGTTAATTTTAAAGTGCCATCATTTGAGAAAACAGAGGTTCCGGCCAAAGATAAGTTATAGCCTTGAATATCAAATGTGCCGCTTGCGATAGTCAGGTTGCCGTTAATGGTGACTGCGCCGTTAGCCTGGAAAGTATTGGTCCCTGTTGTAGAGTTTATAAGCAGGTTATAATACGTATTTCCGTAAGGCAAAGAGGCATAGGTTGTTGAGCCGCTGCCGATATATTCTACTGTTCCGGAGTCAGTGTCTTTAGTAGAGATGGTAATTGTTTCATTACCAACAGCTTTTAATTTGGCGTCGTTGGTTAAAGTTCCTGCAACACTGAGATTGTAAGCGTTGGTAAACCAGGTGCCGCTGGTTAAAGTCATACCAGTGGTGCCTGCTCCACCAGTGAGGTTTAGGGCGGTTTGTTGTATGGCGCTGTAAGAGCCTTTTGTTGTTGTCCAAATCCCTTTATCAATAACGCCGGCACTTTGAGTAATTGTTTGGTCAGCAGTCGTGCTGTTTAAGGTAAGATTGCCTCTCATATAAGCCTGGGCATCAGCCTGGACATAATTGCCTTTTAAGGTGATATTTATGCCATCTCCAAAATAAACATAGTTATCAGAAGCAGTTGAAGGCATGCTCATATTACCGCTTACTGCCATGGTTGGAGAGCCGGAACCAACTACATTGTAGCTATATCCGCTGTAATTGGTGCTGTTGTTGCTGACAGTAAGTGTTCCTTCGATAGTCATGTTACCTGCGACAGTAAGAGTATTACCGTTGGCACTGTTGCTGGTAGCATCAAATTTAGTATTGTAGAAAGCAACAGAGTTTGGATTAATATAGTAAGAGTTGTTGTTGGCTATAAAAGTAACAGTTCCGTTGTTATGAGTGAATGTTCCTGCTGTGCGGTTAAAGGTATTATAGAAATATGTGTTAGCTGCCGGAGCGACAAATGTACCGTCAGAAGGAGCAAAATATCCATAAACATATAAGCTTCCTGATGCGCCAAAAGGAGATGTAAATGTTCCATTGACCAGATATAATGCTGGTAATATTACAGTGGTATTGGCAGTGGTACCAGGAGTGAATGTGCCGCCTAACTGGATGAATCTTCCAGAGGAGCCCATATTAAAACTATGATTTTGTAAATTTATTGTTCCGCTTGTTAGGATAAAATCCATACCAGTGCTCATTGTAACATCGCTGGCAAAGAGCAATGAATAATTTTCCTTAGTGATATTCCAGTTGCCCCAGCCAAAACCTCCCGCTGTGTGGGTTATTGTTTGATTGGCGGTAGTATTGGTTAAATTCATATGGCTATATATATAAGCCTGGGCATCGGCGATGCTAAAGTCGCCTTTTAAATTAACGGTGAAATTTGAATCAGTTGAGCTAGAACCAAAATAAACAGCACTAGTGCCTGCAGTTGAAGGCAGGCTCATGCTTCCATTAGCTGTGATTATTGGTAAGCCTGATCCGTATACATAATAGTATCCGCCAGTGGCATCATTTTGAGCTGTTAGAGTTCCATCAATAGTGATATTTCCAGCCAATGTAAGTACGGTGCCAATATTTGGAGTGGTTTGATTAAATGTTAAATTGTAGAGAGTTATTTCTCCGGGTGTTATGGTGTAGGAGCTGTTAGCCAGGAAAACAATAGTGCCGCTGTTATTATTAAAAGTGCCGCCTGAATGAGTGAATGTATTGGATACGTTTAATGTTGTGGGAGCGTTGAATGTGCCTGCTGTTTTGGTAAATGTTCCGTTGATGTTTACAGTGCCTGCGCCGCTGGTAAATGTACCGCCGGATTGCGCAAAATTACCGCTGGTAAATGTTGAGGCATTGCAGTTAAAAGTTCCTGCCTGTAAATTGAATGCACCAAAAGTCAATGATTTTCCTGATCCAGCAGTAAACGTATTGGCAGTTGTTTGGGTATAAGTTCCGCCTACGTAAAAATTGCCGGTTGTATTAGTCATTATTGCCGGGTCTGCATAAGTAAGATTTCCGGAAATAGTAAGGTTATGATTTTGCCAATCAAGCGTTCCAGCTGTTAAGGTGAGGTTACCAGGGACATTAATGTCTGTAAGCAAGTTTGCTATTTTGCCGGATTTATCAATTGCCCAGTTTCCTTGGTCTATATAGCCGGCTGATTTGGTTATATTTTGGTTAGCAGTCGTGCTGTTTAAGGTAAGATTGCCTCTCATATAAGCTTGGGCATCAGCCTGGACATAATCGCCTTTTAAGGTGATATTTATACCACTGCCAAAAAGAACATAGTTATCAGAACCGGTTGAAGGCATGCTCATGCTGCCGCCTACTGCCATGGTTGGAGAGCCGGAACCAACTACGTTGTAGCTATATCCGCTGTAATTATAACTATTGTTGCTTACCGTAAGCGTTCCTTCGATAGTCATGCTACCTGTGACAGTAAGAGTATTACCGCTAGCACTATTGGATGTGGCATCAAAGGTTACATTATTAAATACTGCTCCATTAGGTGAAATATTATAGCTGTTATCATTGGCAATAAAATAAACTGTTCCGCTGTTATGGGTGAAAGTGCCGTTGGTTTTACTGAATCCGTTATAGATGTAAAGGTTTGTAGGAGCAGTAAATGTACCGTCGGTTTGGCTGAATGTTCCGTAAACGTTTAAGTTGGTTCCGCCGGTGAATGTACCGCCTGAAATAAGGAAATTTCCATAAACAATCATATTTGCAGGAGAGGTGAATGATCCGCTGGCTATTGTGAAATTATAAAAATATAGGTCCCCTGAGCCAGGGAATATAATGGATCCTCCGTTATAGATAACAGTATCAACGCTTAATGACGCGGCAAGAGAGCCGTCCAATACTCCTGCCTTTAAGTCAGCGGTACCAATATATATATCATTCGTATCCGTCGCGGTAAACCCGCTGGCTTGGTTAAAGGTCCAAGTCCCATATACGTATATGGCAGCTGTAGCGTTGGTCATGGAAGCAGGAGCATTATATGTAAAATTACTTGCTACAGTTAAGTTCTTACCATTAACATCAAATGTGCCTGCGGTAAGAGTTAAATTGTATAATGACAGGTCAGTTGTTAATTGGGCTGTTTGACCGCTCTTATTTATTACCCAGCTGCCTTGGTCAATATAGCCAGCAGACTGAGTAATTGATTGGCTGGCAGTAGTATTAACTAAGTTAAGGTTAGCCCTCATACAAGCCTGGGCATCTGCGATTGAGAAGTTGCCACTTAAGTTAATACTAAAATTAGCACTAGCTTCACCAAAATAAACTGCTCCGCTATATGAAGATGTATTTGGAAAGCTAACTGCGCCAGTCACAGTGATGGTTGGTGCACCTGAGCCATAAACTGAATAATAATAGCTATATTGATTATATACTGTTAAGTCATTTCCTACTGAAAAGTTTCCTGCTAAAGTGATTATTGGGTAATTATTACCTGTCCATTTATTAAATACGACATTATATAATGAAAGAGTGCCAGGAGTAATAGTATATGTATTATTGCAATAGAAGGTAACAGTGCCGTTATTGTGTATGAATGTTCCTGCTGTACGGGTGAAAGTAGAATTAATATATGTATTTGTTGGTGCGCTGAATGTTCCTCCAGCCTGGTTAAATGTTCCGCTTACGCTTACTGAAGTTCCTCCGGTTAAGGTGCCGCCGTTTATAGTAAGATTATTACTTGTTGTTAATGCAAAGCCAGTGCAATCCAATGTCCCAGCTGTGAGGGTCAGATTATAAACTGTCAAGGCGCTGTTAAGGACAGTAGAAGCAGGACTGTTGTTTATGACCCAGGTGCCTTGATCGATAGTTCCGGCTGACTGGCTGATTAGCTGGTTGGCTGCAGTATTTACAAAATTAAGATTAGCTCTCATATAAGCCTGTGTATCAGCGATTGAAAAATCTCCGCTTAAATCAACTGTAAAGTTTGCTGCAGAGTTACCGAAATAAACCGGCCCTGTGTAAGAAGATGTGTTGGGCAGGCTCATTGCGCCTGTTACTGTAAGAGTAGGTGTACCAGAGCCCTGTACTGTATAGGTATTGGTATTGACTTCATTCTTTACGGATAAAGCACCAGCTACTGAAATATTTCCAGCTAAGGTAATTATTGTACCGGTTGCTCCGGCAGTTTTATTGAAAGTTAAATTATAAAGTGAAAGTGTTCCAGGAGTGACAGTATAAGTATTATTAGCTAAGAAGGTTACTGTACCATTATTATGGGTGAATGTTCCGGCTGTACGGGTAAAGGTGTTGGCAAAGGAGATAACGCCTGTGTTTGCGGGAGCGCTTAAAACGCCGCCATTCTGGACAAAAGTACCTGTGATTGCCACAGAACTCAAGGCGCTCAAATCAACTGTACCCGAAGTTAAGGTAAATGTTCCGGTGGCATCAAAAGCAGAAGCAGGTGCCCAGGTGTCATTACCAGAAGTTGAATTAACTTTCAAGTTATAGAAGCTGGTGCCGTAATTGAAAGATGTGTAGCTGCCGGTACCTTCACCAATATATTCAACTGTACCGGAATCTGTATCTTTTGTAGTAATATTTAGTGTTTCATTTCCTCTGACTCTTAAAGTTGAACCATTGGCAATTGAGATGGTGCCTGCTGTTAAGTTATTTCCGGCAGTAGCTAAGGTGCTGTTATTGGTTAAGGAAAGTGTGCCATTAGCGACAAATGCAGCCTGCAAGGATACTGTTGCGCCGCCTGTAATATTTACATTGAATCCGCCTGACAAGCCAGTGGGCATATTAATTGACCCTGTGCCGTAAACTTCAATAATGCCTGAATCTGTATCATTATTTGCTATTGATATTAAGGGTTCAGTGCCTTTAGCTTTTAGGGTAGCGCTATTGGATAATGTTCCATTTACTGTTAAGCTTCCTTCATTCAGATCAACTATGCCAGAGGAGATAGTTAAATTCTGGGTAGTGATGGAACCGTTGTTGGTAATCTGCAATGTACCAGCTGAATTAGTAACTGTTCCGCTAGCTATTAAAGCGCTGGTTGATACTTGCAATGTACCTGCTCCGGAATGGTTAACATTACAGAAAGAAACTCCTCCAGGAGTTAGTACTTGAGTACCGGCAGCTTTGGTAAAATAAATAGTTCCGGTTGATGTCAATGTTCCGGAAGTAGCTGTGAAATCTCCGCTGACTGACAAATCGTTTGCACCTATATCAAGAGTTCCGCCGGTCAGATAAAGAGTGCCGCCAACAGTAAGGGCATTTTGTGTATGTGTTTCTAATTTGCCCCCGGAAATAGTTGTATTTCCCACTGTTTGCAATGTGTAAACACCTGTGCTTAAGTATCCTAAATAGCCTGAGTCAAGCGAGAGCATATTTATATTTACATTTTCACTTAATATACAGTTGACTGCTGAACCTGCGTCGAATACTGCTTCAATGGTTGCGCCAGGAATACCTTTTCCACCTGAGCCGCCTGAAATGCCTGACCAGTTACCGGCATTGCTCCAATCAGAACTTGTTGTGCCTACCCAATAGTATGATGTGAATAACCAGTTAGCATTATTATTGCCACTGTCATTTGAGCGGCGTGCGCTGATAGTGTTTGTTAGTGCGTCAGAATCTTTGACGTCAACATAGGTAACTGATTGGGCAGTAGATAAGTCAAGAGACCATTTGTTTCCGGTGCTTGTAGAACGTAATACTATTTTCTGGGATTCTGTACCTGTTAAAGTAAGTGTACCGGTAATTGCCTGGGTTGTGTCGGCTGTAAAATTAATCTGTTTTGCAGGAGTTGTACAAGTAAAATTATAGAACGTGCTGCTGCCGGAAATTGTTGAAGTGCCAGTACCGATAAAGGTTACAGTACCATTGGAAGGGGTAAGGGTCCCGGAATTTGAGAGGTTGTTGGCAATATTAACATTGTAGCCATTAAGATTTAAAATACCGCTGGCTGCAATTGAAATATTATCGAAATTTAAATTATTCGCCGGAAGTTTTGTTGTAGCAGTGGACGAATTGCCGCCGTCATCAACAGTCAGTGTTCCGTATGTGTCTGTGGTAGTTTTTGTATATACCGTTCCTGCTGCTCCATAGTAGTAACCAATTCCGCCATAAGTGCTGACTGTTCCGGAAAGATCATTAGTTGTGTAATACAAAGCTATTCTACCGCCTGCACCACCACCACCGTAATATCCGTTAGGGGCTCCACCTTCACCGCCGTTAGCTGTGATTGAGCCGCTTCCGGTGATAGTGCCTGCATTGACATTAATGGAACCGCCTGAACCACCACCGCCACCTGAATACCAGCCATTTGGAGCGTAGGCATAATTACTTCCGTTACTACCGTTGGAAGTAATAGTACCGTTGTTGGTTAATGTTCCGGTAACGGTTAATTTAATTGCGCCACCACCTGTACCGCCGGCTGCGCCCCATTGTCCGCCGCCACCGCCTGAACCAAGACCTGTAGGATCAGTAATGCTGCCGTATCCTGTTCCGCCTGTAGCAGAAGATACACCTGTTCCGCCATCGCCACCAAATCCTGCGCCGCCGCCCTGGTTACTTACGTAATAACCGTAACCTGTACCGTTGCCGTTTGTAGCGTTAGCACCCCCAGCGTAACCTTTGCTATCGACATTGATAGAACCGCCATTATTAATTATCAAACTGTTAAGAGTAAGGTCAATGTAATAAACTTGGCTAGTGGAATTAGCGGCATGGGTTAATAAGCCGCCATTATTAATAGTTAAATCAACTATACTACCAATATTACAAGTGTTAGTTAATTGTAATGTACCGCTTAAGGTTAAGGTTGTTAAATTTGTTGCAGTAAACGCTGCGTTTTGGTTATATGCGCCGCTTACAGTAAATGTTGTTAATGCTGGAACAGTGAGTGCTGCGTTTTGATTAAATGTTCCGGTTACGGCTAAAGTCGTTAACGCATCGCAAGTTAAAGTTCCGCCTTGAGTGTAGGAACCACTAACTGTCAAGGAGGTTAAATCTGGAGCTAGAAGAGTTCCGCTCTGAGTAACTACTGGTGAGCCAGACAGATTCCAAGTTGAGTCATGTATTGTAAGTGTTGTTCCGCTGGCAAGGGTGACATTCGCTGCATTTATTATCTGTAAATGTGCAACTTCAGTAAGCCCGGTTAAAGCAGTAGCGTTTAAATTTGTCGTAGTAGTAGAAGAAGTATGGCTGGCATTATCGATTTTTAGTGTTCCGTATGTGTCTGCAGCAGCTTTTGTATATATTGTTCCTGCTGCTCCATAATTATAACCATTTCCACCGTAAGCACTAACTGTCCCAGATAGGTCGTTAGTAGTATAATACAAAGCTATTCTACCGCCTGCGCCACCACCACCGTAATATCCAGAAGGAGCTCCACCTACGCCGCCGTTAGCTGTGATTGTGCCTGCGCCGGTAATTGTGGCCGCATCAATTGTAACTGATCCGCCTGAGCCACCGCCAGCGCCTGAGTACCAGCCATTTTGTGGATAAGTATAAGTTCCACCAGTTGCGCCATCTGCTCTGATTATACCGTTGTTAGTCAATGTACCGGCAATGGTCAATTTGATTGCACCACCACCTGCACCGCCTGTTGCGCCCCATTGTCCGCCAGCGCCGCCTGAACCAATCAATGTGGTAGAATTAGTTATATCGCCATAAGCTGCTCCGCCTGTTGCAGAAGATATGCCTGTGCCGCCAGCACCGCCAAATCCTGCACCGCCACCCTGGTTATTTGCGTAATATCCTGCGCCGGTACCATTACCGTTTGCTCCGGGTGCTCCGCCAGCATAGCCTCTTCCAGTAGCATATATAGAGGATGTTGCGTCTATTGTGAGATTATTAGTTGTGATAGTTAATCCTGCAGTACTTGCTGCAGGATGGGTGATATAAGAGCCAGTAGAAAGATTTATGTCTGAAGTTGCTGCATTAATGGTGCTTGTTGTCAGGGTACTGGAATCAGTAAGATTAATACTGCCTGAAGTAATATTTATAGTAGTGGCAGTCAGGTTTGCAGCGTCATCAAGGTTGATTATTGAAGCTATATTTAAAGTTGTAGCAGATGCAGTAGCATTTATTACTGTAAGGTTATCAAGAGTGACTGTTGTGCCTAATGAAATAGTCCCGCTGTTAGGATAGCCAGTGTTATCTATAGTTAAATCACCATATGCCTGAGAAGATGATTTTGCGAAAATTGTTCCTGGTGCTCCATATTGATAACCTTCGTTTCCAAATGCACTCTGAGTCCCGGTAAAGCTTTTTGTTCCATAGCTTACAGCTATTCTGCCGCCGCCACCGCCTCCGGCCTGATATTGATATCCGCTGTAGTATCCATAGCCACCGTTAGCAGAAATTGTTCCTGATCCTGTAAATAAACCTGCTGAAATATATATGCCGCCGCCTGATCCGCCGCCTGAAGCGCCATATTGTCCACTGTAAGTTCCGGCATTTCCATTAGCAGAAATAGATCCGTTAACCGTCAATGTTCCGGCAACCACTAATCTTATTAAGCCGCCTCCGTTGCCACCGGTCACATTACTGTTTCCGCCGCCTGAGCCTAAGTCATTCGGATTTGAAGCTGATCCATAGCTTGATCCTCCTGCTGCAGCGCTGTTGCCGCCTGAGCCGCCGTAACCACCACCGCCGCCGCCTGAAGTGTTGCTTCCGCCAGCTCCGGTTCCATATCCTCCTGCATAGCCAGTGCCGTCAGCATATATATAATTACTTGCGCCAATGGTCATGTTTGCGGCAGTGATATCAATCCAGTACTCCTTAGAAGAAGTGTTAACAGGGCAGGTTATCATGTTTCCTTCGCCGTTTAGGGTTAAGCCAACCACATCATCAACTGATAATGATCTTTGTAGGTTAAACGTTAGGTAATATGCGCCATTTGGTACTGTGAGAGAAGCAACTTTCCCTAAAGCAGCAGCAGGAATAGTAATTGTGCTCCAATATTCAGTTGCTGGGAATACTACATGGTCTTCAGCTAGTGGAGTTCTTCCTAAGTCCCAGTTTCCAGGTGTGTTCCAATTCCAGTCACCCGCATTGCCGGTCCAGGTGATAGTAACTGCGTTAAAAGTCCAGTTAGTGTTATTACCTTTATTAATACAGTTAGAAACAGTAATTGCTGTAGCATTTGTATTGGTTGAGTCCTGTACGTCAACGTAGCTGATTGTTCTTGTGCCTTGCGGGTTGATACTCCATACTGAACCGCTTGATGATGAGCTTAAGGAAACTCTGTTGCCGGTTGTACCTGTCAAGGTAAGTGTGCCGGTAATTGTCTGGGTAGTGCCAGCTGTGAAAACCAATTGTTTGCTGCTGGTAGTACAGGTAAAATCCTTAAATGTGGATGATCCGGCGATTGTCGATGTTTTGGTAGCGTCATCAAAAATTACTGTCCCATTGTTATGGGTAAATCCTGCTCCGCCTGTGAAATTTCCGCCGATTGTAAGTGTTTTACCATTTAAATCAACAGTTCCTGCTGTGATAATAAAATTATTATTAATGTCGAGATTATTATTTATTACCCAGCTTCCGGAGCCGTTGAAAGTAAGATTATATAAAATTATTCCCGGGGCAGTAATTACTTCAGCAGTTGATGCGGTAAGATTAATTGTCCCGGTTGTTGTGTTGAATGTTCCGGAATTAATGAAAGATCCCGAAGAAGTAATAGTTGTAGCGGCGGCATTATATGTTGCTCCGGTTTGTATAGTGATATCTCCGGCAGTTACGTTGCCTCCAGGAGTAAATGTTTTATCCTGCCAAACAAGAAAATCTCCCGAAGTAATCACTAAATTAGAGTCAGTTACACTGTAGAGTATGTCGGAATTAATGATAGCGCCTCGAGCTGTTGAGAAAATCGCGTTTGTCGGTACGTTCACTGCTTCATGTTTGGCAATTACTGTATTGCCGTAAATATTAAGCCCGGTGACATTAGCATATCCGGTTATTGTCAGGGAGTTGCCTTTTACAGTATCGCCGCTAATAAATACAAGGACTAAATCATTATAGTTTAATGTTAACCCAGAGAAGGTGTAATTACTATTTACATCGGTTAGGACAGTTGTGCCATACTGAACACCATTGATTACCAGGACGATTGTTTTATTTTCACCGATTAAATTTGATCCTTGGTCTGAATAAACAAGGCCGGATACCACAGAAGGATCTGCAAATTCCCAGTTAGTATTTCCGGTTGCGTCAGTTGAACTGCGGGCAAGGATATGACCAGAGGCATTGATACTGTTGGAGTCCTTGACGTTAACAAAGCTAACGCTGCGGCTGCCTTGGGCATCAATCTTCCATTGAGTTCCTTCAACAGAGCTGCGTAATTGTATAAGATTGCTTGCCCCTGAAGCACCGGTTAAGGTTAAGGTGTTGGTGATCGTCTGTGTTTTGCCAGCCTCAAAAACAAAATGTTTGCCTGCAGTTGTACAGGTAAAATTGTAAAAAGTATTATCGTTATAAATTGTTGAAGTCTTGGTTGCGTCATCAAAAGTAACTGTTCCGCTTCTTTGGGTAAATACGCCGCTTGATCTGTTGAAATCTCCGCCGATAGTAACAGCATAGTTGGTGGCAGAAACATCAAGTGTACCGGCAGAAAGAGTAAGGTTATTATTTACGTCTAAAGCAGCATTTAAGGTGTATGTTCCAGCTGCGGAAATAGTCAGGTTGTAATAATTATTTCCTGCGGCAAGTCCGGCATAGGAAGAAGTTCCGTAATAATTAACCGTACCATGAGCGGTATCATTAGTAAAGCCAGTTAATACTTCTGAGCCTGTTAATTTTAATTCCCCGTTATTAGTGAATGTTCCGGTTAAAGTAAGATTTTTAGTATTTAAGACAAGGATGCCACTAGCGTTAATGGTTAAGTTATTTAGAGTAACTGCAGCGCCAAGTACAGGGTCATTGGTTACATCAGCTACTACAGCATTATCATTATCGTTGGGAATATAGCCTAAATCCCAGTTAGAAGCAACAGCCCAGACAGTGGAGGTAGTCCCTGTCCAGGTGATAGTATTCGGATTAAAAGTCCAGTTGGTGTTATTTCCGGAATTGCGTGATGTTGTCGGGACTATAGCTGCAGCATTAATATTATTTGAATCTTTTACATCAACATGGGTAACACTTTTTGTTCCCTGCGGATTGATTTTCCATGCTGTTCCAGTAGAAGAGCTTCTTAATTGAATAAGGTTAGCTGCTGCACCAGTTAAAGTTAAGGTGCCGGCAATGGTCTGAGTTTTGTCTGCCTCAAAAGTAAGCTGCTTTCCGGCAGTGGTGCAGGTGAAATTGTTGAAAGTTGTATCTCCGGATATACTTGTTGTTTTAGAAACATTATCAAAAATAACTGTGCCGCTGTTGTGGGTGAAGGTACCGGTGTTTACAAAGTTTCCGGCAACATAGATGTTGGCAGCAGAAGGAGCGGATAATGTCCCTACAATAATAGTCAAGTTATTATTTATGTCCATTGATGCAGCTGCTGAAGCATTAGCGGTTACGGTGCCGGTAACAGTTAGATTATTATTAACTACGAGGTTACTGGTTGCCGCTAAGTTAAATGTGCCTCCTGCTGCTCCGGTTTCACTAGAGATAGATGAAGTAGGTTCTGTGGCTGAATATTGGCGCACAAAAACCCAATCCCAATTAGCTGTATATGTTTGGCCGGTGCATTGAAGATCATATCTTTCTCCGAAGGCAATGTATTCAGAGCTTAATCCACTATTGCTATCAGTAAGAGTTGCAGATCCGCTATCAGATTCCCTAGTGATTACAGTTTGAGAAGCAGCTCCTGCAGCTGTAACTTTTATTTGGCTCCACTCATTCATATAGGTAAAAGCACCATAGGAGTGCCAGGTCGAGTCATTTCTGGTATAAAGTGTATTTGTTGCATGCAGTAAGAGTCCATAAGAGTTAGAAGATGATCCATACCATCCACCACCCATATGTCCATTTGGAGCTTCAGTACCAGTGGTCAGCTCTCTGGTTTCTAAAACATAATTTCCTGTCCAGGAGCTAATACTTGTTATCATATAACTTGTATTGCCGCCGTTTAAATAACCGTTGGCTTCAGTGAAGCCGGTTGTGTTCTGCCATTTAGCCGGATCGATAATGCCGTCATTAAAATCATCAAAGAAGTTAAAGGTGTTGGCACCGTTACTAGCTGTTGTTAAAGTTGAATCTCCGTAATGAAGGAAAATATTTTTTCCGGCTGTAGGTATAGAAGGGACCTTTACCCAGACAACACCTGTTTCTCCTGCCTGGTTCCAGGATTGAATCCAAAAAGAAAGGGCTGTGGTATTATCTGAGTCGTAAAATCTTAAATCTCTGCCGTCATTTGTAGAATGAGTAAAACTAAAATTAGATGTTGAAAGGGTAAGTTTAATTTGGAAATTAACAAGTTCTGCGCCTGAAGCATTTGTTAAAGAGATAGTCCTGGAGTATGTTCCTGAAAATGTTAAATTATAATATGAATAACCGGCAGCTAAGCCAGTATAAGTTTCGCCTCCATAATATTCAACTGTTCCTGAATCTGTATCATTGGTAAAGTTGGTTAAGACTTCTGACCCAACTAATCTTAAAGTTCCTATATTGGAAAATACTTTTCCAGTTACCATAGTAAGGTTTTTACCATTTAAATCCAATATGCCGGAAGCATTGGAAATTGTCAGGTTGCCGTTTACGGTTAAAGCTGAAGCCAAAACATAGTTACCTGTTGATGAGAAGGTAAGGTGATAATAGGTGTTACCTGCTGCTAATGTAGAATATGTGCTTGTGCCGTAATATTCTACAGTTCCTGAGTCAGTATCATTAGTGAAATTAGTGATTGTCTGGCTTCCAGTAAGTTTAATTGTTCCGGTATTGCTGACAACTGAAGTGGCTGCCAAAGTTAAATCATAACTCTTTAAGTCCAGGGTTCCTGATGTAACTGTGAGGTTTCCGCTTATGGTCAGGGTTCCATTAGGGCTGAAAGTATTGGTGCCGGAAGTTGAGTTGAATGTTACATTATAATATGTATTACCATAATTTAATGAGGCGTAGGTGGTTGAACCATTACCTATATATTCTACTGTACCGGCATTGGTATTTCTTGCTCCTAAGGATAAGGTTTCAGCTCCCTGTACAGTTAAGGTACCATTATTAGTTAATGTGCCGCTTACTGTAAGGTTGTATCCACTTATATTGAGTTTTCCAGTGGTAATTGTAAGGTTGGAAGAATAGGAGCTGGTAGCTAAGTTTAAAGCAGAACCTAAGACAGCTGAATAAGCGCCCTTATCAATTATCCAATTTGAATCATAAATATAGCCTGCGGTATGGGAAATTGTCTGGTTTTTAGTGGTATCGTTGAAAGTTATGTCAGTCCAGCAATAAGCTTCGGCATCTGAAAGGCTGAAATTTCCTTTTAAAACTACACTGAAATTTATTAGATTTTCCGTAGAGCCAAAATAAACTGTTGCTCCAGCAGCTGTAGAAGGGAAGTCTAAATTACCATTTACAGTTACCGTAGGCGAAGATAACCCGTATATATAATAGGTGGAATATTCGTTTTTAACGGTTAAATTACCCAGAATGGACATTGAATCAGTTAAAGTGATTGTATTCCCCAAACTCCCAGAGGTTTTATTAAAAATAACGTTATTAAAGGATATTCCTCTGGTGGTAATTAAATAGTTATAATCACCGGAAAGGAAGGTAACGGTACCGCTGTTGGCATTAAAGGTAGAAGGGGTGTTAATGGTGAAAGTATCGCTTACGGTTAAAGTTGAGCTAGGAGCGGTAAAAGTGCCTCCTCCAAGGGTAAAACCGCCAGCGGTTAAAGTATAGCTGGCGCAGTTAACTGTACCGGCATATTGAGAATAAGAGCCGTTTATTGTTAAATTTCTGGCTAAGGTGATGGTTCCGGTATAACCGCTTAAAATCTGTAATTGGGCAATTGTTCCGCCAAACTGAGCTCCGGTATCTACGGTTGAATCTTTTGTATTGGTAGCATTAAAAGTGACTGTATCATATTGAGTGGGTACAGTATCAGTATCCCAGTTAGCTGCTTCTGACCAGTTGTTGGTTGAACCGCCACCATCCCATACAGGGTCAGTATCCCAGTTAGGGCAGATGCTAAGTTTGGTGGATGGCATTGCTTTAACAGTGTTACCCAGGTTATAAGCATCCTGTATTGCTACATAGCTAATGTCAGTAATTGATTGGTCAAAATTAGAATACCAGGGTGTACCTGTTTCGCTTGACAAAAGTTTAATTAAACCATCATATCCGGGTTGGCCCTTTATATAGGTAAAGCCTGCGAAGGTATAAGTTTTACCAGCTTCAAAGTAAATGGCTTGGCCAGGTAAAGTTAAATTAAAGTTATAAAAGGTGATATTTCCGTATAAATTGGTTGCACCTGTAGAAATAACTGATGTTTTTTGAGCTTCTAAGATCAGATTTGTTGCAGAAGAGTACAAAATTTGTCCGAAAGAGTCGGCTGTCGGGGGGCCTCTGAGCAGTATTGATGTACCGATTCCTTGAGAAGCCATTATATCAATATTACCAGTTAATCTCTGAATGTAGGTTGTAGCTGCATTAATGTTAAGTGGGGTTTCCGGGGTGCCGAAGTATCTGGCAATGACCTTAACCTGATTACCCGGGATGATCACTCCAGGAGCAGTCGCTACAACTCCCGGAGCTTGCAAGGTGATATTGTTATCTTTCTTATAAGTTACTTTTAAATTATCCCCCTCCAGGGAAACCAGATTTGCACCTATATCTTTGGCATCTGAAATAGTCATATCACCGGCATTTTTAATTATGTCAGTGGTTAAGGCAGCGGAATTGACCAGGAAGCCATCCGCAATAACTTTCAGATAATTGGCTTTTATTGCGGTTGGGGTTAAGTCATAGACATTCCCTGATCTGGCTTCCAGGGTTACCTGGCCTGAGGTGCTATATTTCAGGACATCACCCCTGGAAGTCGTAATTGTGGCTAAAGAGCCATTTTCCTGTTTATCGGTTATTTCAATATTTCCTTTGGTATGTACAAAACGAGGGCTGCCAGCTATGGTGCTGGGAGCTCTAATAGTGCCGATTTTAATAAATCCGTTTTCTGTGACAATTTCGCCCAGGGTCATTGTACCTACCCCATTAACATAAATATTGCCATTGATCTTAGCTTCAATAGTTCCTGCTGATTGGGTGAAAGAACCTGTCCCGTTATTATCAGAATCGGCAAGGATATTAATATTACCCGTACTTGTAATATTGGTAGAGGTGGTGATATCTTTCTTAGCTATAACAGATACTCCGCCTTTTCCGGCGGTAATCGCACCACCTGCTATTTCGACATTATCAGGAACTGCTTCCTCTTCCATACCTATATTAACGATAGAGGCATTAACAGTACCATTGATTTTAATATCCCCGGTAGAAACAATTTTTACTTTACCATCTTTGTCATCAATTTCATTAGCTTGTACATATCCTTCTAAATTTACAGCTTTTTTAAATACTTCATTAATTGATTCAGCTTTTAGCAGTACAATGCCACCATTTGCTCTGATGGTTCCAGTATTGCTGATTTGGTTGGTTATAGGATTACCATCAAAGTCCAAAATGGTAGCAGCTGTTGCCATATCAATTCCTACTGAAATTAGATTATTTCCAGAAATGTCCAATCTGACTAGGTCTCCAGAAGCCAAAGAAACAGTTCCCATTGGTGCGACTATCGTACCCTTATTCTCAACTGCACCTGCAATAAGGACGCCAAATCCACCTTCCTGTATATATATGGTGCCGTCATTACGCAATAAGCTATCCCTGTTGTTTTGGCTTAATTTCTCAAAGATGTAATTTCCGCTGATGAAATTTGAGTTGCTTATATCGCGAGTAGAAAGTACTAGGCCTTTAGCATCAATCTGAGCGTTAGGCCCTACATAAATACCATTAGTATTAACTAATATAAAAGTACCGTTACAGGCCAGGGAACCCAGAATTTGGCTTGCTCCGGCGCCAGTAACTCTGTTTAATATTTCACTATTAGAAGAAGGCAGGCTGACAATAACTTTCTCATTGGCGCCTATATCAAATGATTTAAAATTAAGGATAGCTTTATCACTGGCATTAATTTGCAGAGTATTGGAATCGTTGTAATGAAAATCAGCGGTACCATTTTCTACCTTATCTAATTCAGGTAAACAAAAAGAACTGGTTTGACAGCAAAGTATAAAACTTGCTGCCACCAGGATAATAACTCCTAAATTTTTTAACCAGCTTTTTGTACCCATTTTAATGGCCCGCCTTTTAGCTAACTTCAACAGTTTGAAAAGGTTTGTAGCCAACAAAAAACCCCATTTCCGGTAATTGGAAATGGGGCAGTATTGCATAACCCACTCTAGACTTAAGAGAGAGTTTAAATTTATATTTGTTCATGATAGTTCCTAGTATTTCGGCAACCGGCTGCCTTTCTTGTTTTAATCAAGTTAAGGCCCGTAGTTTTGCGCCCCATCCTTTCGGATAGTTTACCTTTTCGTTTACCTATTATATAAAAGATCAAGTAAATCTCACCAAAAAAAGTATACCATATACCCTATTATTGTCAAGCAAAAAATAGTTTATTTTTCGCAAATTTCTTAATATAACTGAGTTTAAATTAAAAATTGTAGATTTAATGATTTAAATCAGGAAGAGTTTATTTTTTAAAAATTTTACCATTAAGTAATAAAAATTATAAATTAATTGTCCAATCTGACCCTAAAATTAAGCCAGTTTTTCAGAAAAAATGGATCAAAAAATTAATGTCCAATTTGATTTTACTGGTAGAAGTTTTATAAAATCAGACTAAAATTAATGTCCAATCTATATTTTATTACCACTTTTAATGTTTAAGTAATAATTATCTGTTAGATAGAGGAGTTATAAGTTTTGTAACTTTTTAAGCAGTTTCCTATTTATGAAAAATCTGAACGATAAAAATTAAGATCTGAAATTTTTAATCTTATCAATTCTCTTAAAGCCTAAAGGGCTTGAGTGTGAAGTTATAGTTTTTCATATTTTGTTGTTGGTTGACAAATAGCAAAACGTATGTTAAAGTTAATAACATTATGAAAAGAAAAACCCTTACCTTAATAGTACTTCTAAATGTGTTTTCATTTTTTGCTCCGCCTTGTTATGCTTATTGGATCTGGACTCCTAAAACCGGTAAATGGGTTAATCCTAAAACTATGGTTAAGTCCACACCAAAGGAGCAATTTGATTTTTCTAAATCTCTTTATGATATTAAAAGTTATGAAGAATCAAAAAGAGAGTTCAGTAAGTTATTAAAATCCTATCCTAAATCAGCTGAAGCTGCTGAAAGTTATTATTATATTGGCCTGATTAATGAGGCCCAGGGGAATATTTACGAAGCTTATCAATCTTATCAGAAGATCATCGATAAATATCCTTTTTCAGAAAGGATTCAGGAATTGATTGAGAAGGAATACAAGATTGCAGAACGCTTTATGTCCGGTGAAAAACGTATGGCTTTAGGCGTAACTTTACCGGTTGAAAACCCTGCCCTTGAAATTTTTGCTAAAGTTGTCGAGAATTCCACTTATGGCCCTTTGGCTGCGAAATCCCAGTATAAGCTTGGTTTAGTTTTAAAAGGCCTTGGCAGGTATTATGAGGCCGAGGATGCTTTTAATAAAGTGATTAGCGGTTATCCAGATAGCGAATGGGTTAAAGCGGCAAAATTCCAGATTGCTGCCTGCCGGGGGTTGGTTTCCCGCGGGCCTGATTATGACCAGGGGGCTACCAAAGAAGCCAAGGATAAGTTTGAGGAATTCTTAAGGGAGAATCCCGATGCTGTTCTTTCGGGTGATGCTGAAAAGAATATCAATGATTTAAGAGAAAAGGAAGCAGAGAGTAGTTTGAATATCGCGCGTTTTTATGAAAAACAGGGTGATTATAAAGCTGCCAGGGTTTATTATGAAGATTTGATAGCTAATTATCCAGGCAGTAAATGGTCGGATAAAGCTCAGGCAAGAATTGAATTTATGGAGAAGAAAAATGCTAAAAAATAAATTTTTGGTATTAGCGACAGGATATTTATTATTAGTCAGCTGTTTATCCGGCTGCGGCTATACTACGCGCTCAATGATTTCCAATGAATTCAGGACAGTTTATATTAAGCCTTTTGTGAATAAGATTGATTTTTCCCAGGAGAATCAGGTTAGTAACAGATATAGGATTTACCGTCCTCAGCTTGAAACTGAGATTACCAAAGCTGTGGTGGATAAATATATTTTTGATGGCAACTTAAAGCCGGTTGAAAAGGTGGCTTCTGATTTGTCGCTTATCGGAGAATTGGTAGAGTTTCGGAAAGATCCTTTAAGATATACTGATAATGATGATGTTGAAGAGTTTCGGGTCAATATAGTGGTAAATATCACCCTTTGGGATAATAAGCAGAGCAAACAGGTATGGCAGGAGAATAACTTTACCGGTTATTACGATTATTATACCGTAGGTGCCCAGACAATTTCCGAGGATACGGCTGTAAGGAATGCGATAAAAGACTTGGCTCGCAGAGTTGTTGAGCGTACCGTTGAGCAATGGTAGTCCAAATTTTTCGAAGAAAAATTTGCCCGAAGGGCCGCATAGATAAATCTTAACAAGATTTATCTGTTGTGCGGGACAATCCCAAAATAAACAATTTTGGGATAGTTACATTTCGTTTCGAAGAAAAATTTGCCCGAAGGGCCGCATAGATAAATCTTAACAAGATTTATCTGTTGTGCGGGACAATCCCAAAATAAACAATTTTGGGATAGTTACATTTCGTTTCGAAGA
>Ga0172375_10004123_pt1 | contig 21687 bp, 19 predicted proteins | sample LakKiv1m_FD_114537 | JGI IMG/M metagenome (GOLD analysis project Ga0172375, IMG submission 114537) | Freshwater microbial communities from Kabuno Bay, South-Kivu, Congo - kab_092012_11.1m | ecosystem: Environmental > Aquatic > Freshwater > Lake | place: Democratic Republic of the Congo...
AAGCCCAAACCGGCGCGGCCAAGTGCGCGCAGAGGCAGTCGCTGACCGGAGCCGACCGCAACACCTGCGCTCTCGGTGCGGATCCGGCCACGCCGCTCAACAGGTGCGTGCGCTCGCTCGACAGGATCACGCCCGACGAGATCGCCTTCTGCGGAGCCGCTGCAGCCGCGGCCGTCGGCGCCGCGAACGCGACCTGCACGTCGGCGATCAACAACCGCTTCGCGGACTACGACCTGTACCTTTGAGCTGGGCGTCCTCGCCTCTTCGCCGGCCTGTCTCGATCCAGCCCCACCCCGATCGGGCTTGCTGCAACCCGAAGTGCTTGGGTGCCCGAACTATCCATGAACGCTCGTAGCGAGAGCGCCGAAGGTGAGGCAGCTCGGACCGCGCGCAGCGATGAACGACGCGAGCGTACGTGCAGTACGTCGAGGAGCGAAGAGCGAGCACGGACCGAAATGGCGTGCACTTGGCGGTCGCAGTAGAGGGTTTCACGAACAGTCCGGGCTGGAGTCTCGTCCGGGGTACCGGGCGCGCTGTAGCGGGCGACAGAACATTGGCAGGCTACCGCGCGTACCGTGACAAAGATGGCTGCCGGGCGTAGCTTCAGATCCATAGCAGTCCGTTGAAAAACTCCGGACCGAGCTAGGTGCCGAGATTCGGGCCGAGATCGATGCGCGAAACCGAAGAAAATAGTGGCGCTATTTCGAGATTTCGCAACGAAGATATCGACCCGCAGATCGGTGCCTGACGACGGAAGCGGGTTTTTAAACGGGCTGAGAGCGCCGCTGCTCGAGCCCGAGTGGAACAGCCAATGGGCACAGAATCAGCATCGCGTTCCGATCTTGCTCGCCTGTACCGGCAAGCTTTCAAGGAATATCGGGCCCGTGCGCTATGGAGCACGTGCGAGGTTGAACACCCAACGCCCGATGATGCGCTGGTGGTGGCGCGAGCGTTGCGTATCGAAGGCAACCGGGACGCTCGGTTGCTGGCGGAAGAGATCGAACGGGCCTGCCGTGCCGCTGCCTAGAATCCAGATCGATGTGTTGCGCTTGCTCGCCGCGCACCGCGACCCGGAGAGCTACGTCGCCGGTGTGACGCCGATCAACCGGGACACACCGCGCTATTCCAGCGACATCGTCGTGTTCCACGACCGCGCGGAACGGGTGTCCGCGGCAGCGACAGCCGACGCCCGGACCTTGGAAGGGGCCGGCTATCGGATCACCTGGCTACGGCAGTTGCCGCTCGTTTACACCGCCGAAGTCGCTCGCGGCCAGGACAGCACCCGACTGGAGTGGGTGATCGACAGCGACTTCCGTTTCTTTGCGGCGATACGCGATGCCCTGTTCGGCTACGTGCTGCACCCGGTGGACTTGGCGACCAACAAGGTGATGGCCGCGGCCGGGTGCCGCGAGGTGCGCGATCTCGTCGATCTCGTGACCGTTGACGAGACCATCCTGTCACTCGGTGCCGTGATCTGGGCGGCGGTGGAAAAGGCACCGGGGTTCACCCCCGGGGGTCTGATCGCGGAAATCCGGCGCAATTCGCACTATCCTCCTCGAACTGCGCGACGTCGGCTTTGAGTTCGAGGTCTGATCGCGGAAATCCGGCGCAATTCGCACTGTCCAGTTGCCGACTGGCGCAGTCTGCTCACGAGTGAACCCGTGGACCCCGTGAGCGTCACCGCAAAGCTGCGCAAGATGCTTCGACGAAGCCGAGGCCTTTGTCAGCCGGATGCCGACCGACAAGACGGGGCTGCTGTTTCTGAAAGACGGTCGTGTGGTACAGCCGGACTCTGCCAAACTGACCGAATACCAAACGCACGCTGGGCAGCGGCACGGCCACTGGCCAACCAGCGCAGAGATCACTGCCGCCATGTTCGAGCGCCACGCGAAGCCTGCAGAACCATAGGGTTTGCAGCGCCCGCTTTGGCGCAGTGTTTCGTGAGCTACCTTGCGGCGTGCGGCGACGGATTCGTCAACGGCGCGGATCAGTGCGACGACGGCGCGATGGTCGCGCAGCTGCGCAACAGCGACGGATCATGCTGGAGCGCGTCGTTCTCGGCACCCGCTGCACACAACGACGCGCAGATGTTCAGCGACACGTCGGATTGAATCTTCGGCGGCGCGTGCGAGGTCTCGCTCGACCGCGCCGCGCTGGCGACGGTGCTTGCCAAAGCCGAGCACTGGCTGGCGATGCGGCGCTGAAGAGCAGACACCGGAGACTCGGCCGACATTGCGGGTACCAGTGGAGACGCCTCCAGGAATAGAGTCCTACCCTACGTGCGCCAACACTTCGCGGAGGTCGGCCACGACCTGCGCCGACGAGAGATCGCGCCCGTCGGATTCTCGGAAACTCGGGAACATCGCCTTCTCGCCCCGTTCGATCAGCAGGGAGCGGATTCCAAGCGCGCCGGGTCCGAGGATGTCCTCGAGATACATGTCGCCGACGTGTAGATGTTCGCCTGCCTCGACACCGGCCAGGTCGAGAGTGCGCTCGAAGATGCGTCGATCCGGTTTCTTCGCGCCTTCGCACGCCGAGACCACCGCGAAATCGAGTAGCGGCAGAATTTCGAGCCGATCGAGGAAGCTGGGCAAGTCCGAGGGTGCATTGGACAACACTCCGACGCGGACGCCCTGCGCTCGCAGCGTGCGAATGACGTCAGACACCTCGGGGAACACGCGCCAGTTGTTCTCGTTCCAGAACCGCCGCAAGAACTGCTGCGACAACTCACCGGCGCGTTCGGCGAGGCCGCTCTGCCCGAAGATCACCTGCGAGATCTGCAGGAACATCGCGGTAAACTCGGCATCCGAGTCGTCGAAGCGCTCGCCGCGCCGCAAGCGCGCCAGCGCCTGCTCGTGACCTGCCGCGAACAGCGCACGGATCGAGCGCTCGCACTCTTGCGCCGCCGTCGGCGCGGCCGCTTCGCCGCACAAGCGAGCGTAGATCGTCCAGATCGAATCGACCGGATAGGCAAGAGTCCAGCCCATGTCGAACGAAACTGCTTTGATCTTCTTCATCGGGTCCGTGTTCCTCTCTCGAACGCACCGGCTGCGCCGCCGGCACGACTCACTGTGGTGTGGAGCATCATTTCCGGGGCAACGTGATGCTGGTGTCGGCCTCGTTCGGTGGCCGCAAGACGCGTCCTTCGCAGCGCATGGCCGGCCGCGGTTGTAGCGCGATCCGGCGTGCGCACAAAGCCGCGGGTCGTGAGGACGCAGCCCGGCGGCTCGTCGTTGCGAACGCGGTCACACCGTGACGGCGCCAGCTGCGCGGACGGCATCTAGAGCGCGTGCGCTGCGGTGACACGGGACGCACCTTGCCGAGCGGTTTGTTGCCTCCTCGCAGGTCGAAGCCTACAGTGGGCGGCGATGAGCGGTACGGCACCTGACCTTGACCGGGTTCGCGAGGTCGTGCGGCGGCACTTGCCGTCGCGACAGTACCGCGTGTTGTTGTTCGGCTCGCGCGCGACCGGCACTGCCCGCAGGATTTCGGATTGGGACATTGGCATCCTTGGACCCGAAGAAGTACCGGGACACGTCCTTCAGCGGATCCACGGCGACCTCGAAGAGTTGCCGACTCTGCATCGTTTCGACGTCATCGACCTGCGCTCGACTTCAGATTCCTTCCAACGCAATGCTTTGCAGGGAGCGCGGCCTCTGTGATCCGTCGCGGCGGAGCAGACCAGCGGCTGGCGGACCTCGAATCGGCTTTGGCTCGTCTTCGAGACGCTCTGGCTCAGCCGAAGACGGAATGGACGAGAGACGCCGCCATTCAGCGTTTCGAGTTCACGTTCGAATTGGCGTGGAAGTCGGTGGCGACGACGGTGCAAGCGCACGGGATCGAAGTCGCCTCGCCACGACGTGCTTGGCAGGCTGCCATGCGCTTGGGTTGGATCGACGATGACCAGTTGTGGCTGGACATGCTCGAAGACCGCAACCGTGCGTCGCACAGCTACCGCGAAGCCACGGCGGAACAAATTTTCGCGAGGCTCGGTTCGTACGCGAAGGCGATCGCCGCGTTGCTCGCTTCGTTGAAGGCCGAGTCGATATAGGCGCTGGCGCGATGACAGAAATCGCCTTCGGCTGGGACCAATGGAATGTCCAGAAGAACGAGGACAAACATGGTGTGTCGCGCCTGGAGGCCGAAAGCGCCTTCTATGACCCGCGTTATCGACTCTTTGAGGACCTGCGACATTCCACCGCGCGCGAGACACGCTACATCACCTACGGCCGGAGCCTGGAGGCCCGGGTGCTGATGGTCGGGTTCACTCGACGTGGCAAGAATGTCCGCGTGATCACGGCACGGCCAGCCTCGCGAAAAAAGGCGAATTTATGAAAGCAAAGAGTAAACCGAAGAATCGAAGAACCGAAATCACCGACTACGACGCGCGTGACACCTCCACGATGATCAACGCGAGCGCGCCGTTGACGTTGAAGCAACTAGGCCTCGAACTTCCGAAGGTTCCGCCAACCCAGGTCGCGTCGATTCGACTCCCGTCAGCACTACTCAACCAACTCAAAGCTTTCGCCTCGGCTCGCGATCTACCCTAGCAAGCGTTGATCAAGATGCTGCTGGCCGAATCCTTGCTGCGGCGGAAAGCTGCGTAATCACACCCGCGCAGCTTCACGGGCAATAGGACGCGTCAGGGCCCGATCAGACCGCGCACAGTTTCGAACAGGCCGGGCAGGCGACGTACTTGGCGATCATCTTCGCAACTCTGGCATCATGATGTCAGATTTTCCTTCGGTACTCTGGGCTGGCCGCGAATTGGCGCGGTCGGCCCGCTGATGTTGGACAGCATCATGGACCTGCGCGCTCGCTGGCAGCAGTTCGACGTGCTGCCGTCGCGGCGCTGCCGATCATAGCCAGACTATTTTCGTCGAAGATCGCGCTCAGAACCTCCCGCCCCACCGATCAGAAAACGCGGCCGCGCTGAGTGCGCCGCCGTCAAAAATCCCGGTTGCGTTACAGTTTGGACGGGCCGATACTCAAACCGGTTCGGAGGTCTCGGCGCAGGAACAGGGGGTCCGCGCCATGGCCGAAATCGAAGTATCACCGTATCCGCCCGATCCTACGCGGAGCGAAGTTCTCGAGTACGTCCGGCGTCAATGGACGCCGATTCTCGTTCGGCGTTCGCGCGCCGCTTCGGCGATCTTGGTCTTCGGCGCGTTCGCCTTCACGCTGTCGGCGCTGGTCGCGTTGCCGGTCTCGCAGCGCCACGTGATCCGTGCGCACCTGCTGCACGCCACCGGCCAGACGGCGCTCTACTTCGCCGCCGGGCGGTTTTCGAACTTCAACGTGTTGCGTTGGATACCGGCGGTGGGAGCGATCGCGACTACGTGGTCGGTCGCCTACGGCGCTTCGATGGTCGGGCACACCATCACGACCGCGCTGATCGGTGGCGGCTATCTCATGGGCGTGGCGGCGCTGCTTCCGTGGGGCATGCCGCGCCAGGCGATCGTGGTCGTGCTGTCGCTGCTCGCGTTCGCCATGAACGTCCACGCCGTTACCGGGAGCTTCTTGGCCGACTACTGGGTAACCATTCCACTGCTGGCGATAGCCGCGACGTCTCTGTACGTGGCTCACGACTTCGAGCGCACGCGTTTCGAGACCGGGCGCGAAGAATTGCGCCGGCTGCGCGCCGAGGAAGCACTGAAAGTCGCCAATGCGGGCCTCGAACAGCGCGTCGATGAACGCACGCGCGAGTTGCGGCAGGTGGTAGAGGAGCTTCGCTCGTTCAGCTACACGCTGTCGCACGACCTTCGCGCGCCGTTGCGTGCGATCAACGGGTTCAGCCAAGCGCTCGCCGACGACTTTGGCGAGGCACTCGGGCCTTCGGGCATGGCTGGCCTCGAACGCGTGCGCGCGGCGAGCCGCCGGATGGGCGAGATGATCGACGCGATGCTCGGCCTCGGTCGCATCACCAGCGCGCAGCTCCACGTCGCGCCGATCGACCTATCGTCGATCGCCCGCGACGTGGCCGCGACGTTCGACCGGACCTCGGATTCCCGCAAGGTCGCGTGGGACATCCAGCCGGGTATGCTGGCCGAGGGAGACGAGGTGCTGGTCCGCGTGCTGTTCGAGAACCTGCTCGGCAATGCCTACAAGTTCACCGCCTCGACGCCCGAGGCGCGGATTGAGGTCGGGACGACGGTGCACGTCGAGATTCCGGTCTACTTCGTCAAGGACAACGGTCCGGGCTTCGACATGGCGCACGCCCGGCACCTCTTCGGCGAATTCTACCGGCTCCACCACGTCGACCAGTTCGAGGGCAGCGGCATGGGGTTGGCGCTCACGCGGCGGATCGTGGAACGCCACGGCGGGCGCGTGTGGGCGCAGGCACAGCCGGGGCACGGAGCGACGTTCTTTTTCACTCTGGTGGCGGGGCACGGCGGGCCCGAGGCGGCCAGCGTCGAGCCCCCGGCAACGAACACGCTCGCGTAAGAGTTCGGAGCGGAGTTGCGCGGCGGAACATTACGGAGCATCAAGCGGCCAACGTTGGGACATCCGTGACGATCATAGCCAGAACAAAGGCGCTATCCTGAAGAATCACCCCGCCACTTGCGCCTCCTGTTTGTGTCGTTGTCTTGGATATTCCGTCAACTACGGCCCCGGCCACCGGCGTCAGCCCCGGTAACCGGTAGCGCAGCTCTGACAGCTCAGAAAAGATCCTCGAAGCGATCGAAGAACCGCCGCCAGGGCACAATGCGAACCTCCTGCAGGAGGTGCTCCTCGGGAACTTCGCATACGACCAGACGCGGCACGTCAGGATGAGCATCCGCGAACGAGCGCAGCCCCGACAAGTCGGGGCTGGCGATCTGGTGCTTCGCCTTTATCTCGATCGCTGCGACGAGATGCCCATGCCGCACGAGCAGGAGGTCCACCTCGGCCCCCTGGTTGGTGCGCCAGTAGTAGCACTGGGCTTCTGCGTCGAGATAGTCGACCATCCGCAGGCTTTCGAGAACGACCCATTGCTCGAAGAGACGACCGCGCGCGATCGGGTCGGCCGTGGCCGAGAGACGATGAGTCAGAGCGTTGGTGACGCCGGTATCGAACAGGTAGAAGCGCGGATGCTTGACCAGTCGCGCTCGCGGGCTGCGACTCCAGGCCTCGAGCCGAAACCCCAGCAGCGTGTCTTCGAGGACCTGGAAATATTCCTGCACCGTGCGGGTCGCGAGCGCGACATCACGGCCGACGGCCGTGTAGTTCAGGATCTCACCGCACTGCGATGCTGCGACATCGAGGAAGCGGGCGAACCCCCCGAGGTTGCGAACCACCGCCTCGGCCTGGATCTCCTCGCGCAGGTAGGTCTCGCTGTAAGAGCGTAAGAGATCCTTCGCCTCGCTGTCGCTCTCGGCGGTCACGATCACGGGCAACGTCCCGAAGCGCAGCGCGCGAGACAGATCGAAGCGCTCGCCGATCTCGCGATAAGTGAGAGGATGCAATCGCCGCGTCACCGCGCGACCGGCCAGCAGATTGCCGCCGCCACGCTTTAGCTTGCGTGCGCTCGACCCGGTGAGCACGAAGCGGACTGCGCCACGGTCGATGAGCCCCTGCACCTCGTCGAGAAGGGCAGGCACCTTCTGCACCTCGTCCACGAAGACGACCGACGTACCGTCGCGCATGCGTGCCTCGACCTCCCTGCGCAGCAGCGAAGGGTCCTTCGAGTAGCGCAAGAAGGTGTCGTGCTCGAGCAGGTCCACGGTCCACGCGCCCGCTGGCAGCAGACCGCGCACAAGAGTGCTCTTGCCGGTCTGCCGCGGGCCGAACAGGAGGCACGACTGGCGCTCGGGGAGGCTACACAGGCGGTTTATCATGCCGCAGGAATGTACGGCGTTCCTGCGGCTAGCTCAAGCTGCCACTGCGAACCGACCGCTCAAGGTCCGGGTTCAGCGAGCTCACGACTTCTACGGCCGCGGACGCGAGGACGATTCGATACGTCCGAGTCGCCGCTTGGTCCGGCGCCGGCGCGTTGCGCGGAGCCCGTCGAGAGCCTGCTCGGCGGACAGTTCCCTAAAAACCGTGCGCAGACCGCGGCCCGCCCAGCAGAAGTCCGACAGGGACGTTGAACACTCGCCGCGAGAGCATCTCAACGCGCGGGTTCATGGAGATCACGCAACCGAAGCGAGCCTGTTTCGGGTATGCGTCGAGAAACATCTCCACACCCCGCAGGTCGCGGCCGCGCGGGGTCGCGGCGTGCTTCACCTCAAACGGAATCAGTTGGGCGCCGGCGTGAAGCACCAGGTCACACTCGAATCCTTGCGAGGTCCGCCAGAAGAAACCGTTCCACGCTCTTGCCGCGTGGCCGTACAGCTTGCGCACTTCGGCCAGCACGAACGACTCGAACAGCTTGCCAAAGTGCGGCGCGTTGAGCAGCGCCGCATCGCTCTCGATGGCCTGCAGATGCAGCCCGAGGCCACTATCGGCGAAGATCCACTTCGGGCGTCGCACCAGGCGCTTGGTCGCGTTCTCGGTATAGGGCGGCAGCCGAAATGCCTGGTAGCTGGTCTCCAGCAGGGAGAGCCAGCGTTCGACGGTACCGTCGTCGATTCCGGTCACGTTGCCGAGCTCCGACTTGTTGATCACTGTGCCGCTGCGCCCGGCCAGCAGCACGAGGAAGCGATCGAACTTGCCCAGATCCGCCACTTGGCTCAGTTCGCGCACGTCTCGCTGCAAGTACGTACGACGGTAGGCTTCGAACCAATCACTGCCGGCATCTTCGAGCAGCGGCACCGGAAACCCACCGCGACGCATCGCCGGCGCGATATCCTGCGGATCGTTGGCCGGAAACTCGCGCCCGAGCAGTGGCCTCAACTGGTCCGGATCCTCGAGTAGGTTGATCGTCTCGGCCGGATCCGCGGCGTGAACTTCCTGTACCGCAAAGGGCCACAGGTCCAGCACCGCCACGCGGCCGGCGAGCGATTCCGTCACCCCGCGCATCAACGGAAAGTGTTGGCTGCCGGAAAGGAAGAAGCGGAACTGTTTGGGCCCCCGATCGATCTCGCTCTTGAGGTACGGGAAGACGTCGGGCACCTGCTGGACCTCATCCAAGAAGAGGACGCCTGGATGATTCGCGAAGAAGAGAGCGGGATCGCGCCGGAAGGCGCCCACCTGTCTGGGCGTATCGAACGCAACCGTCGAGGTCCGGTCTCCGAACAACTCCGCGCTGAGGTGCGACAGCAAAGACGTCTTTCCGGCTTGGCGCGGCCCGGTCACCAAGACCGCCGAGAACTTGGCCGTCAGCCGCCGCAACGGGCCTTCGATCGAACGTGGCCGGTAGCCCATGTTGCATTTTTCGCATGGCGCGCGAATTCTGCAACGCAAGCGGCGGCTTCCGCCTTTTGTTCGCGTCGTGGCCCTGGTTTTACATCGCCTGCGGCCCCGCCCAGCGGCGTCAGCCCCCTGTACCGGGCACGCTTGGATCTGTGCGGGGGCAGGGGGGGCGGCCCGAGTCTTACCGACGAATGGCCGTCTCTACCGCGACCCATCTTTCCTCCTGTCCTTTGCCATCGGCAGTGCCTCGTCGCACTGTTGTTCCCATCCGTCGCCACCTCCTGCCCACACCTCCTCGACCTGAGGCGGACGACCGTCCACACGCACGGAAGTCCCGCCTGCGCCGGTTACGGCGCGACCACGCGGTGGTGGATCTCGCCCGTGAGTTCCTCGATGTGCTTGCTGAGTTGGCTGGTCAGTTCCGTCAAGCGCGTATTCTGTTCTAGCAATCTCAGGATGTCGGCGGTCATCTTCTCGGCGATCTCCTGACGCTCAGCCCCGGCCTTGGCCAGATCCTCGCGATGCTGAGCGTCGGCGTCGGCGTGCGCCTTGTCGCGGTCGGCTTGCCGTGTCTGCGCGAGCAGGATCAGCGGCGCGGCGTAGGCAGCCTGAAGGCTGAACGCGAGATTGAGCAGGATGAACGGATAGACGTCGAAATGCGTCACGCCCCCCGCGTTCAGCACGATCCAGATGCCGACGAGCACCGTCTGCCCGACCACAAAGGTCGGAGTGCCGAAGAAGCGCGCGAAGGCCTCGGCTTTGGTGCCGAACCAACTGTCACCGAACGCAGAGGAAAGATGCGCGTACGGAGCGTGAAAGCGGAAATGATGACGCGTGGTCGTCTGACTCGTAGTCGAACTCATGAACAGCCTCCAGACGGTTCTCGTGCTTCGCCTTGCCTGTGCGACGCGGACGGGCCAACACGGGTGCAGTCGCTGAATTGCCGGTCGCCGGCTCGGTCCGAGCCGTCACTGCCGCCGAGCAGGTGCAGCGCGTCCTGGTGCAACACGACGGTGGTGCGTACCTGCGGGGCCAGTCCGAGTCCCGCGACCAGACGCGCCGGGATCCTGGTGCGCAGCGGCGCGTCGATGCCGTCCATCACGGTGGTCACCTGCACCTCGTCGCCGAGAGTCAGCAGCGCGCGCACTGTCACGTCGAGCCGATTGGAACGGTCGGCGAGGTTGTCGTGTACGATCGAGCGCAGACGCACGCCGCTGTCGGGAATCACCCAGCGCACGCGGGCGCCCGGTGCGAATTCGCGGCGCTGCCGGCACGCCAGCGTGTGCGGCCCCGCGCGCAGCCAGGTCAACTGCGCCGCCGGGTCGTGACGAAGAATCTCGCCGTCGAAGACGTTGCGAATGCCGACCTGCCGCGCGGCGTCCTCGTCGATCGGAGCCGCCATCACCTGGCGCGACGTGCCGCTCTGCAACGTGCGGCCGTGAGCCAGCAGAGTCATGCGGTCGGCCAGCAGCAGCGCTTCGCCGAGGTCGTGCGTGACCATGATGACCGGGATCGACAACTGCTGCTTGAGTTCGGCCAGTTCGAGGTAGAGCCCTTCTCTGGTCGCGCTATCGACCGCTGAAAACGGTTCGTCGAGCAGCAACACCGCGGGGTCGCGCGCCAGCGCGCGCGCGACCGCAACCCGTTGCTGCTCTCCTCCCGAAAGCTGGGCCGGACGCCGCTCGTCGAGACCGCTCAGGTGGACCCGCTCCAACCACTCTTCGGCGCGGCGCCGCCGCTGACCGCGGCCGAGGTGGTGCAAGCCGGCCATCACGTTATCGAGCGCGCTCATGTGCGGGAACAGGCCGAAGTGTTGCGGTACGTGACCGATCCGGCGTTGTTGCGGCGAGAGGCAGAGGTTCCTCTCGGCGTCGAACCAGACCGAATCGCCGCAGACGATGCGGCCGGCGGCCGGCTGCGCGAGGCCGGCGATCATGCGCAGCAAAGTAGACTTTCCGCTGCCCGACGGACCGACCAGCGCGAGCAGTTGACCGCCGTCGCAAGCGAGCGCCGCGTCGAGCGCGATCGGCAAGCGCTGGCTCACCGTCATTCGGAATTCAGAGTTCGGGCAGTCCATAGCGTCTTCCCAGGCGCCGCGACAGTGCTCCGGCCAAGGCCAGTCCGGTGACCGAGAACAACAACAGCAGCAGCGACATGCGACCGGCCGCGTCGAATTGGAAAGCTTGTACGCGATCGTAGATCGCGATCGCCACGGTCTTGGTCTGGCCGGGAATGCTGCCGCCTACCATCAGCACCACACCGAACTCACCGAGCGTGTGCGCGAAAGTCAGCACCAGACCGGTCAGCACGCCGGGCCACGCCAGCGGCAGCTCGACGCTCCACAGCGTGCGCCAGAACGACATGCCGCAGCACGCGGCGGCGTCGCGCACCTCGCCCGAGATGGCCTCGAAGGCGCGCTGTATCGGTTGCACCGCGAACGGGATGTTGACAACGATCGAGGCGACCACCAGCCCCGAAAAATGGAAGACCAGCGGGTGCCCGGCAACACGTTCGAACCATCCACCGATCAGCGACTGCCCGCCGAGACACACCAGCAGGTAGTACCCAATGACCGTCGGCGGCAGCACCAACGGAACGGCGAGCAGCGCCTCGACCAGCGACTTGCCGTGAAAGCGCCGATACGCCAGCGCGCGGCCGGCGAAAAGCGCGGCCGGAATCAGCAACAGCACGGTCACACTGCCAAGCTGCAGCGACAGCCCCAGCGCCGTCCAGTCCATCAGTCGGCCTCGCCGGGAAGCGTGAACCCGTAGCGTCGCAGGACCGCGCGCGCGGCAGGCTGCTGCAAGTACCGATAAAACGCCTGCGCGGTCTCGCCCGCGCGCTTCAGCAACACCATGCGCTGGCGCAGCGGCGTATGCCAGTCGGCAGGAATCACGGCGTAGTGTGAAAACTTCGTCATCTGCGGCGACATCGCCAGCGACAACGCGACGATTCCGCCTTCGGCCGTACCGCTGGTGGCGAATTGCGCGGCCTGAGAAACGTTCTCGCCGAGTACCAGTTTGGGTTGGATCGCTTCCCACAGTCCCGCGCGCTTCAGAACCTCCTCGGCACGGCGGCCATACGGCGCGTGCTCGGGATTGGCGATCGCGAAGTGCACCAGCTCGCCGCGCGCGAGCCGCGCCGCCAAGCCTTTGAGTTCCGCGTCGATGGCAAGCGGCGAGGCGAGTACGGCCACGATCGCCACGCGCCCGATCGCGTAGAGCACGCCTTCGTCGCGCGTCAGACCTTCGGCGTGCAACGTGGTCGCGTACTCCTCGTCGGCAGACAGGAACAACTCGAACGGTGCGCCGCTGCGGATCTGAGTCGCAAAGGTCCCCGAAGATCCGAACGTGAGCCGGACCTCTTGTCCGGTCTGCTGGTGGAACGACTGCGCCAATTCCTCGAGCGCGAATTGGAGATCGGCCGCGGCGGCGACCACCGGCGCTTCAGCGTGTGCGCGACCCGAGACCAACACCGTCGCGACGCACGACAGAGCGCACAGCAGGCGCTTCACGCGGTCAGCCCGCCCGTTGAAAAACCCGCTGCCGTCGTCAGGCACCGATCTTCGGGCCGGTCTCTTCGTTGCGAAACCTCGAAATAGCGCCACTATTTCTCCGGTTTCGCGCCTCGATCTCGGCCCGAATCTAGGCACCTGACTCGGTCGGGAGTTTTTCGGTCTGTTAGCGGCGCGCATCAGAAGTCCACCTGCGCGCGGCCCAGAACCGCGTTGCTCGAGTGTTCGTCGGCATCCGGCGAAGCGTTGGTACCGTTGTGGTCGTACACCGAATAGACGTAGTTGAGCGACAGACGCAGAAACTCGTTCGGATGCCAGTTGATCCCCGCCAGCCCGGCGTCGTAGCGGTTGCGGTTGAGAGCAGGTGCGGCCGAATCGGCGTGGTGGCGCAGTTCGAAAAACTCGTAGCGAAGGGCCAGTTCCCAGGCCCCCCACCCCGGCGTCGCGCCGGTCCACAGCGGACGTAGCGGGCGCAGGCGGCCAGTGTAGGGTTTCGCTTCACCGGTCATCAGCCAAGTACCGCCAACGTAAGCGCCATCGGTTTCGAGGTCGCTCAGGTCGCCGCCGTCGGCGGCCAACCCGTTTCGCTGCTCGTTGGTGTGGATGTATTCGCTCGACAGCGACAGCGGTCCGTCCACCCACGCCACGTGCGCGTCGGCCCTGAGGCGGTCGCCGCGTCGGGCAATGGCCGGATAGAACGTGAACCCGGTTTCGCTAGCGCCGAAGATGCTGTTGCCCACCGGCTTCAGGTTACCGGCGGCGTCCTTGGTGAATTCGGCCGGCTGCTTGCCGTACGCCAGCGCGCCGCCGAAGTTGAAGCCCTTCAGATGGGAGTGGTTCGAAGTCACGAACGGCGACACAACCAGGCGGCCGATGACGTCCTTGGCGCTGTTGTTGTCGGCGCGGTTCTGGCCCGCACCGTTCATCACCGCGAGTTGGTACTGAAACGTCTGGTCCATCAACCCACCGTAGACCATCACGCCGATGTCGCGGCGCGGATTGACGGTTTGGGTGACGAAAGCCGCGCGCTCGACGAAGTCTGTGCGCAGCTTGGTGATTCCAAGTTCGTAGCTGAACGGGACCGGGAACTGGCCAATCCGCAGGTTGAAGCCGGGCCAACGTTGTAACGAAAGCGAGGCGTCGCGCAAGATCGAACTGGACGCGAAATCTCCCTCTACGCGTGCACGGAAGTACTTGTAGAAAGTTGCTTCGGCGCCAAGCCGCGCGCGGTCGATCGTGAAACTGTCGCGCACCGCGGTATCGGGTTCGTCGGCGACGAAATTGGTCACCGCGCGTCCGTTCAGGCGCAGCGCAAAATTGCCGTCGGCCGAGCGCACGAAGAATCCTTCGTCGTAGCCGGCCTGCGTCGGCGCGGCGGTCTTGGTCGCAGACGCGGCAGCAACGCTCGTCTGCAACGGCGGCGGCGGTTGTTGTTCGGCCGCGGCCCGAGCGGTCGCAGCGCCGGCCGTCACAGTCATCCGCGTCGCCGCCGCGGAGCCCGGCGCGGATTGCACGCCGCTCTGCACCCGAGCCGCTTCGTCGGCCGACAACGGGCCCTTCGCCGTCAGCACCTCGACCAGCGCTGCCCGCTGCGCAGCGGACAGCGGCGCGCCTTCGACGCGTTTCAGTTCTTGGTCGGTCAGGATCTTCTTGTCGTGCAGCAGGTCGAGCAACGGATCGGCCGCAGCGAGCGCGGCGCCGCCTGCGAGACACAGCCACAAAGCCGCAGCGGCAGCCGCGAGATTTCGACAGCCAGGTGCGCGGCGACCGTCTGCCGCGCGCGGCGTCGCGCTACACACCGGAGGCATGGCGCGACGGCGTCGGCGACCGCGCGAAGCGCGCGGCGTCGCGGCCGCGGCGGCGAGGCTCCGGCAGCGCGCGTTCGATACCGCGCTGCGCACTTGGCTCTCAGACACGCAGCAACGCTCCGGCCTGGGCCGCGTCGTAGCCGGGCAGATCGCCGAGTTGACGCCGGTATGCGTGCGAACCGGCGACGGCGAGCAGCGCTTGGATGAGCGGGGCTTTCTCCCGCTCGCTACGGAAGCACAGATCATAGTCCTCCTGTTGTACCGGCAGAAAATCCAGACCGTTGATTTCCGCGACCAGCCGCAGACAGATCCCGGCCTGCGCCCATCCGCTGCGCAGCGTCTGCGCAACCGCGGTGTGGTCGGGCGCGACGTGATCGTAACCGGGCGGCTTGGCGCGACCGCCGAACAGAGAGTCCAGACAGCGCCGCGCTCCTGAACCTTCCTCGCGTCCGACCCAGCGAAGCCTGGCCCCGAGAACCTGTTTTAGCGTGCGAAAACGGCCGGCAGTGCTCAGCGCCACGCCTTCCTGCCAACGGCTGATGCGTACCAGCGTGAATCCTTCGCCGAGCACTTCGCGCACGATGCGTTGGTTGGCGCCGGCCTCGTCGCTGCCCTGCAGGTGCAGCCCGGCAACGTGCACGAGGTCGCGGCCGAGCAGTTCGAGAGCTTTGCGACTCGAGCGCACCAGCGGCAGCACGCGCAGCGAAGCGGTCCTGCCCAGTTCGGCCGCGAGCACCCCGATGGCCGGATCGCAGGTGGCCATGACCAACGTGCGCTGCGGATCGAAGGCGGGCCGGCGCGTCTGGCCGACGCCGTGGCCGCGGCCGTCGGTCGGCAGAACCCCGATCAGCGTCGGCTCGAAAGGATAGAGAAGCGTGCGCTCGCCTACGCTGGCCTCCCAGAAACAAGGCTCGGACGAAGCGTCGGCCGGCGGCCACGCCCACTGCCGTGCCTCGTGGCGGCTGGCCCGGCCCGGCCGGAACAGGTCTTCGACGCTGCAGCCGAAGACCGCCGCCAGCGACAACGCAGCGGCGACCGACGGAATCACACGGCCGGTTTCGATCGAACTGACGGCCGGTCGGGACAGACCGGCTTTGGCGGCCAGTTCGTCCTGGGACCAGCCCGCGCCGAGGCGTCGTTCCCGAAGCGTAGTCAGGATCATAGCCGGGCGATCAGATAGTATCAGGACCGAGTCGGGTCAAGCCGCCGCTTCATCACCGCCGCGCCGACCGGCGGCACGCGGGACGGAACGCGAGCGCTGCGCGGGCGAAGCGGCCGCGCACAACCCGTGCGGGCCGCGCTGCGAGCCGCACAGGACGTAGCGCTCGCACTACAGTCGCGCGCGACGCCATCGCTGCGTCGCGGCGGCGCCGCCGCGACCGCCGCTGCACGACGACAGTGTGCGCGGCGAACCACGACCACCGCCCCCCTATCGATCGCGTCGCCCCGCTCGCCCACCGATCGCGTCGCCCCGCTCGCCTATCGATCGCCTCGCCCCGCTCGCCTATCGATCGCCTCGCCTCGCTCGCCTATCGATCGCCTCGCCTCGCTCGCCTATCGATCGCCTCGCCCCGCTCGCCTATCGATCGCGTCGCCCAGCTCTGCGCCGGTTCCACGCACGTGCGGCTGTCTGCAAACAGCTCTTGGCGTTCTTCGCGTCTACGGATGTTCGTACAACACGCACACCCTGCGAAACTTCTTGACAGGCGCGCGGCTGAATGTAACTGATTTTGCCGGTTCGATGGCGGCTTGCGTGCCGGCTGTCGGCCCGGGAAGCGGACAACCATCATTGCTGTTGCGCTTCTCGATTATCAACGTCCGCAACAGACCCGCCCTTGGTCACGCACCGGGCGGAAGGTGACAGGATCATGGGCGACAAATCTCCGAAGTCCGTCAACAAGCAGGCGTCCCAGAAGCAGGCCAAAGCCAAGAGCGCCCAGGACAAGAAGAAGCAGGCGGCGGCCGCCAAAGCGGCTCCCAAGAAAAAGTAACCGGGCCCTTCTCCGGGGCGCGCTCGCAGCACCCCGAAAGTGCAATCAAAGGCGGCCCGCACTGCGACCATGTGGCCGGGGTGCGGGCCGCCTTTTCGTTGGCGCTGTCTCTTACTCCCCGGCGATCAGCACAGCGGGCACTCGAGTGTGACCTGCTGCCCCACCGCGACCCTCAAGACCTGAAGCGCGTCCGACGGCAGAATGACCCCGCTGTTGTCAACATCGCACACGCACATCAGACAGGTCACCGGCTGACCTACCGCGGCCCTGAGGATCTGCAGCGCATCCGAGGCCAGGATGACCGTGGCACGGCCGTTGTCGGGAGCATCGCGGAAGATCAAGTCGGCGGGGTCGCCGCAAGCACGCGCCGGCAACGTCGTGGTGGTGGTCGAAGAGCTGCTGGTACTGCTGGTGCTGCTGGTCGAGGTCGTCACCAGCGAATAGCCGAATACCGCCGAGACCGGATAGTGGTCCGACAGATCGGTACCCGAGCCGTCCGAGAACATGGTCTTCAGAACCGCGTAGCTGGTGGGATTGAGCGTGACGTCGCTTCCGCTGCGGTAGAAAATCTTGTCCACCAGTTCGCAGGCGCCGCCGCCGGGGTCGGCCGCACATCCGGTGTCGTTGTCCGCTCCCGGCGCAGGAACGACTCCGCCCTTGACGAGTTCGACCCACACGTCGGCGAGACCGGTGTTGTTGAGCAGAATGTCGATGTTGTCCTTGTCCGCGGCAACACGCGTGTACAGGCTGTTGGTGTCGCCCATCACGATGACCGCGTCGCCGAGCGGCGAGTTGGTGTTGATCGCCGCCACCAGCTGCGCGATGTTGCTGCGCCGCGCCGCACGGCTGCCGACGTCCTGCCCCGCGTCGGCGTGCAGATCGTAGACTTCGACGTAGATGCCCGGCTCGATCTGGTGACGCGCGAAGGAGAAGCCTTTGTTGGTGTCGCAGTCGCTGCCGAATTGGCCCAGCGACCCGAAGCACAGGTCCCACTGCGTGCGCAGGTGGCCCGTGAACGCGAAGTCGGACAGGCGATTGAGACCGTCGCCGATATTGGTCGGCCCCCCCGAGTCTTTGGCGGTCTTGTTCGGGTACGTCACCGTCGCCGGATTCATGATGGTGTCGTAGTAGCCCTGGTCGAAGAGTTCCTGCAGTAGAACGATCGCCTGCTGGCCGGCGTAGAGTCCGCCCGCGGTGTGGAAGTCCTCGAGTTTCTGCGCGATCTGCCCGATCTGGGCACTGCGGTCCCCGATCGCTACCGCGGGCAGACCGTGGACGTTGTAGTCGAGCACCGAAAATGTCGCAGCCTGGGCCTGCGCGGCTGCCAGCCCCGCCATCAGCGCGGCGCCCGCGAGCGCGATCGTCGATCGTTTCATCCGATTCTCCTCCGGGCAGTCCAAGCCCCAGTGCAGGTGATCCTAGCCCGAAGCCCCGGTGCGCGCGAGGGGCAATATCGCAAAGCTCGTCTCGATCGAGCCGGCCTCACCGCGCCGCGCCCACGCGGCTTTCTAACCCGGACTATTCATGAACGCTCGTAGCGAGACCGCTAAAGGTGCGCCAGCTCGGGCCGCGCGCAGCGATGAGCGACGCAGGCGTACTTACAGTACGTCGAGGAGCGAAGAGCGAGCACAGCCCGAGATGGCGTGCATTTGGCGGTCGTAGTAGAGGGTTTCATGAATAGTCCGGGTTGACCGCTCCTGAGCGCCGGCACGAGTCTCAGTTCAACAAGTGGTACCTGGGACCGTGGGCGAACAACTCGAGCGTCGCACACTTGGGGCGCTGCATGCCGATCGGGCTGCAAGGTCGCTCGGCCAGACGCAGCGACACGTCGAGCAGGTAGGCGAAATCGTTCATCGCCCCCAGCACCCGTCGATTCGCGGTCTTGGCGAGGGTCACCTCGTTGTTCATCTGCGCCAGTTCCGCCGCCCTGCTCTCCGCGCAGACGCCGATCTCCCGCAGCACTTCTGCCAGCGCCAGGGCAAGCCTCACCGAGATCGACGCGGCATCCCTGGCAGGCAAGATCACCGGCAGCAGCGTTCGCTCACTGACGCACAGGATGAGTTGGGAAGGCGCAGCATCGAGCAGGTTGACGTACCAGTCGCCGGGCCGCGTCGTCGATACCGGCGGCCTATCTTTCGGAGCGGCGTCGAGGCGTTCGACCAACTTGGCGGTGGCGTGCAACGTGAACACGACGCGGCCTCGTTAGCAGTCTGCTGAAAAACCGTCCATCAGCCTGTTCAAAATGGTCCAGATGCAAGGCGCGCGCGAAGAACCGCGAGCGGAAGCGTATTCCAGTACGCTGTAGCGAGCGGTTTCGCGCGCAACGCAGCAGATGGGCCATTTTCTCAACAGGCCGCCGGCTGCGCAGCGACGCGCAGTCGAACTTTGCCCCCGCTTACCGTCACCGCGCGGACCTCACGAAGAACCGGCGGACCAAGTCCGCCGCTGCGCGGGCCGCGGCCAGGTCCGGCCCGAGACGATTTGGAACTCACGCTCTGCTCGCGGCATATTCTTCGACGCGCCTTTACCCCAACCCTCTTCAGGAGACCGCGTCGCAACATGAGTACCGAAGGATCCGCCCAAGACGTCCAGCGTTACGCCCAACTGGGCCCGTCCCTGATCAACGAAATCGGCAAGGTCCTGGTCGGCCAGGAAAACATGGTCAGCCGCCTGCTCGCCGGCCTGCTGGCCGGCGGTCACGTACTGCTCGAAGGCCTGCCGGGGCTGGCCAAGACCCTGACCGTGCGCTGCCTGGCCGACGCCATCGACACCGGCTTTTCGCGCATCCAGTTCACGCCCGACATGTTGCCGGCCGACGTCATCGGCACCGAGATCTTCAACCCCAGGGAAGGAACCTACAGCGTCAAGAAAGGTCCCGTCTTCTCGAACCTGGTGCTCGCCGACGAAATCAACCGCGCGCCGGCCAAGGTGCAGGCGGCGCTGCTCGAGGCCATGCAGGAACGCCAGGGCACGATCGGCGGCAAGACCTACAAGATGGAGGAGCCGTTCCTGGTGCTGGCCACCCAGAACCCGATCGAGCAGGAAGGGACCTATCCGCTGCCCGAAGCCCAAATCGACCGCTTCATGATGAAGGTCAAGGTCGGATATCCCACCCGCGACGAAGAGCGAAAGGTGCTCGACCGCATGGGCGGGACATCCGCAGAACCGCACGTGAACAAGGTCGCCAGCCCAGCCGACATCGAAGGAGCGCGCCGCGCGGTGCAACAGGTGTTCGTCGACGAGAAGGTCCGCGACTACATAGTCGACCTGGCGCGCGCCACTCGCGATCCCAAAGGCGCAGGCGCGGCCGACCTCGAAGGCATGATCGAATACGGTGCGAGCCCGCGTGCGTCGCTGTGGCTGCTGCGCGGTTCCAAGGCTCACGCCTTCCTGCAAGGGCGCAGCTACGTCACCCCGCACGACGTCAAGACCCTGGCCCCCGACGTGCTGCGCCATCGCGTCAGCCTCACCTACGAGGCCGAAGCCGAAGGGCGCACGGCCGATCAGGTGATCGCGCGAATACTCGACAGCGTGCTGGTTCCGTGAACTGCCGCCGGGGGTTGGCAGTCGCGCACCAGAGCGGAAACCAGAGCAGAGACCAGAGACGGGCTCGCAGATAGATGGTCGCAGCCGAAATCATCCGACGCGTTCGGGAGATCCAGGTGCGCACCGGCCGCCACGTGGCCGACGTGCTCGCCGGTGAGTACGTGTCGGTGTTCAAGGGCGGCGGCATCGAATTCGAAGAAGTGCGCCCCTACGTCCCGGGAGACGACGTGCGCTCGATCGACTGGAACGTCACCGCGCGAATGGGCGAACCGTTCGTCAAACGCTACGTCGAAGAGCGCCAACTGACACTGCTGCTGATGGCCGACATCTCGGCCTCGCAGGATTTCGGTTCCGGCTCACGATCCAAACGCGAAGCGGCCGCCGAGCTGTGCGCGCTGCTGGCCTTCTCGGCCATCCGCAACGACGACAAAGTAGGTCTGGTCCTCTTCCACGGTGACATCGAGCAGTACATCCCCCCCCGCAAAGGCCAGAAACACGCCTTGCGCGTAGTGCGCGAGGTACTCGCGCACGGTGAGATGGCACGCGAGGTACTCGCGCACGGTGAGATGGCACGCGAGGTACTCGCGCACGGTGAGATGGCCCGCGAGGTACTCGCGCACGGTGAGATGGCCCGCGAGGTACTCGCCCGCGGCGAGATGGCCCGCGAGGTACTCGCCCGCGGCGAGATGGCCCGCGAGCTACTCGCCCGCGGTGAGATGGGACGCGAGGTACTCGCCCGCGACAACCGGCGTCATGACGGCACGACGGCGCCCGACACGCTCGCAGCGACAGCGACCGCCAAGGCCACGCCGCTGGCGCGCATCGCGGCGAGTGTCGCGCGGCTGCTTCCGACGAGTGCGCGCAGGAGCCTGCGCAGCGCCCGCCAAGCCACCGACATCAGCCGCGCGATGCGCTTCGCGATGTCGGTGACCAAACGTCGCGCGGTCTGCTTCGTGGTCAGCGACTTCCTCGACGCAGGCTTCGAACAAGCGCTGATCACCGCCAACCAGAAGCACGACGTGATCGCGGTGCTGATCAGCGACCCGCGCGAACTCGAACTCCCGCCGGCAGGACTGATCTCGTTGCAAGACGCGGAAAGCGGCAAGACCCGCCTCTACGACACCGGCTCGGCGGCCTTCCGCCGCGCGGCCGACGCGGCCGCGGCCGCGCGCGTCGCCGACCTCGAAAAGAAACTGCGGCGCTCGGGCATCGACTTCATCCACATCGACGCGTCGGCCTCAGTGGTCGAGCCGATCGTGCGCTTCTTCAAGATGCGCGAGAAGAGGGCGAGGCGTTGACCCGAAGCGCGACCTTCACCGCAACCGGCGTCCCGCTGGCAGCCCTCGCCCTGCTGACCTTGCTCGCCGGCGTGGCCACGGCAGCCGACCCCGTTGGCACCGCGGGCGCGCACGCCGCCAATGCCGCCGCAGCCGCCGCCAACACCGCCAATCCACACGGCACCAATGCGCTCGCAAGCGGCCAAGCGAACTCCGCCGCCGCGCGTGGCAATACGAATTCCGCGGCTGCGCCGAGTAACGCCGCCGCTTCACAGGCC
>Ga0172375_10004124_pt1 | contig 21687 bp, 18 predicted proteins | sample LakKiv1m_FD_114537 | JGI IMG/M metagenome (GOLD analysis project Ga0172375, IMG submission 114537) | Freshwater microbial communities from Kabuno Bay, South-Kivu, Congo - kab_092012_11.1m | ecosystem: Environmental > Aquatic > Freshwater > Lake | place: Democratic Republic of the Congo...
GACATAAAACTCATCCTTATTCGCAAAGACAATCTTATCTTCTTCGGAATCATCATAAATCTCAATATTATTTGTCATTATTTTTAGCACTTCCACAATATCATCTAGCCTGATGACCTCCTCGTGATACTGTCCTTTTTTATGAGACGTTATAATATACACTTTTTCATTATTAGGTATTCTAAAAAATAATTTTAGCAGATATTCTAACTTGCTTTTCTTTTCGTTAATATGTCCTATCGGAAAAACGTGAATAAGATATTTACCGGGAACGACTATTGCCGTACACCAATATAATTTAGCATAATAATCACCACCATAGCTTAATATACCAACTCCGCTTTCAACAACTTCTGTTGCTGAACTTGCTGTGCCGAAATTTATTCCTGCTTCTAATGGCGAGCAGAGTAGTAGTAGTATTAGTATTAGTATAAACATATTCTAATCATTGGGATATTCTTGCTTAAACATGTCTTACACAGGTACTCATTGCCGTCTTTCGTATAGATGGTCTTACACTCTCTCCGGCATAGATCGCAGATGTAGACCGTATCGTGGCACTTCATTTTCCAGATCTTCTGTTTCTGCTGTTTCTGCATATTCTCTCCTCACTTAACCCACATGTATCTTTTGTCAACTTTTCTCCATTCCCACTCCCCATCAGGATTGAGGAGCTGTTCGATTCCTTCGTAAGTTTGATCCTTGGCGATGGTAACGTTGGCAAACGCCTGGAGTTCTCGTTTACGATCTGCTCCTATGACCTTCTCTACAATCTTGTCTTCTAACGGTCCATGCTCATCATACTGCTGATGACAGTTATGACAGAGACAATGTCCACAACTATCATACTCTTTGTCAATATCGCACATCCCGTGCCACACCATTCCCCACCTCGTAGCTCTGTACCTACGCCCTACAACGTGGGCTGCCTCCATGCGAACTCCCCTGATACCGCAGAACTCACAGGTCCACTTAGCGTTGTCTTTAAGGATCGTAGCCCAGAGTTCATCAAGCTTGTCTATCTCTCCTCGCTTCATGTAAACCTCTCCAACCTCATCTTAATCTTCTCCTGAGCCGTAGGGGTCCGCCTTCCGGCTAATGATTTTATCCACTTTCTCTGCTTCTTTGTTACTTCGAATGGAAGTCTCTTGTTTTTCACAGAATATTCTCCTTATAGTCTGTAACTTCATCTCTACCACGGTGAAGTCTTTGAGCTTGTTTTCTATTCTTCTAATCTCCATGCTGTCTTCTTTAGGGCTTAGCCATTTAACTAACTGCTTTAACCATAATGTGTTAGACCTATTGTTCCTAAAGACTTCTTGACACTGGTTTAAGTAATGCTTAACTTCTTCGTTCTCCCAGTCAAATTCCTGCTTTTGCCTTGGAGTCATGCTATCGTAGACTTTAAGGCGAACTGGGCGCGGCGGTTCGGTCAACGGTAACAGCCCCTCAAAGTCAGCATAATGAACAGCCCATAAAGCCAAAGCCCTGTCTCTATCTACTCCTGGCTCCATATCCAAGACTGTCTTTCTGATCTCTGACTGTGTCTTATCTTTAATACTTTCGAGCCATTTGTTTTTTTCTAAAGTAGTCTTCTGGGATTCCACCATGATCTCCTTGCACCTCAAACACCCCACGCCAAGACCTCTCTATAGACTGTTCTAACATCTTAACAGCAGTCTCTATAGAATAATCCTTTAACTTGTTTATAACAAGGTTCATAGCATGTTCAGTCATCGGTGCTTTTATCTTCTTTCGCATCTCTACGAAAGCGTTGAATGTTCTATCAAGCTTCTCATCTTCGAATACGCTTATACGCTTATTAGTTATTACTTTATCCTTATCCTTATCCATAACTCTACTGGGGAGAGTTAGCAAAGAGTTCAATAACTCTTCATTAACCCTTTCTTTCTCAAGTACTGAAATAACGGAAGCATGTATCCTTGAGTCAGGATTTAGCTTACCGTACTGGAACTCTATGTACTTGGGCAAGAACCACTTACCTTCATTTATGACCTTGATTCTACCGTTAAAGATAGAGAGGTCTGGTCTGTACCCTGGGAAGAACATATCCACAAGGATCCAGTTAACCTTCCAGAAGCCTGCGTGGTTGCAGTTATCCAACAGGTACATCCAGAACCCTCTATCTCGCTCAGTGATTTCACAGAACCAAGGATCTGCCCATTTCTCTGAGTCTGTGAATCGTTTAGCCATCTTATAACTCCTCTTCTTTCCACTCTTTCTTTAAGAAATCAGGGACATCTTCTTCGCCAGTAAGAGTAATAACATCCTGTGTTTCATCCCTTGAGAACTGGACAATCTCGTTCTTGGGGTCTCCTGATGGAGTAGTAGACTGGACATTTCTCCAGTAGGTAAGACGACCTACGCAAGCTTGGCAGATCCTGTCATAGACAGGACTGCTGGTATCTACTTTAAGCTTGGTAACATCAACACCGCATCCGAAGATAAGGTTAGCAATCTTCCATAAAGACTTGTCTGTTAGATAGGTGTGAATAATAATGCTGCGCCCTGCATGCTCTTCTGGGCTCACAATGTTAGCTCTCCAACGGATCTGTGGGGTACCTGTAGAAGCTGTAACCCTTTCGAAGTGATTAATCCTGACCTTATAAGTTCCATCTGGGTAGATGGGGTTCTGCCTTGTTTCTTTCCCAAAGTCGCACATAGTCATTATTTTATCTCCTTTAGTTTCATAATAAGTTTATCTTTCCACTCTTTATCACAATCTTTAATACCAGCCATATACCCCCTAAGATAAGGGTCCTCTGTATCAGGCATCTCCACATTATCAAGAGCATACGTAATAAGCTCTTTAAGGAGATCCTCTGCACAGATAAGACCATTATCAAATATAGGGGTGGGGGTGGTGAAAGCTACATTCCAATCTGCCATACTCACTCCTTGTAATTATAAGACTTAATCTTTTGAATTAGCGCCAGTAAGTCTGGGGGCTCTCCAGAGTCTACGCCCTTGAACTGGCATTTAGTCAGGTATTGGTCTGATGGTCCTAATCTGATCCACCGCTTTCCTGACTTCTCGTACACCTCCAGATGACCTACGACATCAACGATACCACTGGCTCTCTTCGCAAGCTGTGGTCCAAGCATAGGGCATATCTGGGTCTTGACATAGCCATCACTACGCTGGATATCATAGACAGCTTCCCAAGCATTGAAGATAACATTGATACCATAGGAGACAAGATCTCTCCAGTTATAGACTATGTCTATCATCTTAAAGGCAATGTCTCCATGCTCTTTAACCTCTGGGAACTCTTTCTTTCTTGTCTCTACGAACTGATGCAACAGAGACTGCGTCAGCTCACTAAGGTTATCAATGACCACATGCTTAAACGGGAACTTCTTTGTCCTGAAGTCCAGATACAACTCATCCATAATTTTATCGATCTTCCTGCCATTCAACACTGCCTTCTTAACATCAAAGAGATTTATCCCTTTGCCGAGGAGGGGTCCAATACCAGCCTCGGTGTTGATGACAAGAGTATCTTCAAGAGGAAGAGTCGTAGCCAGCGTCGTCTTGCCAACGCCAGGGTCTCCGTAGATGATGAGGCTAATGCCTCGCTCTAACTTATTTGGAGATTTCTCGATTTCCATTCTTCAGCCTCCTAAACTTGAAAGAGATAATCTTTCAGGGTTCTGTAGTTATCAGAGAAGTCCTTCGCTCTGACTGTTTCATTGTTATAGAAGTCCATTGAAAGCTTCTTTACTTCTTTCGAGTCCTTGAATAACAATGTTGTCTTCTTGCCTTCTTTCCTCTTCCCCTCAAGCTTACATCCATTAGCCATCAGGAAAGAGGCTTCCCAAATAGACTGTGTTTCATGGTTCATTTATTCCTCCTGATGGGTAAGCAACATTGTGCTATGGGTATTATCAACGATCTTCTTCATCTCAAGAGATACTGCAGGTGTGCAAGAAGCTATTATAGGGAGAACATTAGCTATCTCACCTTTCGCGTGGCGGCAGACTAACTTCGTATGGTAAAGATAATCCCCGGCAGTAGGTCTAAGAGTATAGCCCTTATGACCTGTGATAATGTTCCAACCGCTATTCCTCGCAGATCTTATATGGACAGCTCCTCTTGTGCACTGTCCGTTAAACAAGATAGAAGCAATCTCCTCTAACCTCCAGTATCTTTTTCTCTTGGACATCATGAGCTTTACGACTTTGTTAACAACGCTGGTCTTCTTTTTGTTTCTACGCATATCGTTTCTCCTGCTAAGTGTTGTTTAAGGTGTTTAATGAGGTTATTCTCGACAGCTACCATTACTGCCTGTTCTTTAGAAGTAAAAAGTTTCAAAGGGTTCTTCTTTAGAAGCTTAATGAGGTAGTCGCAGTTAAGGACTATCTCCTGCCCTTCGAAGTTCTTCGTTACTTCATCTACCTTATCGTTGTCTATCTTTCTCCTTTCTATCTTTAATGGTTCCTTCCTCTCGATATTCCTGACAAGATTCTCTGTTTCTCTTGTATTGAGTTCATTGTCCTTAACAAACTTGGCAAGAGCTTCTTGCCTTTTATGGTCTGGTATTCTGGCTATTGCTTCAGCATGAGAAACTGTTATCTTTTCTTTTCCCCGCAATGTTCCTCCTGCGTCAGAAGCGTTAACCATCTCATGCTGAATCTTTGGGCTGAGACTGCCGTGAATCTTTAAGTATCCAGCAACCTTGCTCTTGCTCCAGTTCTTTTCTCCGAGAAATTCAGAGATTTGCCTGCACCCAATCCCTTGGTCTCCTCTAACATGAGGTCTGTGTCCACCGTCTGGACGCAGATGATTTTCAAGGAATCTCTTCACAGCCAACACTTGGTCCACCTGATAGATGGCATACTCTTCGTTTTGCATGCAGTTCTCATTGCCGAGAATGCGGAGCATGTTCTCATCAGATAGATCTTTGACTGGGATATCTGCGACATAATCGATGCCGAGGACTTCTTTGGCAGCCTGAAGCCTGTGGTGACCGTAGGCGATTTGGTAGGTTCCATTGACTTTCCTGCAAATAATATTGTCCCAGAAGCCATCTTTCTCGATGGACTCCTTAAGAAGGACAACCTTCTCTTTGTTCAGCTTACCCCCGTTGATCTCTTTCTTAAAGGGATTAGGCTGAAGGTCTTTTAACTTTATCTTCATTTTCCTCCTATCCGGTAAACCTTCCTGCTTTATACCATTTGCGGTTCTCTTCTGCTAATGTTCCAACGATCTTGGTAAGCTCTTTGATAGCTTCGGTGTTCCCATCAATCAGCTTCTCAACAAGCTCATCAATCTTCTCAAGCTCATCAAGTTTCTTCCCGACGGTATCAAACGTATCGTTAATCAGCTTCTCAAGCTCATCCAGCTTCTTGCCGACGGTATCAAACGTATCGTCGTAATCTGGTTCAGGTACTTGCGTCATCTGTATCACCTCCTTTATTCATTCTTGGTTCCTTTGAATAGTAAAGATCCAGCGTGAGTTGGTCTGGTTGATTTTGAAAGCATATCTTGGCATAAGTGCATTCGGTGTTAAAGTTCCAGCACTGGTCAGGGTTTCTGTACCACTCGTGAGTCTTACAACGGTTCAAGATATCTTTAGCCGTCTTCTTCAAGTCCTCCTCGTAGATGCCAAGTTCCTCGTCGTTGCGATAAGTAAAATGTCTTTTAAAGTAAAGCTCTGGTCTTGCCTTGTAGTCTGCCATAATGCGGTAGCCGAAAGCGTGCATGTCGTCAGTGACCGTCTTTCTTAATAAAGGCTTCTTGATGAAGTCGTACATGACCCCGACCACCGGGTGACCAAGCTTCCGCATTGCCCAGATGTAGCCCGTGGCTTGGGGCGAGGTCTTCGCCCTGCGCTCGAACTGGGAGAAGGAAAGGCTTGTGGTCTTAATTTCTCTGACCCATAGCCTATTTTCCTTGTCCTTAACCAAGCCATCAATCTTTCCTACAAAGTAGACCTGGGGAATTACAAGAACCCTGAACTCCATCTCAGGCTTGACCTCAAGGAAGTTATCCAAAGAAGAAGGGAAGTTGTGCCACATGCCAAGAGCCGTGTACTTTGCCAGCACTGCGTCCTCTGCTTCTGACGGAGAACACTTAGAGATCTCTTCATCCATCTGCTTTCTGATGTAGTCGATGATATCAGCGTTAGAAAACTTGCTGTAGAACATTTCAAAGCAGGTGTGGACGAGTGAACCGAGAGTGATCTGATGAGACTTGTGAAAGGGGATGTATCCGTCGATGTAATGCCACTTGTACTTCATGGGGCAACCACGATAAGTCGAAGCGGAGGAAGAAGATATTTCCAGCATTTAGTACCTCTGATGTTTACTGCAAAGTTTAGAATCTTTTTTCTCACACCCGCAGGAATGAGTTGAAGGGGAAGGGCGGTGAGGACCTTGGCTACCCTTTGGCAAGGGACCCTTCCCTAAAGAAGAAACCCCGTCGGAATTTGAAGTCCTAACGGGGTTCTGAGTTTCTTTTTTTATCCTCACCTTAGCCATAATCCCATTATAGTCAGAAAAGCTATTTTGTCAAGGCTTTTTTCCCCAGTCTATTTTTTTATCATTGTAAAGTTCTTTGATGTCAGTCCTGTTGTTCCTCATGAAATAAGAAACAGGATATCTGCGCTTGTTTCCTTCTCGCCTTAAGAACCCCCTGACTTGCGGGAGATCACTTCTCTGCTCTAACTCTTCCATCGTCAAGTTCCTGAACGGAGCTCTTTGAGCTGCTTTGTCAAACTTCTTGCTTGCTACCGCAGCCTTCATTATGCGGAATTCTTTAGAAGTAGCAACACCTGGCTCAAAGGATGCACCTGAATAATTAACACCACCAGCAAGGTTAAAGATCCTCATGAAAGAGTTAATAGCAGGATCCCCATTCCCATCCTTATCAACGATAGGTACCCCTCCGTCTACCTCAAGACCGATAGGAACTGCTAAATCGCTAAAGAGCTTATTAAATATGATACCATAGTTTTTCCAAGGATCTCCTTCTGGAAGATTAGGATCAGTAATCGGGTTTCCTCTCCAATCCTGGTTAGCAGCGATCTCTGTGAAAGTATTAAATAAGCCTATTTTTCCCAACGCCCAAGCATTTATACCTCTTCCTGTGTTAATACTGTAATCTCTTGTGACTGTCTGCGCCAGAGGATCTATGATAGAAGATGTTATGTCGATGAAGTCCCGTATAGGTCTAAAGAGCTGTGTATCGATATACTGAGGCTGCCAATATTGGTTTATTCTTCCAACTCTAACCTTATTCCAGTTTGTAGAGTCATTGTTAAATATCCATCTCTTCTTAGCAGCAAAGCCCTTCTCCCTCCCGATCTCTCCGAACTCGTCTTCGTCATCGTCGTCGAGAAAGCTTAAGATAAACTGCGTTATGCCTTTTGTAAGTAAGGCATAGAAGAATAGAACAGAAGTATCAAGCATCATCTGAGCGGACAGTATCCTCAAGTCCCTATCAACAAGATCTGCAGCTGTTATGGCATTAAGGTTCTTAGAGAACATGCCTGTCTTATAATCATAGTATCCAGCCTTCTTCAAACTCTTTCCAAGCAAAGGAACTTTACGAGCAAGAATAGAAAGATTGCGTAAAGGTCCTATGGCATAGCCTCTGGACATGGTAAGTATTCTGAGCCACTTTCCTTCATCGCTCATCAAGGAAGAATGAATCATGTTTGCCGTAGAATCGATATACGCTACAGCGGCTCCCATAGCAGCTTCTTTATTAGGGAAAGCCCCGCTTGCCAAGTTCTTCTCATAAACAAGCTTTGTGGCATTATACATCTCTGGCTTAACGATTTGTTCCATCATGGCAGAGTTAATCCCAAACCAAGACATCCACCAGTTGCTCATGCGCTCTCCACCGCTGGAACGCTCTGCAAAGGTAGCAGACTGGTTGTAGTCAAGGACTTGTCTCATCATGCTTTCATAAGACATCCCCATGCCACCAGCTTTTATCATGTCCTCAAGTAATTCATAACCTTCTGTCTGGGTCTCTGTTGTTTCTCCTCTCAGCATCTTCTGCCCAGTACCTTCCTTAAAGAAAGCAGCCTTAAATGTCACTGCAGGTACTTTAACCCCAAAGGTGTAAGCGGCTCTCGGCAAGAAAGTCCACTTGGATCCTGAGTTAAGCAAAGAGAATACGAGCATGGCAGGTAAGTTATCGAATGGGTTACCAGTCTTAATATTCCTTGCCATGTTAAGGAACTGGAACGCCTTCGCCATAGACTGGAAGTCAGGTCTATCAAACCACAGCGTATTGACCATATTGTTGACAGAAGAATACAGATAAGGTCTGGAATATATGCCCTTATTGTATTTAACAAGCCCTGAAGATTCCCGAGCCATGACATATCCAAGCTGATTAAGAATAGCCGCTGGCTCCAAAGCTTGGTCTTTTAATGCTTTCTGAAATAGTTTTGTTATCTCTAAAATAACAGGACTATCGGTGTATTCACATACCTTAAGTTCTTTAAGTTGAGTACGGATATCGTCATTGACAGCATCTCTGAACTCTTTATCCTTAAAATTAGCTGGAGCAAAGGCGTACCTGGAGCTACTGCCAAGTTTCCTTATAATGTTAGCCTGGTTAGCTGACATAGGGGACTTCACAGCATACTCAAAGTTATTATCCCAAAAGTTATCAACAGCTGTCCATCCTTCTTCGTAACCTGCTCCTGCAAAGGCATCATAGGTGTCAAACTCTGCCTTTGGTTGATCTACCGTAGAAGGACCTCCCTGCTTTCCTTTGAAGAAATTGACCCTCTCTTTGCCTTGAGCAGACGTTGGATCATACTTAAAAGTCCTCGGTTCATATCCTTCTTTAATCTTTTGATAAAGGTTAGTATGCGTATAAACTCCAGCCTTTATCATTGTCTCGAGGAATGTATTCTGGATATTTCCCTTAACATATCTCAGAATGTCTTGTAACTCCGTATCTTCAGCTACAGCCTCATCGGCTAACATCTGCCAGAAGATAGGGGTTCTCTTGTTCCTGAGAGTATTAGGATCGTTGCTTGTTCCATCTGGGTTATGGATCTGCCCTTCTCCAACGATACCATACTTTGCAAGATCTATTCCGTAACGGTTAACAAACTTCATTACATATTTAACATAATTGTCCGTATTCTCTTTGGCATCTTTCTTTCCTATCCTATGAAATCCATCACCCTGTTCTGTATAAGAGATAATGCTGTCATCAGCTACGTATCCGTTGGTTGTCCACTTTCCTGTCATAACCTGCGGAGAGGCGTGAGCCATCAACTTGGCTGCCCAATCGAGCTCTTCCTGCAGCTCTTCCATCGTAGGAGCCCTTCCAAGCTTCTTAGCAAGATATTTCTTTCTGTTAGAAACAAATGCTGTCCAGGTTGTCTTAAACATGTGTTCAGCTGATGTCCTGAAAGAATCTTCCATCTTCTTGCCTGAGACAAGGTATTCCTTAATATCATCCGCTACCTTCCACTCATACTTCGTCTCCATTGCCGTATCAACCTTTTTCTTTCCCATCCACCATACGGCAGTGTCATAGATAAGAGGATTGCGGAGCATGTTTTGGAGAACAACGCCTAACGGACTGTCTGTCCTGGGAACTTCTTTCTCTACAGCGGTAGGCTTAGTTTGTTTCTTAGAAAACTCTTTAGGGTCTTTGACTTGAGTTACAAAAGAAGAAGGAGGAGTTCTTGGCTCTTCAGAGTTAAGGATAACTCCTAAATTTCCACCTGTCCCCTTGATGTCTTTAGAGAATTTAGATAGCTGGTGCGCTGCGTACTGTAACCCGAGCTCAATGTTCTTTTCTTCTCTAATAATAGCAATAACAGAATTAACTTGTTTTCTTACATCCTGATTATTATGAGCAAATATCTGAAGCTCTCCAATAAGCTTCTTCTTCATGTAATCACGATACCTGTACATGAAGTCTAAAATCTGGTTTATCTTCTGAAGGTTTTCTCTCTGAGAAGTAAGCTCTGCTTTCTTTATTCTTTCAGAAGCAAACATCATCTTAGGATCCTGCTTATACTTCTCATAGCTCCTTGCAGTTGCCAAGATATCCTGAGAACGCTGGTCTGTCTTTCCTTCCAGTTCTCCGCTTATCATCATCTGATAAGCCTTCTCCATGCTTGGCATTGGTGTAACATTAGATGTTTTCTGACCTGAAGAATAAAGATATCTTTTATAAAAAGCACGGTCTATAGCAGAAACCTTCTGTTTGTTGTTTAATGCCCTCTCTATCTTGCGAACACGCTGTTCATACTTTGAAGTATCTTCTTTTTCCTTGCTAAGAGCTTCTTTCTTAGAAGAAACACCGAGAGCTGGAGGCTGTGCATAGCGTGGAGTGTGCTGAGATTTTAGAGGATTTATCTTCTCTATCTCTTCAACGTCCTTCTCTTCCTGTTCTGAAAGATAATCAAACTTCATCAAGGCTATGTAGTCACGTATCCTTTCAGATACAGCCTTTAAGTTAATAGCTTGATGACTTCCAGCATCATTAAGGATCTGCTGTTCTTCGTAAGATAGCTCAGTCCTTCCTTCGATAGAAGCTATAAGCGCTTCTTCGTTGGTAGGTTCTCTTTCCTTAGTTGCTTTCTCAACCAAGAACTCTTCTTTAGGAACAGATGTAACCAAAGACTTAATATCAAGGAGAATCCCACGGACTTCGCCTTCCTCAAGTCCTGCACGCTTGGCGACCTCAGCTATCGTTGGCTCTTTAACACGCATCTCTCTGATAATATCTCTGAGAGTCTTGAGTTTAGACTGATACTGAACCTCTACTTCATCTTCTATCTCTTCTAAGGGAATAGGTTTATCGTCTTCTTGAGCTATCTGTTCGAACTCTTGCTTTTCTTCTTCAGGCTTTACAGGAACAAGTCCTTTTCCTTCAACCCACTCTTCTTGAAGCTTAGGAGTTCCTTGGACACCAGGAGTCATGCGCACATCTCTCTTTGCAAAGATATTCTTTTGCTGAGGAGCTACTTCTGGAGGATACGGTGTACCTGTTGCAGCCTCTATCATCTGAGCTATCTCTGGAGTAACAACTGAACCTTGTAAAGGAGTGACATCCATGGGAGCTGAACTCTGCCAAGGCTCACGCTTGTCTTGCCCATACTTTTTAGAGAAGTCAAATTCCTTCTGTTTTGCTTCAAACTCTCTCCTCACTCCAACGTTTACTACCCCCTTAATGAAGTTGTCTACATCATCCTCTGTCCATTTAACTTTAAGCCACTGCTGAACCCACAGCGCCAGGTCTTTCTTCAGTCGCTTGAACCACGAAATGTTGGCTAAGTCCCCGTAGCGCTCTGCCCACCTGGCTGCTAATTCCATGAGTATTTGCTCATCTGAAGTGAATCCATAGTCCTTAGCCATAGCGTCAACGTTAGCATACCCAGAGTCCTTTAGAAGCACTGGGGCTGCTCTGTAAAGCTGTTCTCTGGCTCTTCCAAGAATCTCTTGAAACTGAGCTTTAGCTTCAGGATTTAATGAATCAAGAAGGACATGGAATCCTCGGTGCGTGACCTCGTGAAGTGCTTTGCTACGGGCATTCTCTGGAGTTACATTCTCTCCAACGATAGCTATCCTGTCAGTCTCTGGATCATAGTAGGCTTCTATATCACTTGTTACTTGTTCTTTAAGCTGTTTACCATCTCGAGATACCTGAACTACTTTACCAACAGGAAGATCTTTCTTGCTAATGATGTCAATGCGGTCAAGAAATGCTTTAGGGAGTGAACTTAAAGCTTTATAAATAGTATTAAATTTAGTGTTCTTAAACTCTCCGACAATCTGCTCAGCCTGTATACTTCCTTCAAGCGCTGCTTGAGCATGCTCTGGTGAGATTACCTCATTGGGAGTCTTAGGAGTCTCGATCTTGGCATATTCTTCAAGGATAGCCAGTCTACCCTTTTCAGCTTCACCCATAGGTTGCCCTGCTCCCCGTAATACGTTACGAGAGACGTGAAGAACGTCTTTAAGGCTTATGGGCTTCTTCCCCATTCCTTCAAGGCGCATGTTCATAGAATGGAACCTGCGAGCTATGGTAGAAGCATCCTCCTGCCTTCCTTGAGCCATAGGGTTAATAAATAATACTTTAGGTCCTGATTCAACTTCGCCTGCGACACGTGGAGCTTGAGCCGTCTGGACAACATCAAATCTCTTTACCTGTTCATTTACATCAAACCATTTCCCGATCTCTTCTACAGCTGTTCCTTCGTTATCTATTCCCTGTATCTTCTGAACAAGATAGCTTAAAGTATCAGGATGAAGATCTTTGGCATTCCCTTTGATATCCGAGATATTTAATGCTTGTTGAATGATAGGAATAGCTGCTTGCGTCTGTGCATTGTTTACAGGTTTAAAATTATTAACGGTAGTTGTTGCAGGTCCTGAAGTTTCAGTAGTAACCTCTTGAAGAACATTTGATGTCTGACCAACGGTTGCTGTCCCTAATTGTTCTCTCAAAGCCTGCCACTCTTTAGAAGGCTTTTGTTCTGATATGGCTTTTAGTTCAGCTAACTTTTGTTCTTTAGTTAGTTTCGTTGATTTAGTTAGCAGTCCTCCAACTCCTCCGAATTGTCCTTCAGAAAAGAATCCCATAGCAGCAGAGTTTCTTATATTCTCCCATGAAGGAGGAGTTTGAGATCCAATATCTTCTGCCAGAGCTTGAGATCCTTCGACAACAGCGCCAGCACCACCAGCCTCCAAGAATCCTAAAGCACCTTTAGCAACTTTCCCTTTTATGCCCTTAAGCGCTATATTCTTTAATCCAGGAAGAGGAATGGCTTTTGACAATACCCCAAACGTAAGAACATTCTCAACCATTTCAAGACCGCCAGCGACTCCAGTTGCAGCTAAAGCTCTATTAAGGTCTCCTCTTGTTATGTTCTCTCTTCCTTTGTTTCTCTCTAAATCAGGATAAATCTGACCACCTTCTTGAACCTGACCATAAGCTCCCATAGCAAGCACACCAGCTATCTTCCCAGCAACATTCTTAATAGCCTGCTCTCTTATGGCTTCAGCTCCTAATTTCTTTCCTACAGAAGAAAAAGCGATCTTTAAGGATTGTTTCGTTATAGCATCTGCTATAAACTTATTTGCAAGCACCTTTGCTCCCACACCAGTTGCAGCAGCCGCTGTGGCGACTTCTGCTCCTCCTAATGCAGAAGCAATAGCAAGTGGTACAGCCATAGTTACCTGACCTGCTCCGTATCCAAAGTTCTGTCCAAGGAAGTCTAAGATAGCACCAGGGTTCTTTTTATTTGTAACTTGATCTACCATTGTATCCCAATGTCCAGCTCTCTCTGCAATGGCAGTATCAGGATCTTCTGTATATCTCTTATTGGCTAATTCATTCTCTTTATGAAAAGCCTCTTCCATTGGCTTTATGCCTAAATACTTTCCAGCAAATTCTCCTGAGCCAGTTACTATTCCTGGAACTTGGGTAAAAGATTGTTTATACCCTGTTCCCCAGCTTTTAAAGAATCCACGATTGTCAGATTTCGGCTTTAGAATATCGTCAAATAACCCAGATTGCTGGACAGATGGTTGAGGAGAAACTTTAGGCTGTAAAATATCATCAAACAATCCTGTTGGAGCAGGTTTTGTTTGAACAGGAGAAATAACATCGTCAAATAATCCCATAACACTCCTTAGAATTTATATAAAGAAGGATCTTCGCCTACCTTGAGAAGTTCAGATTGTATTGTTGATACTGGAACCCTGCCTTTTAATTCATCAATTCTCTTTTGCACAGCTGGGTTTATCTTCTTTTTGAATACTTGATTAGTAACTTGCGAAGATTGAACAGCAGCATTTCTTTCAGCAAGAATATCTGAGATAGATCTTGGCTTAAAAGAAGCTCCTTCTTGAGCCTTAAAAATACTATCTATAAAAGCCCTATCTTGATTCTCATATTCAGATTGTTTTAATAAATTATTCCAATCTACAGGTGGAGCTGAAGTTGTCCACGCTGCTGGATCCTGAAAGTTAGATGGATCATTCAACGTTGCCTGCTTAGCATTGATTAGAGGCTGTAATATCTTTAGCCAATTCTCTTGTGTAGCTGTTTCCTTTGCTTGTTGTGTCTTAATATGTCCTAATCCTCCTTGAAGAGCTCCTGCTAAAGCAAGAAGAGCTGTGTTTGGAACTGGACTCTCTCTTACACCTGAAGTACCTGCGTATGGCATTATTTTCCTCCTAAGTAAAATATTGTGAATATTGTGAATTCTGAGATGGTTGTACCTGAGATTGATTAATAATAGATAACCAATCATTCACGGTCATTCCTGAAGCTCCCCGCTGGAATCCGCCAGTTACCCCAGCCTGTTGTGGTTGTGTTTGCTGACCAGGAAACACTTTGCTCCAATCAATTCCGCTTGTATCTATGTTAGGACCAGCTACGCCAGGAGTGCTCCAGTTGTTTAGTTGTTCTTGACCAGGATTAAGCTGTTGCATTAATGCGGCAGGAACAAATCGGTTAGCTTGTGACATATAATTATAAGCATTCTGGTTTATAAAATCAGATACTGCCTGTTGTCTATCTGCATAATCCATCATAGCTGTTCTTGTCAAAGCCTGGGCTCTTTTGGGACCAGTTCCTGTTATTGCTCCAATCGCCATTGCGTCATCTAACTGACCGTGAGCTCCTGGTCTCCCATATAAGTCTTTCTGCAATTCTCTCATTCTGTATAGCTGAATAGCGTCCAAGTACTTTTGCATACCCCCAGGCAACTGTCCCGCAGCAAGAGCATTAAGTTGATTCCTTAAGTATGTTGAACCAAGCTTATTGTTCTCAAGGCTTAACATTCCAAGTTCATTATACCAAGGAGGAACATAGCTATCAGTTCCTTGCTTTCCTGGCTTGTTCATAGCTCCAGAAATAGCACTACCCGCCGCCGAAGCAATGATCGGTGCTGCAATCGCCCAAAATCCCATGATTATTCTCCATATCCGCAGCCTTCAGGTAACCCGCCAGGAATGAGCTTCATCTCTTCCGCGGTCAAGCACCATGAAGGTCTGCTTTCATAAGTTGTACACAAGTTGTCTTCTCCCAGAAAAGGACACTTCCTCTTTGTCCTTATAAAGTTAAGTTTAGAATCTGTAATAACTGACAAATAACAACACTTCCCGCACTTCTTACATGACATGTTTCCTTCTTTATATCCCTACTGCAAACCAGTTAATAGGACTATCTGTTGTAAAATCTCTTAAAGTTATCTGACTACCACTATCCCTTGAAGCACAAACAGTTTGAGAAGCATACCCCCCAGAACCATTCCGACATGCTATTGCTGTAAAAGATATAGAAGAAGTAAACGCAAGATTCGTAATGGCTTGACTTGAAACGCCAGTCATTGGGAATATCCCAAAAGCCATTTTAAGGGTTGAGCCAGCAGTTCCTCTTTCCGTTGAAGAAGAAGCACTTGTTCCATAATCTAATATACTCCATACAGTAGTTGCAGCAGCAGCAGGAAGATTAGCCGCAGGAATCACTCCAGCCCCAGCGGGAATGCTCCCAAGATTAACAAAGTTAGATCCGCTATTAATAGTAAAAAGATTCCCTTCACCAGTCACTACAGAAGCTGTCTTTGTCCCTGCTCCGTCATCCTGGATTACAAGCTCTCCCTCAGAGACATTAGACAAAGAAGGGGCATCAACAATGTTCTTAACCCCAAGAGCTTTATCACAGATACTCCTGATAATCTCATTAAGAGACGGTAGGTCTCCTGCTTCCATGCCTGTAAGGTCAACTGGTTTGTCTATCATACAATCACCGTAAATGGGCTGTAATATCCTTCCACTTCGCTTATGCGGAAGTCATACAGGTCGTTCTTTGTTATAGTCACATCTATCTGTTTACCAAACGCTGTATCCTGAAAGTAACTATCCCAACGTTCAGGGTCAGAAGCCAACGATACGTTAAACGCTCCTGTGGCATTCTCTGTTGACCAGGATAATATGAACGAACCGTTGGAGCCTTCATGCACCGTTGATATCTTCTTAAACAGCTTATCCAAAGTAGGCTCATTGAAGTTCCTAAAGCCCACATTGTATATAAAGTTAACACTTGTCTCTGCTGAAGTAGCGCCTCTTGAGTAATTAAACTTACAGACATATCCATTAGTAAAATAAACTAAAGGATTAGTAACCATAGAATCTGTAGCTGTTAAATAAGCTTTATATTGAAAGAAAGTATTAGCTGTAGAGGCTATGATGCTGCCGTTGGGGTCGCTTAAAGCGGCGCTCCACGATGCAGCAGTGCAAGCAGTAGCCGTAGCAGCTGCCCGAGTGTAGAATTGTACATTGTCAGACCCTTCGATATCCTCGTTCCAATAGATCTTATCCAGAGACTCTGCGCTGATTTCCATCACAGGAGATGTCCAAGTCCCTGCAGTATATGTCTGAGTAGAGGCTTTATTGTAATCTTTCATCTGCCCAAGTATCTTCTTATAGAGGCTCATTGTCACAGAAGGCGGAGATCCTGCCGTACTTGAGGCTGCAGAGAGAGTAACGCTATGCGTATGAGGTCCCTCATAGCCAGTAGCATGATACCCGTCATTCCCCCAAGAAGCGCTCTCTGTAGAGGTAGTGAATGTTCCTACTACGTGCGTGTGAGAACCTACGTAAGCTGTACTGCTGGATGCCATTACTACTGTAGGAGTACCAGTTCCTACCTTCAATGCATACCCTTCATAAGTAGCACTGCAAGCTATCCACCCATTGCTGGGAGTTCCTGCAGAACAATAAAGAGCATAGCAATATTTATCTACTCCATCCCATGTATCTGACTCTCCTATCTTCTTAATAAACCCTACTGCCACATGATCTAACTCCCAGGAGTCAAGAGTCTGTTGAGAAGTAGTCCCTGTTACCATGTGATTGTGACCCCACCGAGGTCCATTCTCTCCGCTGTCTGATTGCGCTAAATAACCACCTGCCGTACCTGTAGGTATATTAAAAGTATGGCTATGCGTAGAAGAAGATACAAGAGCTAAGTCCGCTGTACTTGGAACAACATAATACCCAACTTCCGTTGAGAGCTGTACCCATCCCGTAGGAGGAGTAGACTGATCCCACATGACAATAGCCCCATCAGGGAACTCATACTCTGTTCCTGTAGCATTCCTCTTGAACAGTCTATACTTAACATGTCTTGGCAAAGGAGTAGAAGCAGCTGAAGCAGAAGAAACCTCATGCGTATGAGCTGCTATAGCATTAGGGCTTCCATCCCCAAGATTACAGGTAGTCCCATACCACATAGAAATAGACCCTGAAAGAGTATGCGTATGACTTGTCCCTGCAGCTGTTGTAAGGGCAGTAGCAGATATCTTAATAAGCCTATCTTGATATCCTGTAACCTCTGTCCATCCTGTCCCTGGAGAAGTTACTGTTGTGTCCCAAAAGAAGCATATATTCTCGGGAATAGCAGAAGCTGAAGAAGTTGCCCCTAATGTGATGTAAGGCTCATTCTCAGTCCCTCCTATGAAGATACCATCTGCAGCAGTACTTGTAGATGCAGTTCCTGCATTGACCTCTGTCTTAGTTCTCAGTTTATAGGTTAATTCTGTATCCTGCTCTTTGACAACATAACCCGTTGCGGAATCCCCATAGTATAAGTCTCCAGCCTCATCATCTCCTACGCGTGAAGCAAAGCAATTAGCCCCTGTAAGAGTAGAGCTTGTCCAGTTGTCATAGCTTAATGCTTCTCTCTTAAAGTTATATCTCATAATCCTATCATGGTGGAGAGAGGCATTCACCCTGTCTGTATAAGCGGCTATAAAATTCCCGTTATGATAGAACCCTACAACATCAGAGTAATTACCGGGAAGCATATCATTAGTATCAAACTCATCAAAGACAGGCTTTGCTCCGGCTCCATCGAATAAGTACCAGTGATCCCATCCCAGGAATACCACACCGTTGGGTGTCTGAGTTACGGACCATGGAGCTACACACCCTATCCAGGCAATAGGATCATCCGCATACCAGGTTGTAGGATCCGCACCGGAGACAGGAGAAGTGACATGAAGCTTCCTGATAGTATTCTTCTTGATACAGACCATAACTCCCAGCTGAATAGGGATACCCATGATCTCGTCACCGTCATCTGGAGAGATATCCATATAGTCAAGATTTGTAGTTTCTTGGATGTAATGAGGCAAGTAAACGTTGGAATAATATATCTTATTAGGATAAGTCGTATTGCCGGATATAAACAATCTCTCCCTGTGAAGAGTTAACATGCTTCCTTTAGGCATATCATCTGTAACTGATGGATAAGCTGCCCCAAGAGCTGCATCCGCCTTAGTATCTGCGTAAGTGGTTGTGGTATTATCAGTAAGCTCAACAAGAAGCTTCAAAGAGCTTCCTCCGCCTTCTGTTCTATAAATCCTTCTCTTGTCAGTTCCAACTGGTCCAAGAGGAATATGACTTAAGGCAAGACTACCAGAAGTAGTACTTGTAATAGAATTGCTCACGGCTCCGCTAACATATTGATCCGCTGTCCCGATCCCCATAGTAACCGCATAATAATAAATAGCACCTGTATCAGCACTTCCTGAAGCAGTGCTTGTGATAGCCTTTAAAGCTCCAAGTTCCCAAGTCTTGAGATTAGTCGTATCCCCATCCCACACCCAAGGATTGTCATATCCATTAGAACAGATAAGTAAGTCTTTATACGTAACGAATGATGCTCTCTTGCCGGTTGTAAGACCTGTACGAATGTTCGCTGTAGTACCAGTATCTGAGATATAGATCCCAAAGGTATCGTTTAGTCCTACCCAGTACGCACCGCCAGAAGAAGTATAATATCTATAAAGACCTGTCATAGCGTAAGAACCTACGCTGGCTGTATTTAGATAAGTAACACAGGCTCTCTTATCTACAGCCCCAGGCTCTTGTTCAAACCTACAGTTCTGAGCAACTTCTACCCATCTGTCTTTAAGGTCTAAGTCCTCAACCTTATTGTTCATGCCGGGTATAGTCTTAATATACCACTTTCTTAATTCTGCCATTAGTCCCATATTACACGTTCCTGTAAGATTTCATTATAAGTTCATCATCTTCCCGTTCGTTCTTTCTCTCAGTGACATAGTCGCTGATCTTCTTAAAGTACTTGCTCCAGAAATCATTAGCCCTGTCTCCCCATCCCCTGTCCTCTAATCCAGTGGCTGTAGCAAAGTCTATGATTGCCGGGTGTAAACCAGAAGGTATCGTTGGAGAAGCACTGTCTGTTGAGACATCCGTGTGCGTGTACGCGTAATAGACCTTGATATAGTTAGTCCCTGAATTGTCAGCATCAGGCGGAGGATATAACCCAAACACATCTTCCTCCCTGCTCCAGTAATAATCTGTAGGAGTAGAAGTGTTAGAAGTGTAGTTGTAGGTCGTTACCGTGCTGGCTGTGGTTGAATAGGTATACCCTATCAGAGATTGCCACGCTGGGTTCTGAACATCAAGCTCTTCCCGGGTTGTAGGATTAAGCCTAACAAAGTCTGTTCCATCTTCTTTGAAATACACCTCAGTGATCGCGTAGCAGGCTGTAGAGAGAGCCGTAGAGATTGTATACTCATTGGAGCAGGCTGATACAGTGTTCGCTGTGCAGGAGATACTGGAGATATAACCGGTAGTCCTTAAACACTTAGTCCTCCAAGATAAATCCTTAGCCCCTTGATTAACATAAGCATTGATCTCGGCATCTGTCCAGAAGGCTGCGGTTGTTTCCCCGAGTCTCTTTCTTACAGCATTTCTTAATTCCAGTAAAGTCATTGTTCCTCCTATTTATCGTATCTATAAGAACCGCACTGAGGGCAACCCCCTGTAACGATTGGATCATCAGCTACTTTGTTATAAATCTTTATAGTGCTTGTATTGGCTAAAGATAAAGTGTTTGTACCGCTGTAAGAAAAAGAACCATAAGCTCCTGTAGGTGGAGTAAAGTTGCTTGTCCACAAGGCAATTCCTTTGACTATGCGGAGTTCGTCGATGTATCCTTGGAAAAAAGAGGTTGCTACTGCACTCCACATTTGTGCTCCAATAAGCATATCACCTGTAAAATCTGGATATGTTTGAGCGACTGTCTTAAAATCTACCCTGCTTCCATTTACATACAAAGTCCAAACATTTCCATTTCTTACAATAGCTGAATGGAAGAAACTTCCAGCAGCAACAGGAGCATAGGAAAGGTTTACTTTCTCTACACCACCAACAGTAAGAGAGAATATAACTCCATAAGTTCCGATAGAATATACAGCAAAATTATCGTCATCCGTCGAATGACTCCACAATGCTGCATTTCCGAGAGCTGAAGCATAAGCCCATCCGTCTATGGTAAAATTTCCATCTGCAAAATTCCAATCATCACTATCAGCCAATGTCAAATAATTCCCACTCTCAAACCATCCAGACGCTGTGCCGAATTTCTTTTGAGCAGTAGAGATAACTACTTGTCCGTAAGGATAGGCAGGTGGTGTGAAGTTAGCTGTCCATCTTGCGATGCCCTTTAAAATGCGGACTTCGTCTATCCATCCGTTAAAGTAATAAGGAGTTCCTCCATGTCTTCCAATGTATAAAACGGAATCATAATCTCCTGAATCATTTGTTGAAAATGCTGTTGTTTCCGTTAATGCTTGAGATACACCGTCAATAAAAATTTTTGCTGTTGTCGTTGTGCGTTCGAAAACAATATGATACCAAGTATCATTAGAGGGAGTCCAATTATTGGACATTACATAATTTCCCTTTTCGACAGAACCTGTATAAAAATAAAACTTTAACTTATGTGTTGTTGCTTCTTTATACATTATCCAATGGTTATTGCCATCTTTGTATTGACCGCAAAACACCTGTTGCCCTGTTGCATCATTAAACCTAACCCAAAAATCTACTGTGAAATCTCCTGTTCCAAAATTCCAATCAGCACTATCAGGCAAGGTCACGTAACTATAACCATCTAATTTCAGAGATGCAGTACCAAACTTTTTCTGAGATGTATCTAATTCTGCCCTTATGCGAACATAAACCTTAAAATACTTGTCATATCCTGAATAAGCTGTCCATACTGCATCAGTGCCAGAGGCATAATTTCCGTTAGCATATCCACTTGGTGTTGTAGCAAATGTTGTCCAATATTTCCCCGCTGCTTGTGGTGTCGTTGCCAATACAACAATCCAATAAGTCGTTGATGCATCCAAAGAAAAAGGCGTTGCAAATGTAGCCTTAACAACAGTATTATCACCTGGCGGGGCAACATCGACAGTTGCATTAGCATCGGCAAGAGTTCCCGAAGGCTTACCAGCATTATTTGTTTCAATCCTGATTGTCCAGTCTCCTGTTGGGCTATTTACCGCTGTCCCCTGTTTAACTTCTACTGCCGTAATAACCTGTGCAGAGGATAGCTGAAAACTCTGTCCTGATTTCAAAATTTCTCCACCACCCCCCCAAGTTCCAACATCTGGAAGAGCATCAGTAGCAGATGTTTGTTCTTGATTCGAAATGTCACTAGCGGCAGGAAACGTATAAGCCCCTTGAATAGGGTCAGAATACGCTGTAGCTTCGTCTGTGCCGTCGAAATGAGAGCAGAGTTTGGTGTAAGAGTCGATTGGATCAACAATAGCTCCAAATGTTGTTGTGCCTCTTTTATAGATCCTGACATTAAAGTCACCTGAGATAAATCTTTCATTGCAAAATTCTC
>Ga0172375_10004125_pt1 | contig 21685 bp, 21 predicted proteins | sample LakKiv1m_FD_114537 | JGI IMG/M metagenome (GOLD analysis project Ga0172375, IMG submission 114537) | Freshwater microbial communities from Kabuno Bay, South-Kivu, Congo - kab_092012_11.1m | ecosystem: Environmental > Aquatic > Freshwater > Lake | place: Democratic Republic of the Congo...
GGATCTGAAATATATGAAATATTTGATGATCAAATAGAACATGAAATTGAATCACCAACATTTACTAGAAAAGAATTAGAAGAAAAAGCAAGGGAGTATTATAGCGATTTAGATCTGGATAGTTTAGGTCTTGATATTGATACAATATTTGATTCTCTTGATGATAATGGTTTTGTAGAAGATTGGATAAAGAATGAAATAGATTATTATAGTGATTTGAATGAATTTTTTTCATCATTTGATTCAGACCTTAATTTTACTTTTAAATATATATGGAAAGAAGTTGGTATGAGCAAATTTGCAAAATTTTTAAATATTTCGGATTTGGAAGTTCACAAATTTTTAAATGTTGAAGGTTATCCATACATTGATGATTTTATTGAATTTTTAGAAACATATGAAAATAAAAAAGTTGATAAAGAAGAATGTTATGAAATGATGATTGAATTTTTTGATGAAGTACACTCAAAAAGAAATTTAGTTGAATATTATATGAATGAGAGATATACAAATTATTCATCAAGGGATATTTATGAAGATTTTTATGGTGATGCAAGTAGAGCAGAAGCAAAAGAAATTATGCAATTTGCTAGTAATAGTTTTGATGAAGATGATTATAAAGAACATAAAATTCAAACTATAATTTACAATATGAGTGATGAAGACATATTAGAAATTGTTTATGATATTTAAAAAATATAAGGAAAAATGAAATATTTAAAAACATACAACATATTTTTAGAAAAACTAGTCAATAAAGAAGACTTGGATATAGTTTATAACAAATATTATAAAGATATTGATTATAAAATATTTACCCAAATAATTGAATTTGACCCAACCTCTTTAATCGATGGAAAATTTTATGTGGGGAAGTACTGCAAATGGCTTCTAAACCTTTATAAATCAAAGAAATTAAAACTGGAAGACCTTTATAAGGTTTCTGGTTACATTGAATTGTTTGATAAACAATCTGTTAGAAATAAATTAGAAGTAAATAAAAGAAATATAAATAATTATAATTCATTGGGAGAATTGGCTGAAGTGTTGGATCAGTTTAAAAATGATGAAGAAATTCTTTCGAAATCAGAAATAAAAGACAAAAATTTTGTTAAAGAATTTAAAAACTTTAACTTGTTAATTCCAAGAACATTCGAAGATTCATGTGTTTTAGGAAAAGGAACTGAATGGTGCACTGCCACAGAAAAAACACCTAAGTACTTTAAACAATATCATAGACCTGGAAGAGAATTACTTATACTTATTTCAAAAGAAAATCCAAAAGAAAAATACCAGTTTCATTTTCGAACTAAACAATTCATGGATAAGTTTGATAATAAAATAAATATAAAAGAATTTTTAAATAAAAATCCAGACATCAATTCATGGTGTAAAGAAAATGTAAAAGACTACAAGAAAATTTTTGAAAGAAATGATATTACGTGGAACAAAAATACCTTAGAAGGCGCTCCAGAAAAGGTTGAAGGTGATTTTGACTGTAACAACAACCAACTTACTACCTTAGAAGGTGCTCCAGAAAAGGTTGAAGGTAGTTTTTACTGTAACAACAACAAACTTGCTACCTTAGAAGGCGCTCCAGAAAAGGTTGAAGGTAGTTTTTACTGTTTTAACAACCAACTTACTACCTTAGAAGGTGCTCCAGAAAAGGTTGAAGGTGGTTTTTACTGTTTTAACAACCAACTTACTACCTTAGAAGGCGCTCCAGAAAAGGTTGAAGGTAGTTTTTACTGTGACAACAACAAACTTGCTACCTTAGAAGGTGCTCCAGAAAAGGTTGAAGGTGATTTTTACTGTAACAACAACCAACTTACTAAAAGAGACATAGAGTGGTTGAAACAAAACTGTAAAATAAAAGGAAAAATTATTTGGAAATGAAATATTTAAAGACATACGAGAATTATTTAATATTAGAAATTGGCGAAGGATCTATAGAACCTTATCAAATAGATAATTATTTAGAATTAGCTGGTCCAATAGGTACAATGACCTATAATTATATTTTTGATACTGATTCTGGTTTGAGATATGCTATTGATATTATGAGAAATGTTGGTGAATTTCATTTTCATGTAAATGATGTAGAAGATTGTGAAGTGATAGATGATACCGTAGAAGATTTCTATGATACTGTTATGTTAGTTTCATTCTTTACATTTTCAGGAGATGATGAAGAAATGTTTTACAATTATGATGATGTAACAATACAAAATAGAGGAGAATTATACAAAATAATGGCTACATCAAAATGGTGTGTAGAAGATTATTTAAGTAAAAATTCGGATGTAAAATATATATTTATTGGTGGACAAAGAGGTGAAAAAGGAAAGGATAAAGAACAAAGAGATAATTTGTATATTACTTATTTTAAGAAAAATAAACCAAATTGGGAAATTGGTAAAATTTTCTGTGCATTTATGAATGAGTATTATTACTTAGTAAAAATAAAAGATTAATTTATGAAAAAGTTTTTACATTTTTTGAGATACAAACTTTGGTTGCTACCAGGTACATTAGTGTTATTATATCTTATAACATTAGGTATGACATACATTTTTGGTGATACTAGTTTTTTAAATTGGTGTGGTATAGTTATTTTATGTTTGTTGGTGTTAAGTGGTGCGGCTGGTTTTATCTGGGGCGTTATAATGTGGGTAAAAAATGATTTATAATAATGTTACATAGTTACAAATCTTTTTTGATGATTACCGAAGGTAGGGAAGAAAAATTAGAGAAACAAAGGATTAAGATTCATAAGTTTCTAAAATTTGAACCTATCATTGACTATGTATTCGATAAGGTTGTAGACAAAAATGGTACAAGAGGATTAAAATATACAATATGGTTTTGTGATAGAATAAAACAGGTTTTTATTGAGCGGATGATGAAAAATTTTGTAAATATAACAAATTTTTTAAAAACAGATGAACAAAAAAGAAAATTCTTTAAATACTATTTAGAAACTGGTAAATTTGATACAAGTGAATGGATAAATGCAGATGGTAGAAGTGTGGAAATGTCAGATAATGAAAAAATAGACCTTAAAAAAAGAATAAGTGATTCTTTTACTTGGATGCCATTAGATAATTGGGTTCCTGTTATTGTAGATTGGCTAAAATCTCCTATTAGAGACGAAGAAGTAAATCTTTCAGAATATACACTACAAGAAGCATTAGAAAAATCTAAAAAATGGCACGATGAATTGAAAGACACAGGAATTATATTACATGAAACAGGTACTATTTTAATGACTTTTGATGATGGTTATTATTGGATTGATTTAGAAACAACATCTTCAAGAGAAGAAGCAGATGCTATGGGTCATTGTGGTACAACAAACTATGGTAAAACACTATATTCATTAAGAAAAAAACAATCACCTCATGTTACTTCTGCAATAGGTGGGGAATACGATACAATATATCAAATGAAAGGTAGAAACAATGAAAGACCTATTGAAAAATATCATAAATATATTTTTGAATTGTTATCATATCCTAATGTTAGTGAAAATGTTAAAATAGAATCGGAGTTTGATAAAATAACAATTTTTTCAACAACGGAATGGGAACCAGGAAAAGATTTTCATGTTTCTGATTTTAATGTAGATTTAATAATAAAATTAAAAGAAAGAAATCCAGAATTGATTTCAAATTTAGGATTTCCTGTTAAATATAAATTATATAAAGGCGGGGTAATTACAAAAGAAGAATTAGTAAAAGATTTTAATGATTTGAAAATAGTCGGTGATGAAATTCATTTCATATTAAAAGATTGGACAGATTTTGACAAATCTATATTTAAAACAGATAGAGGTTACATAGATGGTTGGCAATTAGATGTGTTAGAAGGAACATATTTAGATTCATTAAGTTACAATGATTTTAATTTTGATTACGATTATGTCTATGATAAAATAAAACCATATGTTTTTAACGATATTATGGAATTGGTTAGTAAAAAAGGTTATGTTATTAATTATAGCGTTGAGGATAATGATGAAAAAGAATTAATTTTATCATCTGAAAATATGTCATTAAATGAAAAACAAAATGATATAATAGTTAAAACACCAGAGGGTGTTATAATAAATTTTGAAGATTTATTATCACCTGGTTCTAAATCGGATGTAAGTGCTTATTCAAATGATTTAGAAGGTTTAAAAGATGTTTTTGACAGTTCATATAGTATGGCTCAAAGTTTAGCTGATGAAGGTGAAGCCTGGGAAGCTGTTACTAATGCAATTCAAAATAAAATTGGTCCGTTGATTAAAAAAGATGGAACTTGGTGGTTTGAAGACGGTTTACATTTCAAACTAAATTTTGATTATATATCAGATATTATAAATGCTGGTGAAGACATTGATTATAAATCAATACTTGATATAATTAATAATATACCAAGTAAATCAGATGATGATTTATTAATAGATGTTGATGTTCCATATTATGGTTGGCAAGGTACTATTGATGCTGATACTCTTTCAGAAGAAATTATAAATAGATTAGATGAAGTATAAATATTTGAAAACAGTAAATGAATTCTGTGATGAAATAAAAACAGAATTAGGTTATACAGATTATGAAAAATATACAAAATTTTTATTAAAACAAGAAAGTTCAAATTATAATGAAACACAAGAAGTTATAAAAGAAATAATATCTCGCTTTGAAGAAGAACAAGAAAGACCTTGGAAAGAAATTGTAGATGGTCAAGACTTGGGCGATTGTCAAGGAATAGTTTCAACAATAAATATGTGGAAAATTCCTGGTATTAAAAAACATTTTGGTGAAGTTGTAGTTAAATATCCTGCTGATGAAGATGATTATGATAAACATATGACACATCATTGGGTTACATATAAAGGAGAACCATTAGAATTTTCAAAAGGTACATTAAGACTTTATGTAGATTGGGAGGATGAATATGATCCTTTTGATCCTTATGAAGTTGAATATGAAGAAATTGAAAGTGTAGAAAAAACTAATGAATGTCATTTCCAAGAACTTTTTGAAATGAAAAAGAAAGATTTGAAAGCAGACAATTTAGACCATTTAATTTCTGAATTTGGTGGTGATGAAGAAAGAGCCAGAGAAGATTTTGATTGGTTTTATAATATCCTTGTCGATTTGAATGGTGGTGGATATATTTATAGAATAGTGTTTCTTACAGATTTAAAATTATTTAATGAAAAAAATATAGGCAAATATTGGACACATGACGAAGATAAAGCTGAAGATTTGATTAATAAATTGAAAGATATGATATTTGTCGATGAAGGTTATGATATAGATGACTATAAACCATATATTATCGAAGCTAAAATAGAACCTAACAACATTGATTTTGAAAGTTCTATGAGTGCATTTTGTGAATTTCCTTGGGAGGAAGAAGTGAATATTAAGAAAAATAAAAAATTAAAAATAATAAGTATTAAAAAAGTTTATGGATATTAGAGATGTTACTTGGTTATATTTTCTACATTACATCTACAAAGGTGTTATGCCATTAAAGAATTGGAAAGGTGATAACAGAATGGGTGTAAAATTTGAAGATTCCATGAGAAAATTTGCTTGTGTTAAATTTGAAAATTATGTTTATTATTCTTCACCAGAATGTGAAAAAATGATAGACAAATATTTTGGCGCAAATACTTTTGAGGAATCTGTTCAAAAATGTTCAGAGTTAAAAGAATATGATACAAAGGCTTATCCTTTATCAAGAACACCATACGAATTATATATGAAAAAACACCCAAAATTAGATGAAAACTTTGATAGAATTAGAGAAATAATAACAAATCATTTTAATTCACAAAGGTCTGATAAAAAGATATTATCACAATTATCAAAAAGTAGAGGGTTAAAGGAATGGAATTATAAAAAATGTTATGAAATGTTTGATGGTGAAATACCAGAAACTATAACAATTTATAGAGGATTGAAAGATAAATATAATCCAGATTATTCTTATCAAGAATTTTCATGTTGGACAACAGACAGAAAACAAGGCGAAAGATTTGCTAAATATTATTTCACAGGTGGATATCAATTTGAACCAGATTTAGCAACTGTATCGACATTACTTATTGCAAATGTTCCAATAAAAGATGTGGCAATTTTTATAGGCGGTAATGAAAGTGAAGTAATAATGAAAGGAAAAGTAAAAGTAGATGAAATAATAGACCTTAAACTTGATGTAAATGAAGCAAAAACAAATATTAAAAGCTTTGATTATAAAGCTGTAACAAAAAATGAAAAGGGTGAGCCTATACTTTATGTAGTTGATTATCTAATAATAAAGAATGATATTGAAAAAATAGAATGTAAAATAAAAGGTTATCAATATACAGACATTAATGTTAATGGAGAGAATAGAAAGGGTTGGATAAAGGTGAATGATTTTTTACAAAATAATAGAACTCATTTGATTAGTAAAATAGATTTTAAAGAAGGTTCAGATAGGAAAAAGATATACGATATTATGATTTAATATATATTGTATAAAATATTTTTAATTGTGGGCTGAAGTATGAAATTTTTAAAGAAATACGAAGACAAAACATTAGATAATATTCTTGATAAAATCGGAAAATCAGGAAAGGATAGTCTTTCCCCTCTTGAAAAAGAGTACTTAGATAAATTTTCTAAAGGTCAATCAACGACAGGTGTTTTAAAAGAAATGGATAAAAAAGAATATGTTGATGAAATAGGACCTTACGAAGCAAAAATAGAACTTACAAGTGTAGAAGATGTTGATAATTTTGACGAACCAAATTATGGCTCACACAAAAGATGGAATGGTGTTTTGAAAATAGGCGAAGAACAATATGAGGGTTATATAGGGTTTGAAGGTCAGGATTATTTATATGGTTATTTCACAAGCGAAAAGTCAGACATATATACAGATTTAGAAGGGTTTCACTATGAAATAGACCAATTTTTTGAAAACGCTTTTTATTCGCTGATTGGTCTTACTGGTATAAGTGAGAATTTTTTTTTGTCTGAAAGTAGAGTAGAAGACATCACAATCAAGTACTCAAAATTAATACCTATTGAAGTTTTAAATAAATTTAAAGAAGGTGATCCAACTGATAATAAATCTTATTTTCAATGGATGTGTGATAGATGGAATAAAACAAAAGATTATGATGTTGATAATGTAATAAAAATGATAAAAAAATATCATAGAATAAAACAAAAAATAAGAGAAAATCGAATAGATAGGATTGACTCCTTAGATGATTTATCAAATATTCTAAATCAAAACACGGTATATACAGACATATTATCTGAAAATAAAAATGATATAAAAATTTTATATAATACTACCGAATGGATTGTTTTTATTACATATACTAAACAAATGTCTGAAAAGTACGGTGATAAAAGTTGGTGTACAGTTTACGATGCAGAAGAACATTTTGAAAAACATTTTGGCGATTATGGTTCATTAATTTACTTTATGAACAAACTAGATAATGAATTAAATTTTGCATTAGAACAAACAAAAAATGGTCATTTTCATTTTTGGAATACAAAAGATGAAAAAATTATAAACAGTGGCGATTATAATGAAATTCACGAACTTTTAACCAAATATATTAATAGTAGTCTTGTTTCTGATTTTAAAATAATTATTGATAAAATACCAATAGCCAAGATGACAGAAACAAAATATAAAGATTTTTTTCTTACTAAGTTGAAACAAATAGGTATAGGTAAAGTAATAATAAATTGGAGTTCAAATCCAGTGTTTTCATCATTAGATATAAATACAAATTATAATACTATTTTGAAAGAGGTTACAAATAAACTTATTAATAGGTTAAAATCAAAGCCTTGGGAATTGGATTCGGATAATATGGCAGCAGTGATAGAGCAAAATGATGATAACAATTCTATAATAGATAAATTGATAAAATCAATACCTATAGAAGAAAGACCAGATTTGGAATGGAAATATGATTTTTTAAATGAGATAGAAATGTCAAAAATAATAAATGTATTAGAAGATTGTGGAAAATTGCAAGAAATATTAGAAGAATATATAAAAAGAAATTATATTTATCGTGATGGTGATATGTTAGAAGAAAAATTTTATGATGCTTTTGGTTGTAATGAAGAGAGTTTAACAACTGAAGCAGAAGAATTTTTAGAAAAATATATAAACTGGGATGAATTGTTGGAGTTTCTAATTTTAGAAATGGATGAAGAAGACTATTTTGAATATATAGATGAAATGAAAAATTCGAAATGAATAAAATAGAAAAAAAGAAATTATATCTAAGCTATTTAGAAGAAATTAATGAAGGTAGAAGCAGAGAAAAAAAGATTGCTGAAGCTGTTCAAAAAATTAATAAATTTCTTGTAAATAATGCTATTATTAATTATTTAATCAATAATATTGTAGATAAAGATTCATCGAAAGGTGTTAAATACTTAGTATGGATGGCAAATCTGGTTAAAGATGATATTATGGCAAATTTTCATGCACCAACAGAAAAATACGAATTTTTCTTTAAAGAATACATAACTACTGGTAAAATAAATGACAATTATTCAAAAAGAGATTTTGATGAAAAAGTAGAAGCTTTACTAGATGAAACATTTTATAATTATTATTTTGAAGAAGTGCCTATTGCATCAAAAATATGTCATATCGTTGATTGGTTAAAATCACCACTTTGCCAAGATGAAGAAATAGATTTGTCTAAATATAAAACACTTAACGATGCTTTTCAAGAAGCGAAGGCTTGGTATGAAGAATTAGATGCCACAGGACACATTGATAAAGAACATGGTACAGTCATAAAAACTTTTGATGATGGTTGGTATTGGATTGATTTAGAAACTACTGAAGATTTAGATGAAGCGAAAGCTATGGGTCATTGTGGTGTAACTACTCAAGGCACAACATTATATTCATTGAGGAAAAATAAGTCGCCTCATGTTACAATGGCTATTAATACAAAAGATGGTTACATAACTCAGTGCAAAGGTAGAAATAATAAAAAACCAATTGAAAAATATCACCAATATATATTTGAATTACTCATAAATGATAATTTTAAAGCAGACAAATTTGTATTGGAATTTGATACAGGTGATGATTTTAGTATAAATGATTTAAATGAGGAATTGTTTAAAAAATTAATAACACACAACATTAATTGGGTTGATTATAATTGTGATATTACAGTTTTACACACTGTATTAAAAAATAATTTTGAATTACTCAAAAAAATAAGTGATATAAAATTATTATTTAAATTATGTCAATATGATTTATTTTCAACATTAGTACATCCAACAGAAAAAGGCAAAATGACAGAATTTATGCAAAAAGAAATTTTTACAGATGATTATTTTAATAAAAATTATTTTGATAATAGTAGTTGGTTAGATTCAAAGGTAAAGATTAAGAATAGTCTAAGATTAAAAGGTGATAATATAATTATAAAATTTGTAAATTCTGCAGCAGACCTTTATTATAAAAAACTTTTTGTCTTTAATCAACCTGTGGTAAAAACTTCAAAAGAAGTATCATATCGTAATGTGGAAGTAGTAGAAAGAATGATAGAAAATTATTATGATTTAAATAAAGCTATGAGAGTAGTTGATGATCAATTAACAATGTTGAAAATTGGCGATGAAAATAAATTTATATTTCAAGATACACTTAAAAAATGTGTCGAAGTAAGTGATAATAAATTTTCTACACCAAAAGAAGTACACTTATATAGTAAAGAGTTTGTTGATAAAATGTTTGGTATTAAATTAGAAGAAGAACAAGAGCATATAGTAAAATATATAAAAGATACATTTGATGTAGAATTAAATATAGATGAAAAATCATATTCTACGACAACTGTAAAATTTAAAGATTTTTTAAATCAACTCAGATTTAGAAATATTTATAAATCAAAAGATATATTAATTGATTGGAATAATCAAATATTATTAAAAATAAAAGAAAATAGGGTAAAATATGTAGTCAAATATGATTACCTAACCGAACTTAATAATTATATTCTTGAAAAGTTTGCAGTAAAGGAAGTCAATGAAGGACTTATTCTTGAAAAATTTGGAGTTGCTGATGATATTGAGGAATGGTACGAATTATTATTCTATATTATAAAAGTTCAATGTGAAGGGTTTATAAAAGCTGTTCAAACTTCACCTGAAAGATATAAAAGTCTGATTGAGATTGGTGAAGGCGAAGATCAAGATGAAGCAGTTGTATTTAATTGTGATATAGAATTGGATAAAAAAACGGCAAATAAACTTATAAAAGAATATATTCCAAAGAAAAACATTCTTAAATTAAGAGATTTGTCAGTTAAATTATCAATTACAATATTAACAGAAGAATATTTTACAAATTATTTATTTGATAATGATGCTCATTATAATGAAATAAATTCAGATTTTGATGGTAAATTTTTGAGAAATTCAGAATTTTTCTTACAAGTATATCTTCCTTTGGAAGTTTTAAGAAAAGATGCCAAATTAGAGAATCTGATGAACGATTATGAAATAACGATGAAACTTAGACAATCTATATCACACGAAGTAGACCACGCTTTTGAATTTTTTAATAGAACAAAGGCTGGAGAAACGCATTTCCCAGAAAAGGCTCTTAATGGTATTCAAACTCAACTTCAAAATGAAGATTTTTCAAAAATATCAAACGATTTTTATAATTTCTTACTTTTGTGTTATCTAGCATTGACATTTGAAGGTAGTGCTAGAGTTACAGAATTGCATTATTTATTTAAAGAAATGGAAAATATTGATGATTCTGAACAATTTTGGTTAATTGTTAAGGGTTCTAATGCTTGGAAAGAAATGATTGAACTAAAGAATTTTGAACCAAATAGTTTTTATAATAATATAAAATTTGAAATGTCAGATGAAGATATAAAAGAAGTATTAATTATGACGAAAATTTATACAGAAGAAGATTTTGAAAAACATTCTATAAAAGATTTAGTTATAAAACATTGGTTGAAATTATTTGACAATATGATTAAGATTGTAAATAAAGAGTATCCATATTTAAATGTAAAAAGAATACATGAACATATGATGGATCATCCATTATTATTCTTCAAATATTATGATAAAAAATTCAAAAAAAGTTGGAATTATTTCTATAATAGAGTTACAAAAATGTCTATGTTATACATAAAAGATTAAGTCCAAAAGTCATCTGTTTCAGTCTCATTCTTTATATTTTGATTCTCTGAATTGAAATTCATTATTAATATCTCTACACCTTTTTTATTTTCATCATTTTTCTTTATACTTGTTGTTTGTTTTGTGAACTCTTTCATCTTCCAAACAAACTTATCCTTCGGATATAATTTATCAAGACCATCAAAATCATAATAAGATAATATAAATTTTCCATTTATTGATTTTAATACATCTGATAAACGATTGTGTCCAATCAAACCGAAATGTTCTTTGCCTCTAAAATAATCACCTTCGTGATTATAATATGGTGGATCACAATAAAATAATGTTTGTTTTGAGTCGTATTTTTCTATATGTTTTTGAAAATCTAATGTTTCAAACGATGACACTTTTTTCAGTTTATTTTGAATATCATTGTTTGTAACATTTCTCAATAATATTTGAGATTTTGGTTCTGGTGCTTTTTTACCTTCTTTGTAAGAAGATGCAGAATATGAAAAACCTATTCTTTCTGATGGTATACCAGAAAAGGCATGTCTTAGCATAAATCCATATTTAAAAGCTATTTCAATATCTGGTATATCTATTTTTATATCTTTGCCCAGTTTATCTTTATAAAGTTCTTGTCTGTATTTTAGAAATAACTCCTTAAATTTATTATAATTATAGTCGAATACCTCTTTCTGATTCTCACTTACGATTTGATCAAAATATAACAATTTACCTGGTTCATATTGTTTTTTAAGATATTCTACAAATTTTGGTTGTGTAACACTAGCGAAAAAATTAGTTAAATATACATTCATATCGTTGTATATTATTTTATCACAGAATGAAAAATCATTATTACCATAAACCCAGAATGCACCAGCGAAAACTTCAGTAAAAGTTTTTATTTCTTTTTTCATTTCATCTGTAATCATACTATAAATCCAACTGGAAGCTTGACGTTTACCACCAAAATAACTTATTAACATGTTCTTTTTTATTTTTTATATTGAAATAGATATGTTTTGTTTGTAAAATAAAAAAGCCAGTCTATCAACTGGCTTGTTTTTAAATACTTTAAAATTTTAAGAAACTTTCTTGATTGCTTCATCGATTTTTTGTTTTGATGTAAATCCTGTAAATGTTTTTTGTTCTTTTCCACAAACGATAATTGTTGGTAAACTTTTAATAGAGAATAATTCTGCTAATTCATATTCTTCTTCAACATTAACTTTGTAAAATTCCATGCTACCGTAACTTTTCTTTAAATCACTAAGTATTGTTTCTTGCGTTTTGCAAGGTTGACACCACTCAGCATAAAAATCTATCAAACATGGATTGCCTTTGTAATACCATTTTCCATTTTTTACTTCGAATCCTTTAGAAGGAAGTTCATTTGTCTTGATTTTATTCATATATATACTATTTTGTTTTTATTTTATATATTAAAAAATCTCTAAAAATATGACTTTTTCGAGAATTATTTTCGTTATTTTTGACGAATAAAATGTAAGTCAGTATTACTTAGTACGTTCAAATTCGATATTTTTTTCGTTATAAAATAACTTCTCTCCAATTTGCATTCTTTTCAACATTGTCATAAAACCACCAGACAATAACATTTCAGAAACTTGTTGATATGTAATTTCTTCTTTGTATTCTCCTGTTGAACCTATTTTCTTAGCCATGAATTTTTTTTCGTTGTTATTTTCCATTTTTTATTTATTATTTTTTTCAAATAAGAATATATATTCATGTTTGAATATGTAAAATCCTCCTACTAGTGCTCTATATTTCCATAAATTAACTTGTTGTTCTTTGCCTTTTGTATTATTATTAAAATCTTTAACAATTATACTTTTTAATTTAAATTTTCTTTTTAATACTTCTTGCATTGAGTAAAATCCGAGTGGTATCCATTCTGAATTACTGTACATATCAGATATTACTAATATAAGATGCCTATTCTTATCTAAGACTTCACTACACTTATCTACTATTGTACCAAACATTTGAAGAAAAGTTTCTAAACTATCACAATTTGACAAATCTTTTTTATCCTCCGAGAATTGTATAATATTCCAATATGGTGGGTGTAATAAAACTAATTGTACTTTATCAATACCTAATCGTTCTAATTCCTTTTTATAATCCAATTGAGTACTATCACCATTTATTATATCACTTATAACGCCATGTTTATTAATTTCTTTATTAATATTTTCTTTTGCAAATGAACACACATCTTCTTGAAGCTCTATACCTATACCATTTCTACCTAATCTTTGTGTTTCTATTAGTGTTGTACCACCACCTAAAAAAGCGTCTAAAACCCAATCTCCTTTTTTAGTATATCTTTTGATGAATTGATTTGGTATCTGTGGTACATAATTACCATGATATGTGTTTGAATGTGCACCACTTGAATCTCTTTTATTTATTAACCATAAAGAATCTGTCCAAATATCACTATATTCTTTCCACCTATTTAAATTAATATCACTTACTTTACTAACCTTTAATTCTGTTAAACTTTTATATAATATTCTAATGTAATGTTTTGTTCTATCTAAACTTTTTGTGTCAAGTATTTGCTGTAATTCTTCAAATAAAATATTAGTATCTATAATAATTTCATTATTTGAAAACTTATTATTTAATTTTATTTCACTTTTAATTTCTCTTATAACCTCTCGTATGTTTTTCAAATCTTCATCGTCTAATAACAATTTGAGTTTATCTATAATTTGTTGCATAAAAAGAGGAATATATTTTTGTTTATATATTCCTCTTATCTAAGCCAGATAATTTATTCTTGTTTATTTTTCTTTGCCTTGCCTTTCGGATTTCCTTTTTTCTTTTCTTCAACAATTTCAACATCCTCAGACTTTTTTGATTTCATTTCAGGATCTCTAACTTTTGTTTTCCATTCAGAACGGGGGCAATAATTCCAACCGTTTTCTAAATAACTATTAACTTGTTCTTCTTTTACTTTACGGATTTCTTCGCCTAATTTCATTGTTTTCATATGATACAAAATTTAGTTTTAAATTATATATGAAAACTTGTAAAATGTTTAAATATCTTCTAAAACCAATTTCAATTTATCTTTTATTTTTCTTACAAGTTCTTTTTGAGTTCCAGATAAATCTCTATACCATTCTAATTCTTCAATGATATTTTTTGTTTGATTAGCATATTTTTTACCTATTTTTTCTTTTTTCATCTGTACCAGCCATAATACTTTCAAAATCATTTAAATTATGTAATCTATCTGATAGTTTTATAACTAATGCCCAACTTGACATAGACAACATTTTATCTATTAAATATTCTTCTTTACCTGAAATTTCAAGTTTTTCTTTATCTGATGTCAATTCTTCAACTAAATTCATAACTATTTCACCAAACTTTTCGTATGTTTGTAAATATTTCATAGAATATTAATATATAAAAAGAAAAAATTATTATGAAAAGAGCACTCGTTATTTCTGGAGGAGGAGCAAAAGGAGCATGGGCTGGTGGTTTAATACAACAAATGATTGAAGAAAGAGGTTATGATTGGGATATGTATTTTGGAACATCTACTGGTTCTTTATTGATAACACTCACACCATTAAAAGAAATGGAAAGATTAAAAACCGCTTACACAAATGTTAATAATGATAACATTTTTTCTGTAAATCCTTTTACCAAGAAAGGAAAAATTAACATATTTAATGCTATATGTAGAATAATAAAAGGAAAAACATCATTAGGCGAATCAGGTGGTCTTGATAAAATTCTTAGAAGTATGTTCTCACCAGATGATTTTTATAAAGTAAGAAAATTAAATAAAGATGTATATGCTTGTGCATCAAATTATACACACAATGGTGTTGAATATTTACACAATCAAATAACAACATATGATGACTATATTAAATTCACTTTAGCATCGACATCTGTACCATTAGCAATGAATTTTGTAGAATTAGATAATTCTATGTATTTGGATGGTGGTGTATTAATGCATGTGCCAATTCAAAAGGCTATTGATTGTGGAGCAGATGAAATTGATGTAATCATACTAAGACCTGAAAAAATAGATACTACAACTTGGAAAGCAGATAATATGTTTGATGTTCTTATGAGAACTATTGACATGATGCAAGATTGTATTTCTCAAACAAATGTTTTAGTAGCACAATTAAATGCAGGACAAAAAGAAGTAAAGTTAAGAATAAGATATACACCTTATAAATTAACAGATAATTCTTTAATATTTGACAAAGAACAAATGTTAAAGTGGTGGAAAGAAGGATATGATTTTGGAAGAAAAGAAAATCAATCTTGTAAGATAACATTGAAAAAGAGATAAACTTTTATTTTTTATTTTATAAATATTATATATTTTTGTAAAAGTTCCTGAACTTAAATCAGGTGGTGGCGTTAAAGAAATTCACGATAGCAATTTCCAAAAATAATACTGGAAATTATGGCTAAAATTAAACGCAAAGTAGAAAAATCTGAGTATGAAAAACATTTAGAATATGTTGATTTTCTCAGAAAAAGAGTGTTCTCTATTAACTTTAAAGAAAATGTTTCAAAAGAAGAATATCAGAAAACACTTGATAAATATGATAAAGCAAAGTTAAAATTGAAATTTATGAAAAAATAATTTTTTTATTTTAAAACTTTATCCTAATTTTGTACTATCAAATAAAAATGGAAAAAATTGACTTTTTTAAGTCAATATATAAATAAAATTAAATAATACTACATTCAATGACAATAGGAATGACATATCAACTCCAACAGTTACTTAGCTTGCTAGATTGCGAGACTGGCTTTCCTATGTCTAATATGAAATAAAGTAATTATTAGATAATACACCGAAAAGCCAGTCATAAATGACTGGCTTTTTTTTGTTCTTTGATATTTTGCACCTATGGCGTAATTGGTAGCCGCGCCAGATTTAGAATCTGGTGTCCGTAAGGACGTGAGAGTTCGAGTCTCTCTAGGTGCACAAGGGCGCTGTAACAGCAATTAAAAGCAATTTCTATCATCGATTCCTGGTTGCACTACAAATAAAAAATAGCGCATTGATGTAATGGTAGCACGTTAAGCAAACAAAACACAGTCCTGTTCTTGCCCCCGTGGCGGAATGCAGACGCGGTGGTCTTAAAAGCCACTACTCTTAGAAGTGTGCAGGTTCAAATCCTGTCGGGGGTACAAATATCACAATGGTGGAATGGTAGACACGTTACTTTGAGGGGGTAATATCGAAAGGTGTGAGGGTTCAACTCCCTCTTGTGATACTAAATGTTCTTTGTTTATTGGTAAATATGTTTATTGAAATATTGTGTTAGTGAGTGGCTGAAATCAGTCATGCTCACCTGCCTTTGAAGCAGTAGGCTTAATCGCCTAACGAAGGTTCGAATCCTTCTGGGACTTCTAATAGTTCCATAGTGTAATGTGTGGCACGGTAAGCTCTGAACTTACAAGACAAAGTTCGATTCTTTGTGGAACTGCTAAATGCGGGGTAGACTAGAGGTCAAAGTCACTGGGCTCATAACCCAGAGCCATTAAAAGATGGCGCGTAAGGTTCAATTCCTTCTCCCGCTACAAGTTACCGAGACACCTCTCCTTTCTATGATAGGATGTGCAAAGGCTGACCTGAACTAACAGGTATCACTCTTAGGACGCTTTGAGAATCGGTGTTTTATTGTTCTATGGTGTAACGGTAGCACACATCCCTTTGGAGGATAGAGTCAAGGTTCGAATCCTTGTAGAACAACGATGATATAGAATGAAATGTAAAGGTTTATATTTCTCAATCAGAGACCAGATGTCGGTGTAGAGTAATAAACTCACTTACCTTAAACAAGTAAGAGACTGTAACATGAAAAAGTTATCCACCGCAGACTGGGTAAAAACTATATCTCTATGCCATCGTGGCGGAACTGGTAGACGCGCCAGACTCAAAATCTGGTGCCCGCAAGGGTGTGTGGGTTCGAGTCCCACCGATGGTACAAAAAATGTTCTAAATATCATAGTCTTAAAAAAGTGACAGAAATACTCCAGTACAGGTTCGAGACCTGTTTAGAACACAATGTTCTTTGAAAATTTTATTGTGATGTTGTGGCGGAATGGTATACGCTGCTCAATAAAATGAGCTCGTTGGATGAAATCTAATCTGGCTGCAAGATTGTGGAATGTACCCAGTACAGCGTATAATTTATTATCGTCTGATCTGGCTATTCGTTGCAGGTTCGAATCCTGTCAGCATCATAATAATATATATTGTATGAAAGATAAAAAATTAGAAATAACTAATTCTTACATAAAGATTTTGGAAACTTCTGAAAATGTGATGATGGATTGGGAACATCCTTTGATGAAAAGACATGCAGAAATTGTATGTGCTAATGGTGGCGATATTCTTGAAATTGGTTTTGGTATGGGTATATCTGCAAATTATATTCAAAAACAAAATATAAAAAGTCATACTATCATTGAAATTCATCCAGAAATTTATGAAAGAACAAAAGAATGGTCTAAAGACAAACCAAATGTATCAATAATAAATGATGACTGGTTTAATCTTAAAAATAGTCTTAGTAAGTATGACGGTATATTTTTTGATACTTATAAAGATATTAATATTTTAAAACTAAGACCATATATTGAAAAATGGATAAAACCAAATGGTGTTTTTAGTTATTTTGAACCTAATGGTTTTGATATGTACAATTTTGGAAAAAAATTTCATAAAGAACCTATGGAAATATCACCAGAACCAAATGATTATTTTAATAATAATTTGTGCTTCTGTGTTTGGGTAAAATTTTAAAGTAATTTTTTTATTCAAATAAAGTCCATATCTTTATATTATCAAATTGAAACAACGAAATTCTTTTATTTATTGAAAATGTTTTGGTGGCGGACTTAAAATGTGGGTTCGACTCCCATAAAACAATACAAATACATAAATTTTCAAAATTATTTTTTTATTTCAGAAAATTGATGTACTTTTGTAAGTTCTTTTAATTATTGAATGAGCATTAAAAGTAAGTGTGTGAAAGTGAGATAGCCTGATCAGTTATCAATATTCAAGTAGCCAGCCTCTTCCTGATCAGTTGAGGTGATTTCTGCACGAGTTTGTCGGCTAGAACGCTCTGCGTGAAGCAGGGAGGTCGTGGGTTCGAATCCCATTTGCAGAACTACATTGCGGGGTGGAGCAGAGGTAGCTCGCAGGGCTCATAACCCTGAGGTCGCAGGTTCGATTCCTGCCCCCGCTACAAAGTTTGGAGAGTAATTAACTCTAATCCTCGGTAGTTGCAACTACCAGACATTCATAGTGTAACGGGCACTCTGCCTGACGATAAAGCGGGTTTACTGCTTGACAATAGGGCGGCAGCAGAAAGGTTCGAATCCTTTTGAGAATGGTAAGTTCTTTATTATTGTGATGGTTAAACCGAGCAAGCACCGTCAGGGTCAATCACAGCACAAGTTGTGAAACCTGGGTTACGAGACCTTGTTATCTTATTGATAATGTCAAGTTATCAATCAAGGGAATCAGTGTTGTTACAGTGATAAAGATAATTTTTCAAAAATAATTTTTTTAATTCAAAACTTTGTATTAATTTTGTAATACAAAATAAAAATAGAAAAAAACGTCTTTTTTAAGACAATATATAAGTACAACAAATTAAACTGAAAAACAATGAAAACTAACATGACATATAATTATTATTGCGAGGAAAGACTCCGTGTCTGGCGATCATAAGATATGTCATAATGTAAAGATATTACAAAAATGAAATAGAGAGCCAGCCGAATAAACGACTGGCTCTTTTGTTTTTATACGTTCTTTAAATTATTGAAAATATGCTCCTGTAGATTAATGGAAGATCATGACGTTTTCACCGTCAAGACCACGGATCGTAACCGTGCTGGAATACAAATGGCGCAGTATGCAAATGGAAAAAGCGACCAGACTTTCAATCTGGACTCAAGAAATTGAGTGTGTGGGTTCGAGCCCCATCTGCGTTACAAAATGGATAGGTAGCGAAGTGGTCAAACGCAATTGACTGTAAATCAATCGCCTACGGGCTTCAGAGGTTCGAATCCTCTCCTGTCCACAAGTTCTTTGAAATGACAAAAATGAAGTTAGATTTTTTAATATATAAAAATAAAACTCTTATGAAAAATAAATGGGAAAAAGACAACTTAAAATCAATTATTAGTAATTCTTTCAATAAATTGGAAGTTTTAAATAAACTTAAATTAAAACCATTTACAGGTAATTATGATACACTAAATAGATATATTATAGAATATAAAATTGATATATCACACTTTAATAGAAAGATAGGCTATCATTATCATTGTAAAATGGAATTAAAAGAAATTCTTGTAGAAAAATCATCTTATAGTAATAGAGCTTGTCTTAAAAAACGATTATATAGTTCTGGATTAAAAGCAAAGAAATGTGAAATGTGTGGTCAAGGTGAAGAATGGAATGGAATGATAATAAGTCTAATATTAGACCATATAAATGGTATAAATAATGATAATAGATTAGAAAATCTAAGAATAATCTGTCCTAATTGTAATGCTGGTCTTGAAACACATTGTGGTAAAAATATTAAAAAAAACGAAAAAAAGTGTCAAAGAAAAGAAAAGAAAAAAGAAAGAAAGAAATATTACTGTGAATGTGGTAAAGAAATAAGAAATAGAAACAAAAATGCCAAATGTATTGAATGTTATAATATATCTCAAAGAAAAGTTATAAATAGACCAGATAAAGAAACTTTATTAAAAGAAATAAAAGAATTAGGTTATTCAGGAACAGGAAGAAAATATGGTGTTAGTGATAATGCTATAAGAAAATGGATAAAAAATATGCCAGTCTAACGGCACCTGTCTGTAAAACAGGTCTGCTTTAACAAATTGTCGTAGTTGGACTTAGCAGTAGGTGGGTTCGAATCCCTCGGCTGGCACTAATCATGGTCGGTTCGTCTAAATTGGTCTTGAACTCGCATCACAGGATTGAAAGTCCTGTATCCTCACTCGTACCGACTACTAAAAAAATGGTCTGTTCGTCTAAGGGCGAGGACATCACCCTTTCACGGTGAAGATACGGGTTCGAATCCCGTACAGACTACAAATGGCGCATTCGTCTATCGGTTAGGACGAAAGGTTTTCAACCTTTAAAGAGGAGTTCGATTCTCCTATGCGCTACAAAAGGGAGTACAACGTCAGCGGCACGTAAGCCGCCCCTCAATAATAACTGGCGTATAGGTATGAGGCGAGTATGGTGCAAGTCCTTTTTAAAACTTTATTGTAATTTTGTACTATCAAATAAAAATGGAAAAAAACGACTTTAAAACGAAAATATATAATAACAAGAAAAAAACTGAAACAATGAGAACTTTTACCGTAAATATGAATTGTAATAATGATATGGACAAAAAACTGACTGGCTTTTTGACCTAATACGGTATTGTTTAAAAATATCAGAAAGCCAGTCAAAAATGACTGGCTTTTTTAGTTTATACGTTCTTTAAAATATTGAAAATTAATGGTCTCGGCGCATAACGGCTGTTGCGCTACCCTGTCACGGTAGTAAGTAGGTTAGAAGCTGAAAAGTGGGTTCGACTCCCATCGGGACCGCCAAATTCTTGCGTTGCCTTAGTTGGTCGAAAGGTCCTGGCTGTTAACCAGGTGAAGTTCTACTTCCATCGTAGGTTCGAATCCTACCGCAAGAGCACGTTCTTTAAAAATATGGGGTAGTAGCTCAATAGCGCAGAGCATCTGACTGTTAATCAGAAGGTTGTAGGTTCGAGTCCTACCTACCCCGCACATTCTTCGGTAGCTCAGTGGTTTAGAGCGTCTGCCTGTTAAGCAGAGGGTCGTAGGTTCAATCCCTACTCGGAGAGCGATATGTCCAAGATGCTGACGGTGAGGCGTTTGGTCTGCAAAACCAAAACTGTGGGTTCAATTCCCACCCTAGACTCTAAACACCGATATGACAGAGTGGTCGATTGTGTACGGCTCATATCCGTATTCCTTAACAAAGGACACACTGGTTCAAATCCAGTTATCGGTACAAAAATTAACTATTAAAAAATATTAAAATGAAAGATTTACAAAAAATAAATATTATGAGTAGGAAAACTAAAAAATTAGATCCTTTTTCCAAAAATGGTATGCCTAAGTACAAGGAGGATGATTTTATGAATGGTCGTAAATCTCCTTCGAGGGCAAGGCAACAGGCAAGAGATGCCAACAGATGTCTTAAAAAGTCTAAGAGACAAGAGTTGAAAATCGTTTTGCAGAAAATTTTGGATTTTGATGAATAAGAGGTTAGGTTGTATGCCTGAGTGGTCAAAGTTACCGCAAACTTTTATTAGAAGCACAAAACAAAAACTATTTAAAATAATTTAGATATAAACAAATAAAAATTGATATTATGAAAAATAAATTGCAAC
>Ga0172375_10004126_pt1 | contig 21682 bp, 21 predicted proteins | sample LakKiv1m_FD_114537 | JGI IMG/M metagenome (GOLD analysis project Ga0172375, IMG submission 114537) | Freshwater microbial communities from Kabuno Bay, South-Kivu, Congo - kab_092012_11.1m | ecosystem: Environmental > Aquatic > Freshwater > Lake | place: Democratic Republic of the Congo...
ACTTTAGGATTCAGGAAGAGCAGCCTCCTCCATTACCGTTTATGAAACTTCCAAAATCGGAACCCACGTTTACAAGATATACCGTAAATGTCCTTGTTAACAATAAGGATTGCAAGGGTGCCCCGTGTATATTCGAAAGTAATCCTACCTATTACAATCTTTTTGGAAGAATTGAGCACAAAATACAGTATGGGATTGCAATAACAGATTTTTCAATGATAAAAGGAGGCTCGTTGCACAAGGCAAAAGGCGGATATATTGTAATCAATGCCCTTGACCTTCTGAGAAACATCTTTGCCTACGATGCACTGAAACGCGCTATCAGGAATAAAGAAGTAAAGATAGAAGACGTCTGGGAACAATACAGGCTGATATCAACAACAACTCTCAAACCTGAGGCTATACCACTGGACGTCAAGGTTATACTTGTGGGGAACCCGTATCTCTATTACCTACTCTATAATCTCGATGAAGAATACAAAGAGCTTTTTAAGGTTAAGGCTGATTTCGACAGCAAGATGGATAGAACAGACGAGAATATTCATAAATACGCATCCTTTGTTACCACTTTGTGTAGAGAAGAAAAACTCCTTCCCTTTGATAGGAAAGGCGTTGCAAAGGTAGTCGAGCTTGGTTCAAGGCTTGCAGAATACCAGAATAAATTATCTTCAAGGTTTAGCGATATTGCCGACGTTATAAGGGAAGCAAGCTACTGGGCAACAAAAGCCAATAGTAATATTGTAAGCGACGGGCATGTTCAGAAAGCAATAGATGAGAAAATATTAAGGACAAACAGGATTGAAGAACGCCTGAGGGAGATGATATTAGAAGGGACTATAATTGTTGATATAACAGGAGAAAGAGTAGGACAGATTAACGGTCTTGCTGTGCTTGACTTAGGTGACTACAGTTTTGGGAAACCCTCCAGAATAACTGCAAGGACATATGCAGGCAAAGCAGGTGTTGTAAATATAGAGAGAGAGACAAAGATGAGCGGCAGGATACATGAAAAGGCTATACTGATAATCACACACTACCTTGGAAGCAGATACGCAATAAATAAGCCAATAAGCCTGTCTGCATCGATTGCCTTTGAGCAGTTATACGATATGGTTGAGGGTGATAGCGCTTCGTGTGCTGAGCTCTATGCGCTTCTAAGCAGTATCGGAGGGGTTCCATTAAAACAAGGCATAGCTGTTACAGGTTCGATGGACCAGAATGGCGAAGTTCAGCCTGTTGGGGGAATAAATGAAAAGATTGAGGGTTTTTTTGACCTTTGCAGGTTAACGGGGCTTGATGGGAGCCAGGGTGTGATAATGCCGGCGAGGAACGTTAAAAACCTTATGCTGAAAAAGGAAGTAGTTGAAGCTGTGAAGGAAGGAAAGTTTTTTATATACCCGATCCAGAGAATCGAGGAGGGCCTGGAGATTATAACAGGCATGCAGGTAGGCGAACTCAGGGAGGATGGAACATATCCAGAGGGCACTATTAATTATCTTGTTGTAAAACGCCTTACGGAGATATCAGAGGCAGTTAAAGAGAAAAAAGAGGAAGAGAAAGAGGATAAACAAAAGGATAAATGAAAAAAGCGGTATGGCTGCTTGAGGCCGGTTTATTTATTGTTCTTTCCATACCGTTAGCAATTTTGCCATTTAAATTGTCGATGAAGGCCGGAGAGTTATTCGGCCTTTTGCTTTTTTATCTATGGGGAAGCAGAAGAAAGATTGCTATAGAGAATATCAAAAAGTCAGAAGTCAGAAGTCAGAAGTCAGAAGTCAGAAGTATTGCAAGGGAAACCTTTAAAAATCTTGGCAAGTCTTTTGTAGAAATTCTTAAGGTCTATTATGGTTTTGGCGGAAAGATAACAGATTCTGTAGATATTGAAGGTATCGAAAACTTTAATAAGGCTAAATCAAAAGGTAAAGGGATTTTATTTATAACCGGTCACTGCGGGAACTGGGAGTTAATGGCAATCACTATTTCTATGAAGCTTTCAGGTGTTGCAGTTGTGGCCAGGCCAATTAATAACCCATATATTAACAAATTCATTGAAAAAGTAAGACAGAAGTATGGTAATAGTGTGATTTATAAACAAGGGGCATTAAAAACTATCATTCGGACACTGAAAAATAATGGCTGTGTAGGCATACTGATGGATCAGGCTGTAATACCTGCTGAAGGATATGTGCTAGACTTTCTTGGCAGGGGTGCATGGACAACAAAGATGCCAGCCCTTATAGCAAAAAAGACAAGCGCCGCGGTCCTGCCTGTGTTCCTACATAGGATTAATAAAGGGCATAAAATGAAAATTTATCCAGAGGTAGAACTATCAAAAATTGTTGACATGGGAAGCGCGGTACTGGAGGATACAAAAAATTTTTCCTGGTTCATTGAAAATTGCATACGTGAGCATCCCGCAGAATGGCTTTGGATTCATAGAAGGTGGAAGAGGGTTTGATAAATCTTACACTCTGCGGTCTCTGCCGCAGGGATATTCACAGGACCATTCGGCATAATGATGCTTTACTTATGAACTTATTAGTATCTTCAAAAATCTTTTTAATATTTTAGCGTTGCCTTACCCTGGTTCGCAACAACCACAAGCACATAATTTCCAGGGTCAAGATATTTCAATGCAACCCTGAGGATATCGTCTTTTGTTACTGAATTTATATAATCAGGATATTTTTCCACATAATCAAGGCCAAGGTTATAAAATTCAACAGAGGCGAGGAAGTCAGCAATTTTTCTGTTAGTATCAAGTCTTCTCGGAAAACTGCCTGTAAGATACGATTTTGCATCTGAAAGTTCCTGGTCTGAAATATTTTCTTTTTTTATCCTTTCAATCTGCCGGAGTATCTCATCAATAGCTGTATTTGCAGACTCATTTTTAGTCTGGACCTCCACCTGAAACATGCCTGCCTCTTTATTCGAAGTGAAAAAGCTATGCACATCATACGCAAGGCCCATCTCATCTCTTATGGACTGCATAAGTCTTGATGAGAATCCTCCGCCACCGAGGATATAGTTCATGACAGAAACGGCATAATAATCAGGGTTGTCCCTGCTGATGCCGAGGTTCCCAAGCACGATATTTGCCTGTGTAAGGTCTTTGTCTATCTTTATAACCCTCTTTACCTTTTTTTGATCGAGTTTTCTGGTGGTCATTGATGGCAGGTCTGCCTTCTTCCACTCACCAAAGAATTGTTTAATCAAAGCATCTAACTCGTCAGATGTAAGGTCTCCTACAACCGATAATATTGAATTGTTTGGCAAAAAATAATCTAAATAGAACCTTACTATGTCCTCTCTTCTTATGTTATCAACTGTTTCAACAGAACCCTCTATAAGCCTTCCATATGGATGTTCCCCAAATACCTCTCTCTTAAAGGCACGCTCTGCAAGGAAAGAAGGGTCTTCCTCTCGCTGCCTTAGAAAACCCTTAATAAGCTCTCTTTTTCTCTCAATCTCGACCTGTGGAAAGGTAGGATTAAGCATGACGTCAGAAAGCACCTCAAACCCTTTGTTCATATCTTTTTTCAAAACGGATAGGGTAATAGTTGTGAAATCACTGCCAGCCGATGCAGCAAGAGATGCACCTATAAATTCTATCTCCTCGCTTATAGCAGTAGATTTACGGTTCTTTGTGCCCTCTGTGAGGAGTTCTGCGGTAAGATTGGCAAGTCCTGCCTTCTCTTTTGGTTCATTGAGCTGACTTGCCTTCACAAGTAACGTAATCATAACAATGGGAAGATTATGCTTTTCTGAATGAAGGACAATAAGGCCGTTGGGAAGGATAGTTCTCTTCACATCAAAGGCAAAGGAATGAAAATGCAAAATTAACAATGCAAAATTAACAATTAAGGAAAGATTTAATATTCTCCAGAATTTTGAATTTTTCATTTTGAATTTTTAATTGGGATTAGGATGCCTACCGTTCTGTTATCTTCTTTTAAATATTTCTTTGCTACCCTCATCACATCCTCAGGAGTTATCTTCCTTATCCCATCAAGGTATCTGTCAATAAGCCTCCAGTCTCCAATCATCTCAAACATTCCGTATTTCATAGCCTGAATATAGATAGAGTCCTGTCCCATTATAAATGAGGATTCAATCTGGTTTTTTGCCTTCCGAATCTCCCGTTCAGATGGCGGCTCTGTCTTAATCTTACTGATCTCTGAATAAAGAGAGTCCTCAACTTCTTTTATATCCTTATCCGGAGAGGCTGTTGCGGAAAAGAAAAATAGATATGGGTCATTGTTAAGGCCACTGTAATCAGCAGATGCACTAATTGAAATCTTTTTTTCATAGACCAGAGATTGATAAAGTCTTGAACTCTTTCCACCGGAAAGTATCTGGCTAAGGACATCGAGGGCATAACTGTCTTCATTGGGAAAACTGGGTGTATGATAGGCTATGAGGATATATGATAATTCTGCTTCCTTTTTAAGAAGCACCCTTCGTTCTCCTTTCTGCTCAGGTTCTATAGAATTAATGTTTTTCCTGGGAGGCCCAGCCGGTATATCCCTAAAAAATCGGCTGACCTTCCCAATAATCTCATCTGCATTTACATCACCTACAATAACGACAGCAGCATTATCAGGCGAGTAATAAGTTTTATAGTAATTATATAAATCATCTCTTTCTATTGACTTAATGTCAGACATCCAGCCGATTACGGGCCTTCGATAGGAATGTGCCTTAAATGCTGCTGCAACAACTTCCTCGAACAAAGAACTCTGTGGGTCATCTTCATACCTAAGTCTACGCTCCTCCATGACAACACTTTTTTCTGAAAGCATTTCTTTTAGGTCTATAGTCAGATTCTGCATCCTGTCAGCCTCAAGGTCAATCGGCAGTGTTATCCTGTCTGAGGGAAAAAGCTCAAAATAAACAGTATAGTCTTTTGTCGTATATGCATTATCAGTACCGCCATTTTTTTGAACAACCCTTGAAAACACCGATGGCCCGTATTTAGGAGTTCCTTTAAACATCATATGTTCGAGTAGATGGCTGATCCCGGATTTGCCGGCAGGCTCATTTCTTGAGCCTGCGCGATACCATACCTGGAATGTCGCTACAGGCGACTTATGTTCTTTAATAAACAGAACCTTTAGCCCATTTTCTATTCTGTATTCTTTTACCCCGTTAGAAAGAAACTTTCTATCGGGGTTTACCTCTGAGGGATGAACATTAAGCGGTATTAATAAAAAAATAAAAGCGAAAAAAATCCTGATATGTTTCATAGATAGAATATACCAGAAACTGTAAAAATAATTGAAATTATGTTAAATCAAACAGCTATTATGGTCTTATTGTTATATCGTAGGTCATGCAAAAAAAAGGCCATGCGAATTTGCATGGCCTTTTCAAAAAGCTTTAAATTATCTTGTAGTTTTCTTTTCTGCTACCTGTACTCTTGCAATTCCCCTTTCGAGGGAAGAGGTTGTCCTTGCGAAATCTACTTCTTCAGCCTTTTTGAGTCTTTCTTCTGCTCTTTTAATCGCTCCTTTCGCTCTTTCAACATTTATTTCTTCAGATTTTTCCGCACTGTCAGCAAGTACCAGAACTTTATCTGGTCCAGCCTCGGCATACCCCCAGTTTACAAAGACATATCTCGTCTCAGTACCTTTTTTATAAGTCAGCATCCCTATTTTAAGGGTTGTGAAAAAAGGTACATGACCTGGAAGTACGCCAAACTCACCCTCGCTTCCAGCACATACTACTTCATCAACGTCTTCACTCAATATAAGACCATAAGGGGTAACTATTTCAAGTTTTAATTTATTCTCCACTCTATTTCTCCCTTCGGTTCTATATCTGTCTGGACCAACCGAACTTCTTACCCTTCTCCTCGACCTCTTCTATTGGTCCAACCATATAGAATGCCTGTTCAGGCATATCATCGTATTTTCCTTCTACTACCTCCTTGAAACCCTTTATAGTATCCGCAGTCTTGACATATGCGCCAGGAGTTCCAGTAAATGTCTCAGCAACGTGGAATGGCTGGCTCAGGAATCTCTGGAGTTTTCTTGCCCTCGCAACTATAAGCCTATCATCCTCTGAGAGTTCCTCTATACCAAGTATAGCTATAATGTCCTGGAGTTCTTTATATCTCTGGAGGGTTTTCTGTACACTTCTTGCTACTGCATAATGATCTTCTCCGAGAACCTTCGGGTCAAGTATTCTGGAAGTTGAATCTAATGGATCAACAGCAGGGTATATGCCAAGTTCTGAAATTTGTCTTGACAGAACAACGGTACCGTCCAGATGGGTAAATGCTGTTGCAACAGCAGGGTCAGTAAGGTCATCTGCCGGAACGTATATCGCCTGCATGGCTGTTATCGCACCTTTCTTCGTGGTCGTAATTCTCTCCTGAAGTGCACCCATATCAGTTCCAAGTGTGGGCTGATAACCAACTGCAGATGGCATTCTTCCGAGGAGTGCCGAGACTTCTGCCCATGCAAGTGTGTATCTGAAGATGTTATCAATGAATAAGAGAACGTCCTGTCCCTGATCCCTGAAGTATTCTGCTACTGTAAGGGCGCTCAGACCAACATTTGCCCTTGCTCCAGGAGGCTCATTCATCTGGCCATAGATAAGGGCTGCCTTTGGTAAAACGCCTGAATGTTTCATTTCAAGGTAAAGGTCATTGCCTTCTCTTGTCCTCTCACCAACACCGGCGAACACAGACACACCGCCATGAACCATTGCAATATTGTGTATCATTTCCATTATAATAACAGTCTTACCAACTCCTGCGCCTCCAAACATCCCCATCTTACCACCCCTGACAAACGGCACAAGAAGGTCAAAGACCTTAACACCTGTTTCGAATACCTGAGTGGTTGCCTCCTGATCAACAAAATCAGGTGCAGGTCTGTGAATAGGCCTTCTCTCTTTTGCTTCTATCGGGCCCATCTCATCAATAGGCTCACCTATGACATTAATTAGCCTTCCTAATGCATCACTACCAACAGGCACAGTTATTGGCTGACCTGTATCCACAGCCTTCATTCCCCTTACAAGACCATCTGTTGCTCCCATAGCAATAGTCCTTACCTTATTCTCACCAAGGTGAATAGCTGCCTCCAATGTAAGATGTATCTCTGGTACGCCTTTTGAAGGGTCTCCTGCTTCATCAATTTTTATAGCGTCGCGGATTTTTGGTAATTGTTTTTCAAATTCCACATCTACTACCGCACCTATTACTGATGATATTTTACCTACATTCATAATCTATACCCCCTTTATTTTCATTAACTTAATCCAGATCCTTTCGATGAACCGGATAATTATTATTTCAATGCCTCAACACCACCGACAATATCCATCAGCTCTTTGGTAATACTTGCCTGCCGCACTTTATTCGCCAGGAGTGTTACTTTTGTTATAAGGTCTCTACAGTTATTTGTTGCATTCTCCATAGCTGTCATCCTTGCAGCTTGTTCAGCAGCCTCGGATTCGAGCAATGCCCTGTAAATCTGTATCTCCATATGTTTTGGTAACAGACTTTCGAATATCGCAGCCTTTGAAGGTTCATAAAGGAAATCAGCAGCAGTAAGAGAGGGTTCTTTAGCCCGACTCTCCTCTGTCTCTAATGCCCCTATCGGTAGAAGCTTTACGACAGAGAGCTTCTGGGCAATAAGACTCTTAAATTCATTATATATAAGAACAACTTCATCTATGGTCTCATTTGTATAGTTTTCTATAAGGTCGTTTGCAATCTCCTGGGCATTTGCGTAGGTTATTTTTCCGGAGAGCCCAATCCACGTCTTCCTCATAGGTACATTTCTCCTGCGGTAAAAATCACGCGCCTTTCTGCCGACGATGTTCATGCTTACTTCAATGCCTTCATTTTTCAAGTTATTAACATAACTGAATGATGCCCTAAGGGTATTTGCATTAAAGGCTCCACAAAGACCTCTGTCAGAAGTTAGGACAACAACCTCTACAGACTTCCTAGGCCTTACAGCAAGGAGCGGATGAATCTCCCGCTCGGGAGTCATAGCCAGATCAGACAGGACTGACTCCATTTTTATAGCATAGGGTCTGAGATTCAACATCCTGTCCTGGGCTTTCCTCAGCTTTGCAGCAGCCACCATCTTCATGGCAGATGTGATCTTCTTAGTATTCTCTATCGCTTTTAATCTTTTCCTTATATCCCTTAAAGTTGGCATCTATTATCTCCTATCTCTACTCATCATGCCTGAAAAGACTTTTTAAATGTTGTGATTGCCTCGGTCATCTTGGCTTTAAGACCATCATCCAATACCTTCTTTTCCATTATCTCTTTCTTTAGATCCTGCTTTTCCGCCCTTATATATCTTATGAAACCATCCTCAAAGGCTTTAATTGCCTCAACTGGCAGATCATCGATGAAGCCCTGGGTTCCTGCGTAGATAAGAAGTATCTGGTCATCAACAGGCATAGGCACAAATTGGTCCTGCTTCAGGAGCTCAATCATTCTTTTACCCCTCTCGATCTGCGCGAGGGTTGCCTTGTCAAGGTCAGAGGCGAATTGTGCAAATGCTGCGAGTTCCCTGTATTGTGCAAGGTCAAGCCTGAGCATTCCAGCAACCTGTTTCATAGCTTTTATCTGGGCTGCGCCTCCAACACGGCTAACAGAAAGACCAGCATTAACAGCAGGTCTTACACCAGCATAAAATAGCTCCGGCTCAACATATATCTGACCATCGGTAATTGAGATAACATTTGTGGGAATATATCCGGAGACATCTCCAGCCTGGGTCTCGATGACAGGTATTGCCGTAAGTGAACCGGCGCCCATTGCGGCACTCATTTTTGCCGCTCTTTCGAGAAGCCTTGAATGGAGGTAGAAAACGTCACCGGGATATGCCTCACGTGAAGGAGGACGTCTCAGGATCAGGGAAAGCTGCCTGTATGACTGTGCCTGTTTGGTAAGGTCGTCATAAGCGATAAAGGCATGTCTACCTGTGTCCCTGAAATACTCACCCATAGAACACCCAACATAGGGGGCTATATATTGCATTGGCGCAGGCTCACTCGCTGTTGCTACAACAACGATTGTGTGTTCCATTGCACCCATTTCTTCAAGTTTCTGAACAGTATTAACAACAGCCGGTCTTCTCTGACCAACTGCAACATAAATGCAGATAACATCTCCACCTTTTTGATTAATTATCGTGTCGACCAGGATAGCTGTCTTTCCTATCTGCCGGTCACCTATGACAAGCTCCCTCTGTCCCCTTCCAATGGGAACCATAGCGTCTATCGCCTTAACACCAGTCTGGAGGGGTTGGGTAACAGGCTGCCTCCTTATGATACCCGGTGCTACAACCTCCACCTTTCTCGTTTCTTTAGTAGCTATGGGACCCTTTCCGTCTATTGGCTGTCCTATTGCATTCACTACCCTTCCTATCATAGCCTCACCAACCGGTACCTCCATAACCCTGCCTGTACGCTTTACAATATCGCCTTCCTTAACAAGCTTATCTTCACCAAAGAGAACAGCACCTACTAAATCTTCCTCGAGGTTTAGTGCCATACCAAAGATACCATTTGGAAACTCAAGCATTTCCAAATTCATACAATTGTCAAGGCCATAAACCTTTGCAACACCATCGCCAACATATGTGACACTGCCTATCTCGCTGACATCAACCTTTTTCTCAAAATCGGTTATCTGTTTCTTTAACAGTTCACTTATCTCTTCCGTCTTAATTTCGCCTACCTTAATTGACATAATTTCACCCCTTTATAAGTTCATCTCTCAAAAGCCTTAACTGGCCTTTTATACTTGTATCATACATAGTACTCCCCACCTTGATGAGTATCCCGCCAAGTAAGGACGGGTCTATCATATACTCTATGTCAACATCCCTATCTGTCACTTTCTTCAGGGATGACTTAATGGTATTCTCATAATCCTTGCTTATCTCAATCGGAGTCATAACAATCGCCTTAGCCTTCTTTTTCTTTTCGAAATAGAGATTAGTAGCTATCCTGATAATATCTGGAAGGAATAGAATGGCCCTTAATTCTGAAAGGTGGTTAATAAATTTTACTGTTTCTTCAGAGAGCTTGATCTTGTCAGAAATCCCCCTTATAACATTTTTCCTCTCATCCGATGTAAACTGAGGGCTGATAAGGAGACTCTTGAACTCTTTACTTTTAATCATAAGATTATTCACTGCATCTAATTCAGTAATAACCTGAGGCGCATTTTCGATACCAACTTTTCTGAGTAATGCATTTGCATATCTTTTTGCTTCCCTTATCTGTTTCAACCTTTGCCTCCTATCTTCGTAAGGGATTCTTCAAACAGCCTTTCCTGCTCATCCTTTGTTAATTTTTCCTTAAGCTTCTTCTCTGCAAGCTCCATGGCTAACTCAACAGCCTCGGCTTTAATCGCCTCTTTTGCATGTTTAAGCTCATATTCTATATTTACTTTTGCCTGCTCAAATATTCTCTCTTTAAGCCTGTTGCTCTCTTCTAAAATCCTTTCCCGCTCTACTTCCCCGGCGCGCTTCGATGCAGAAAGAATCTCCTCTATCTCCTTATCCTTTGTTTTAAACCTAGCCTCGACTTCCTGCAGTGCTTTCTGTGCAAGTTCCTTTGCATCACGGGCTTCTTTAAGGGTTTTTTCTATCATTTCGGTTCTCTGCTTTAGAAAAGCCTGGAAGGGTTTTTTAGCAAATTTAAGGAGGATAAAGACCAGAATTCCAAAATTAATGATCTTCCATATATAATCCTTCCATATTGGGACTTGCGCTCCCTCTTCTCCACCACTTCCAAAAGCAACAGCAGCAAATGCAAAGAAAAGTGAAAAGTGAAAAGTGAAAAGTGAAAAGTGAAAAGCTAAAGACTTAAATTTTTTAAACTTCTGACTTCTGACTTCTGACTTCTGACTTGTTTTTTTCATGCGCTTACCAGCTTTCTTACGATTTCATCCGAGAACTTATCGACATCAAACCTTAAGGTCTTCCTCGCCTTTTCAGCTTCGGCCATGATCTCTGCCTTAGCTTTATTAAGCATTTCAGATGCCTCGGCATCAGCTGCTGAATGGATATCTTTATGCTTTTGCAGGCCTTCGGCCTTGAGCACTTCAAATGTCTCTTTTGCTTTGTTCCTGGCTTCTACAAATTCACGATTCAGCCTGGCGATACCTTCTCCCCTTTTAGTGCCCATATCCCTGGCAGCATCAAGAGAGTTTTTTACTGTATCTTCTCTCTCCTTGAAAATCTTGAGTACGGGTTTAAAGAGAATGGCATTCAAGATAAAAAGTAGCACAAAGAAATTTACAGCCATAACAGCTAACCATACAGGACTTATATCTAACATTTTGCACCTTCCAAAAAGGTAGTTTAGAAAAACGCAACCAGCATACCACAGGGTAAAAAAAATTGTCAAGAGATTTTTTGCAATAGATTTTTTGCAATAAAAAAACAAGGTCTAAAATTTTAAAATTTAACCTCAAATGCCTGTAGGATTATTGTGTTACAATACCTTAAATGTTTTCTGAGAAACTCAAAATTTTAAGAGAAAAGAGTCTTTTCAGGGATGTAAAAGACAGAGCTTCTCCACAGGGGCCAAAGGTAAGATTTGGCAGCAGGGAATATATAAACTTCTCATCTAATGATTATCTCGGCCTTGCAAACCATCCTTATTTAATTGATACAGCAAAAAAAGCCCTGGATGATTATGGTAATGGCTCTGCTGCTTCCAGGCTCCTCAGTGGAGGAAGCAACTTGCATAAAGAACTCGAGGATAAGGTTGCAAAATTTAAAGGCACAGAATTTGCTCTTGTCTTTAACTCAGGGTATTCAGCAAACACGGGAATCATACCTGCCATTACAGATAAAGATGCTGTAATATTCAGCGACGAACTCAACCATGCAAGCATCATAGATGGATGCCGACTGAGCAAGGCAAAGACATTGATATACAGGCATAAAGATGTATTGCATCTCGAGGATCTGATAAGAAAAGAATATGCTAAGAGTAAGATTGTTATAACAGACACAGTATTCAGCATGGATGGAGACATCGCTCCTTTAAGTGAAATTTGCGATATATGCAAGAAAAACAATGCAATACTCTATATAGATGACGCGCACGGCACAGGCGTTCTTGGCAACGGCAGGGGCGCCCTCTCGCATTTTAATATAAAACCCGAACCCTGGATCATCCAGGCAGGCACATTTTCAAAGGCCTTTGGTTCATTTGGCGCATTCGTTGCAGGCAGCAGAGATGTTATTGAATGGATCTTGAATACTGCCAGAAGCTTTATTTTTTCTACAGCACTGCCCTCATGTGTAATTGCAGCGTCTCTAGCTGCGCTAGAATTAATAGAAGGCAATCCTGAACTAAGTAAAAGACTTTGGGAAAACAGGAACAAGGTCGTTAAATATATTAAGGATACTAATTTTGATGTTGTAGAAAGCGAAACCCCTATCATAACTTTAAAAACAGGAACTGTTTTGAACACATTAAGGGTGTCAAAACATTTATATGACAAGGGTATATTTGCGCCGGCTATAAGGCCGCCTACTGTAATAGAACCGAGAATCAGAATAACCGTAACCGCAGCTCATACAGATGAGGATATCGAAAGACTCATTCAGATACTCAGGAGGTATGAACAAGCATGACGCAAATAGCAGGAAAGGGGGACAAGGCAAAAGGTTTTTTCGTAACAGGCACAGATACCGGGGTAGGTAAAACAGTTATAACTGCAGCCTTGATTAAGACTATCGGACTTCTTGGCATCAGGGCATGCGGGATGAAGCCGATCGAGACAGGATGCAAAAGATCAAATTTCAAATTTCAAATTTCAAATTTCAAATTTAAAGACAGAATGTTAATACCTTCTGATGGAATGTTTTTGAAAGAAATTGCAGGTATGGACAGTTCCATAGATTTGATTGCCCCAATTTGTTTTGAGAGCCCTCTTGCGCCCTTGCCTGCTTCTGAGCTAGAAGGCGTGCCTGTTGACCTTGGAAAAATACAAAAGGCATATACAGACCTTTCAAAAAACTATGATGCAATTATTGTTGAAGGAATCGGCGGGTTGCTCGTCCCGATTAAAAGAGATTATTTTGTACTTGATCTGGCAAGAGACTTTGGATTGCCGATTATAGTTGTCTCAAGGCCAGGCCTCGGCACGCTCAACCATACAATGCTAACAGTCAATTATGCGATAAAAGAAGGGCTTAATGTTGCGGGAATCATTATTAATTATAACCGGCCTTATAGAGATACGCTTGCTGAAGATAGTAATCCAGAGATTATAAAGCAGATCAGCACTGTCCCCCTTATAGGAGTTTTCCCTTATCTTAAAGATTTAGAAAGCAGTGTCATCGAAAAGGCTGTAGTAAAAAACCTGGATCTTGAGACAATCAAGAAATATCTTTTTTGATGATCACCTTGCAGCAACGACTCCCCACTCAAGAATGTCTTTTATCCGGTTAAGAAAGTCTTCTGGTGTGTCATATCTGGGATTATTATGAAGACAGTAAACCAGAATTCTCCGCCCCTTAAATCCTACTAATTTCAATAAATTTATAGCCTTTTTCAGAGAAGTTCTGATTTGATTGCTATCGTAAGCCAATCTCAGGAGAGGTAATTTAAGTCTTTTCAATATTGATACGACCTCTTCGTTTATAAGCCTTGCATCGAGTCCTTGGTTAAAGTCCACTTCAAGATTCATTTCTTTAATTTCATCGAACAAGAGAATAATCAGGCAGAATACCCTCTACCTCAGGCACTAATCCCTTATGGATTTCTATTCTGCTACCAAAAGTATCTTTTAAGTGATCAGGGCATAGGGTAGCATAAATGCCACCGACTATAATTCTTGCTTTTTTATATCTCTGACTGTAATAGATAGAGTCTGTTTATAAATGTTGATTTATTCACCCTCCCCTAACCCCTCCCATCAAGGGAGGGGCTTATTTATCAACCCTCTCCCCTGGTGGGAGAGGGTGGGGGTGAGGGGGTTTTATAGTTTATAAACAGACTCTAGCTAATGACATTATGAACAGGCTCATAGGCATAAGTAAAGAGGCTTGTGATGTAGATAGTATCTGGCTCAAATCCATCTTCTGAAAATCCCTGAACAAATTTTACCATATCTTTTTTTTGTTTATGATAAGAAGCAAGTTTGAGGAGACCAAGAGGCGGATAAGGAGTATGATATTTTTTTGATTTTTGAGGTTCGACAAGGAGGATTTCCAAAATCCTACCTCACATATTTTTTTTCTTCACTCGCTTTTTAGAGGAAGTTTTTCCTATCAAAACAGTAATGTTTGCAGGAGGTAAGAGTAAAGGTGGGTAGTCAGTCCGCATCGTAAGATTAGCTATTGTTTCTCGAACAAATGGGAAGACTAAAGCAGGGGCCTGAATTTGTGAGAATTCCTCGAGAGTTTTAAAATCTCCATCTTTTTTGACTGAGAAATATCCAGTTGCTATGAGGGAAACACGCAAAGGTGGGTCTTCAGCTTCTTTGAATACAAATACATTAAGACTTAATTTAAGCAGTTTTTGAGATTTTATTAAATTACGAGTCACTTTAACAGAAATGTCTACAGGAATACCCGCTTCTTTTAATGTATAATTAGGATTTATTTCAAGGTCCACCTTCTCGAGGACAACTTTTTCGAAATTAATTCTGAGCTGCTTGTCTTTTTGCACTTTAGGCTACCTGCTCCATTACTTTTTCTACTGTAACCGCTGGGTAAACTTTGAACTTATAGTCTTTTCTCTCCTTGGGCCATTGGATAACATAAAAAACTTTAGTGGATTCTTTCTCATAAACTTCTATTCCTTTTTCTCTAAAAGACACCACAAGCTCAAGATCAAGTGCATCTGCAACTTTTCTGAGAGTATTTATGGAATAACCTTTATAATCAGGGTCCTCTAATCTTGCTATCGCAGACTGAGAAGTATTGACTATTTTTGCAAGCTCTGCCTGTGAAAGTCTTTTCTTTTCTCTGAAATAAGCTATCTCAATCGCAATACGCGTTTTTTCTAAATCTTTGTAGTAGCGTTTTTTAAAATCCTTATCTTTTAACTTTTCTTTCAAAAATTCTCTGAACTTCATCTTTTATTCTCCTTTTCTCTTTAGCCATTCCTTCATTCTTTTTTCTGCAAGTTCTAAATCAGACCGAGGTGTCTCTTCTGTCTTTTTCTGAATACCATGTAGCAGGACTATAGTTCTCCCATAGTAAAAGAAAAATATCCTGTATGTATTTGTACTGTGATCAATTATCAGTTCCCAGAGGTCAGAATGAGTAAGTTTTTTACAGTATTGACGAGGCATCTGAAAACCTTTTTCTTCAAGCACGTCAATAAATCTAAATACTTTTTCCATTGCCTTTTGAGGAAGCAGTTCTAAAAATTCCTTCACAGGTAAAGAACCTTTTTCCTCAAAAAACTCAGCTTGAAATCTTAACATGTAATTATCTCAAATTTGATATATTGTCAAATTTGTAATTTTAATAAATAAATTAAAAATTATTATCCTTTTATCTCCTCCAGAGATATCCTTATTTCTCTTAGCTCCTTTTTCGTCAATCCCCAAATTTCAGCAGCAAGGTCATCAATCTGATTCTCAATGTATGATGTATTGCCATCTTTGGCTGCTACCTCATGTGCTTTGTCGGATAATTCAGCAAGTTGAAGGTGCAGTTTATTTTTGGGATCAAATTTTGGGATTCTGATGTTTTGAAGAACCTTTGGTGATGCTATCCCTCCTCCCCCGCCTCCGTAAAATGCTCTGATAGAGAAGTCGCCTATTTTAGAATTAAGCATGGAACAAATAAAATGTGCTTCATTTTCATTATCACAATCTACAAATGATGTATTATGTTCTGGGCAAATAGGCTTGTTTTCCTTGATTGAAACAACAGCGGCACAAACACCTATAGAAATCCACGGCCACACCACCTTAAATGGCGCATTGGATATCTTCAATATAAAGCTCTACCGCTTCTCTAATATTCCGCAATGCCTCTTCGTAAGAATATCCCCAAGTGTGACATCCTTTCAAGGCCGGGCAATAAGCATGATACGCCATTTGAGCACCTTTAGGGTCTTCCTCTATGACTACTTTAAAAATATATGTCTTCATTATATCTCCCTTAAGTCTTTAATTCTTCCGCCGAGATAAATAACCAAATTTTACACTATTAAATCAGTTTTAAATCCAAGAGCACTTTTCTCAGCTTCTCTTTATTCGCTGGCGCCATCTCGCAGAGCGGAAGCCTGAATTCCTCCTGTATTTTCCCCATCATCGAAAGAGCTGTTTTAACAGGTATTGGATTTGTTTCTATAAACATCGCTGCGTTTAGAGGCTCAAGTTTATAATGTATCGCCCTTGCTTTGTCGTGCTGTCCTTTCATCCACAGGGAACACATCTGAGAAACGTCTTTTGGAGCAACGTTTGCAGAAACAGATATTACACCTTTCCCACCGAGGGCAAGGAGTGGCAGGGTTGTGAAATCATCGCCGGAGATAACATTTATCCTGTCACCACAGAGTCTTATAACCTCGCTTACCTGTTTCATATCCCCTGTTGCTTCTTTTATTGCGACAATATTTTTAATCTCTGCAAGGCGGGCAACAGTAGATGGGAGAATATTTACTGCGGTGCGTCCGGGTACATTATATAAAACTAGAGGTATGTCAACCGCCTCTGCAACTGCTTTATAATGCCTGTAAAGACCCTCCTGAGTCGGTTTATTGTAATATGGCGACACAAGCAGCGCAGCATCTGCGCCAGATTTCTTTGCATGCTTTGTTATCTCTATAGTTTCATCAGTAGAATTTGCTCCTGTACCTGCAATAACAGGAACTCTTTTATTAACGGTTTTTACTGTAAAATCAATAACCCTGTAATGTTCCTTATAGTCGAGTGTTGCAGATTCGCCTGTTGTTCCGCAAGGGACAATGGCAGTGGTTCCCTGAGCTATATGCCACTCTATTAAATCACCAAGCGCCTTCTCATCAACTCTCCCTTTTTTAAAAGGTGTTACGATTGCGACTATTGAACCTTTGAACATAGCTGCCTCCTTTTGTTATTTTTAGCTCTCAATTATACCCTCAAAAACCTCAACAGCAGGACCCGTCATATAGACCCGGTTGTCACCTGCCCATTCTATAAAAAGGTCCCCCCCCAGGAGATGAACTGTCACTTTCCTTTCAGCAAGCCCTTTAATATTTGATGCTACAACTGCGGCTGACGCCCCTGTACCACAGGCCATTGTTTCACCAGAGCCCCTTTCCCACACCCTCATTTTTATCTTAACAGGATTTATCACTTCTATAAACTCTACATTTATTCTCATAGGGAACATAAAGTGATTCTCTATCATATGGCCATAATATGACACAGGGAAATTAGAGAGATCGTCAACTACAATAACTGCGTGGGGATTTCCCATAGACACACAAGTTATTTTGAACTCTTTGTCTTCAACTTGTAAAGGATAATCAATGATCCTTCTTTGCCCTTCTTTTTCAAATCCCCCCTTACCCCCTGCTTTCAAATCCCCACGGCCCCCCTTTCCTAGAGGGGAGATTGCCGGTATTTTTTCAGGTTCAAAGATCGGCTCTCCCATATCAACTCTCACAAGGTTGCCTATTTTCTCTGGTATGATTACGCCTGTGAGGGTCTCTATATTAAGGATGCTCTTATCAGAGAGATTTTTGTCCCATATATACTTTGCAAGACAGCGTATCCCGTTACCGCACATTTCAACTTCACTGCCATCCACATTAAAAATCCTCATCTTAAAGTCTGCAATATTAGAATTGTATAGAAGAAGAACCTGGTCAGCGCCGACTCCAAAACGCCTGTGACAAAGTTTTTTTGAAAGCCCGGGTAAGTTATCAAGTTCGAGTTGTCTGCAGTCTATGAGTATAAAGTCATTGCCAAGACCGTGCATTTTTGTAAAGTGAATTCTCAATTGAACACCCTCTTATATTTCAGTAATCTCCCCCCTTTGGAAAAGAGGGGGATCAGTTTCTCATACAAGTTTCTTCACATATTTAGCCTCCCCCTTTTCTAAAGGGGGATTGAGGGGGATTACTAAATTTTCATATGAATTAATATTTATTAAGGGTCTCATAATTAAATTGACATTTATCAGAAAATCTCCCCTTGCCCCTCTTTTCCAAAGAGGGGATTATTCCTCCCTTTGTCAAAGGGAGGTTAGGAGGGATTTTATAAAACAATGTCGTCATTTAATAACTCATTTTAAGAATGCCGGAATCTGCTCATTCTTAATAAGGTCATCGTATGTCTCGCGTTCCCTTATTAAAAAATGCTCTCTGCCCTTGACCATGACCTCTGCAGCCCTCGGCCGGCTGTTGTAATTCGAACTCATAGAAAATCCATACGCACCTGCACTCATAACAGCAAGATACTCTCCCTGTTTTGTTCTCTTAAGTTCTCTCCCCTTTGCAAGAAAATCGCCAGATTCGCATATAGGGCCAACAACATCGCCTAGGACCGTACTTCTTTTTTTCCTGACAACAGGAAGCAGCTGATGATACGCACCATAAAAAGATGGCCTCATAAGGTCGTTCATCCCGGCATCTACAATAATGAACTCTTTCTCCCCGGTTTTCTTAAGATAGAGTGTTTTTGTAACAAGTATGCCTGCATTGCCTACTATAGACCTGCCAGGTTCCATGATCAGAGTAAATTTTCTACCTTCGAGCAGGGGGATAAGATTTCTTGCGAGGTCTTCTGGAACCGGAGTTTCTTCGTCTCTGTAAGAGATACCAAGCCCACCCCCGATATCGAGGTATTTTATTTCCACCCCCTGAATATTAAGTTCATCTATAAGGAGCAGCACCTTCTTTAAGGCATCAACAAAAGGAGAAACTTTGGTTATCTGTGAACCTATATGTTTGTGGACACCGATAACCTTAATATTCTTTAGTCTTGATGCGAGCTTATAATACTCTAAAGCCTCCTCTATCGAGATCCCGAATTTATGTTTCCTGAGCCCTGTTGCTATATAAGGATGTGTCTCAGGGTCAATATCAGGGTTAATCCTTAATGCAACTGGAGCCTTTGTTTTTATTTTACCTGCAACTCTGTCAATCTCTAGGAGCTCATCTCCGGACTCTACGTTAAACATGAGTATTCTTGACCTCAGGGCAAATTTTATCTCATCTTCTGTTTTCCCGACGCCAGCATAAACTATTTTTTTAGGTGTTATGCCCGCTTTTAAAGCCACATACAGCTCACCCCCTGAAACGATGTCAGCGCCTCCACCGTTTTTTGCAAATAACCTGAGGATTGCAGTATTTGAATTAGACTTAATAGCAAAACAGATTATATGCGGATAATCCTTAAAAGCATCGGCATATGCCCTGAAGTGTCTTAAAAGAGTATTATAGCTATAGATGTATAAAGGTGTGCCATATTTTATAGCAAGCTTTTTTACAGGTACTTCTTCGGTATACAATTCTCCCGCACGGTATTTAAAAAAATGCATTGGGTCTCCATGTGCTGATTTTCTTTATATTTTAACCATATTCTTCTTTTTATCTCAAGGCATGAGCAAAACAGCAGTTCATCATCCTTCAGTTCCAACCTCAAACTAAGAGGCTATTCCCTTAAATACTTTGAACACGGAGGGGAGTCAAAGGTAAACGTAGGCTACTATGGTTTCACCTATGGGACATCTTTCAGCTTTTCGCTTTCAACAATCATACTCAAAAACACATCCACCACCTTGGGATCAAAGTGCGCCCCTGCCTGCTGGCGTAAATATTCCTTTGCTTTTTCTTCTGACCAGCCAGGACGATAAGGCCGGTCGGAATATAATGCATCCCATACGTCCACTACCGCAAAGATACGTGCTGCCAGTGGAATCTCCTCACCTTTCAAACCACGGGGATAACCTGTGCCATCCCATTTCTCGTGATGACAGTAGGGTATGTCAAGCGCAGGTCGAAGGTAAGATATTGGTGATAAAAGTTCATAGGCAATCACTGAATGCCTCTTCATAATTTCCCATTCTTCATCGGTAAGTTTCCCGGGCTTAAAGAGGATAGCATCTGGAACTCCTAACTTTCCTATGTCATGAAGTAATGCTCCTCGTTTCATATGCACTATCTCTTCCTCGTTTATCCCCATGGCGCGGGCTATTTTCACAGTCATTTCTGTAACCCTCTGAGAATGACCTTCTGTCTCTTTGTCACGGTAGTCAAGAGCGCGGGACCAGCCCTCAATGGTAGTGTCATAGGCCAGGATTAAATCAATGTTCAATCGTTGTAAATTGTCAAAAAGGGAGGCGTTGTCTATTGCTATAGCAGCCTGTGCAGCAAGAGCTTCCAGAAAATCAAGCCATTCCCGATCGGTGCCGAGCGGGGCACGATGGAAGATTTCCAGGATACCATTGACATGACCTTTAGCAATGAGTGGCACGCCATAGTAATCAATGAAGTTCTCGGCATTCAGATGTGGGGAGCGACTGAAACCGTTCTCCGCCTCGGCCAGATTGGGAATATGGACCATGCAGCGTTCGAGTGCGGCGCGGCCGGCATGCCCTTCGCCCGGATGCAAACGAGTGTGCTGGAGTGCGTTTGAACGGAAGCCGCGGCTAGCAGCATATTCGAGGGTATTGCTGTTCGGGTTTAGTAGAAGCACCGTGGCGGCATCAACAGCCAGCTGGTTGGTAACATAGTCGAGGAATATGTTAAGGGTAACACGCAGGTCGAGGCTGGCTGTAATAGTCACATCTATGTTTCGGAGTGCTGTTATGCGCTGTAGTTGTTGTTGAATCTGTTTCTGTGCATTCTTACGATCAGTGATGTCAACAAATGAAGCCATCATGCATACAGGATTGCCAACTTCATCTTTGACCAGGCTTGCCGAAAACTCTACGTCAAATAGTGAGCTATCTTTTCTCTTAGCCTTCGTTTCACCTATCCATCCCTCATCCTGTAATTCTTCTATCACTTCAGCAACATTCTTTCCTTTTTGACAGAATGTTAAGAGATGTTTTCCTATGACTTCCTCTTTATTATATCCCCACATTTTAAGAAAGTATTTGTTTACATATGTAAGATACCCCAAAAGGTCAGCGAAACATATACCATGGTTGGAAGATTCTATCGCCCTATCTTTTATTCTCAATGTCTCTTCCATCTGTTCGCGATCGAGGATTAATGTTTGCAATTCGGTAATCTGTTGACGCAGTTCTATTAATTCATTTATAAGTTGCTTTTTTGTCTTATTTTCGTCGAAAAACATCCTTAGCTATCCCTGCGTGCGCAGCAGATTATTATGTCTCTTCTATAATTACCCGCTCTACTTCCTCTAAAGTGGTAATGCCTTTTGTTGCCTTTAACAATCCATCTTCTAACAGGGTTTTCATGTCCTGTTTCCTTGCGGCTTTCATTATCTCATCTTCAGAAGCCTTATTCGCGGTTAATCTCCTGATATCATTGTTTACAACTAATATCTCGAACAGCCCGATCCTGCCTCTGTATCCAATGCCACTGCAAAAAGCGCAGCCAGTCCCTTTCTGATACCTTATTTCTAAAGAAAGCCCCAATCTCTTAAGCAGTTTTTCATCCGGTTTATATTCCTTGATACATCTCGGGCAATTCTTTCTGACAAGACGCTGGGCAAATGAACAGTTAAGGACTGATGCTATTAATCCTGCCTCGATACCAA
>Ga0172375_10004128_pt1 | contig 21682 bp, 9 predicted proteins | sample LakKiv1m_FD_114537 | JGI IMG/M metagenome (GOLD analysis project Ga0172375, IMG submission 114537) | Freshwater microbial communities from Kabuno Bay, South-Kivu, Congo - kab_092012_11.1m | ecosystem: Environmental > Aquatic > Freshwater > Lake | place: Democratic Republic of the Congo...
AGATCGTCATAGTGCAGCGCAGTGTCGGCGATGAATCCCAGCCCCAGATTGCCGTTATCCATATCCCAAATCCCCGTAAATCCATTACCGGTCACGCCGATCAGGGTGTCCAGGCTGGCTCCGTTCGCGTATTCAAACGATTCCCGGGCAAAATATCCGGCCCAGGCCAGTGAACTCGCCAGCACGACCACCCAAAAACACATAGCAATTTTCCTCATACACATAATTTTCCTCCTTAGTTATTTGTTGTTTTGCGTTGGCATTATGGATTACATCCTCTCTGACTCTTCAAACAGTCAGACCTCTATTTTTTAAGCCAATCATAAAGCCAATGTTTTCCTAATTACATTGAACGTTTATAGAGTATGATGAAAAAGACGATTATAAAAACTATGCAAAAAACCTCTATCAGAAGCCATTTCAAACGACTATGGCGGCCGGAATTTCCGGCTGAGTCGGGTTTATCTGTTTTATCGTTTATCACGCTACAAGATATAAAGTGATTTGTGAAAAATCTTCTCATAATCTGGTAATTCGGTTGCACGGAATAGATTTTAATCCTGAAAACAGGCGGGGTGGAGAGAGCCGGCCTCAATCCCAATTCAGACTGGGATTTTTGTGATAACTGATATCTGAATATTACTCGTCAAGCATTTGAAGGCTGCTTCCGAAGATTGCCATGAGAGTTTTTTAGCTATCCGTGGCAATGCACGGCTAATTTTTCGATCCGGATTCAGATTTCCTGTGGATTTGCTGCGGCGTCTGACCAAATTGTTTGCGAAAGCATTTCGTAAAATAGGACGGATCGCGAAAACCGATTTGATAACATACCTGGGCCGGCGAATGTCCTTTATCAAGTAATTGCCGGGCGCGCTGCAGACGATAAGTCCGGATAAAATCACTGGGAGTTTGATTGATCAAACCCTGCATTTTTCGGTACAATTGAGCGCGACTCAATCCAACATGGTAACTCAGGTCATCAACTGAAAAACCCGGATCGGACAGATATTGTTCGACCACTTCGATAATCTTCTGCATAAATTGTTCATCCGGCGAACTGATCTGGATATCCTGCGGGTTCAGAAAAACCTTATGGCTGAAGCTGTCCCGCATTTTGCGGCGGATATTTAATAAATTTTCCATCCGGACTTTAAGCATTTCAGGATTAAAAGGCTTGGTTATATAATCATCCGCACCGGCCAGCAGACCTTCTTTACGGCGCTCTTCAGAAATCTGGGCCGTCAGTAAAATAATCGGAATATGGCTGGTGCGCTGGTCATTCTTACATCTGTGGCAAAATTCGATGCCGTCCATGACCTGCATTTTAACGTCGCAAATGATCAAATCCGGAATGCGGTCGACCGCCAGCTCATATCCGCTTAAACCGTCCGCGGCCTGAATCACTGAATACTGATTTTCGATTTCCATGGTCAGGTACTGACGGAGGTCTTTATCATCTTCAACCGCCAGAATGAGCGGTTGGCTTTTTTCAGACTCCGGGTGTTCGGATTCGGATACGGCCCATTGCTCGTCGGTCAAAGATTCGTCCGGTGTCATTTCGGCAATTTGCGGGGCCGTCTCCGGTTCAACAACGTCCCGTTCCGGTTTCGCCCCGTTTTCCGGTAAGGACTTTACCGGGATAATTAAGCTGAAAGTACTGCCCTGACCCGGGGTGCTTTCAACCAAAATGTGGCCGTCGTGCATTTCAATAAAATCTTTGCTGATGGAGAGTCCGATGCCGGTGCCGGCCATCTTGCGAACTCCCGGTTGGCGAACCTGATAGAACGGATCGAAAATATGTTCGATCTGGTCCGGCGCAATACCAATTCCCGTATCACTGATCTGAATACTGATCGAACGGCTCGCGCCGTCCGAAATACCGGCATCCTCATCCTGTTTATCCGGCCGATAATTCAGGGTAACATTCACCTGCCCGCCCGGCTCGGTGAATTTCAGCGCGTTGGCGATGACATTATAAACGGCTTTTTCAATCTTATCCGGATCGAAAAACAGCCACAGCTGCTCAACATCAGAACTGAACGTATACCGAACCTTTTTCTGCTCGGCCTGCAGCCGGAAGACCGAGTAAATGGCTTTAATAAAGGTAATAAATTCTTTCCACTGCAGTTCCAGTTTCATACTGCCGGTATCGAGTTTGCGGGCATCCATGAGCTGATTGACAAGCCGCAATAACCGGCGGGCATTCTGGAGAACAATCCGGTTATAAACATTGCGTTTCTTCGAGTTCATCTTGCTACCCAGTTCGAGCATTCGTTCGACCGGTCCAATGATAAGGGTCAGGGGAGTCCGGAACTCATGCGAAATATGCGTAAAGAACTGCAATTTCAGCTGATCCATGTCATGTATTTTCTTGGCTTCCAGCCGCCTTAATTCGGTCTGGGCCAGGTTGCGCTCGCGGATTTGCACGGCCATCCGGATCAACAAAATCGCACCGAGAATTAAGCTGATATAGATGCTCAACATCCAGTTGGTCCGCCAAAATGGTGGCGTTATTGTGAGATTAATTGCCGTGCCGGTTTCATTCCACAGTCCATGATTATTGGAGGCGATTACCCGAAAAGTATAGTCGCCGGGCGGCAGATTGGTATAGGTAGCGAACCGACGATCGGCATCCGTCCGGCGCCATTCCAGATCGAATCCTTCCATAAGATAAGCGTACTGATTTTTCTGCGGGCAGCTGAAGTCGAGCGCGGCGAATTCGAACGAGAAAACATTTTCTTTATAGGAAAGTTTGAGATGATCGGCAATAAATATCGAACGATCCAGCCGTTTTTTCCGCCCGGTATTCGGACCGACCGTTTCGTTGAAAATTTGAAATTGAGTAATAACCACTTCCGGCACGTACGGATTCGACCCGATATGGCCGGGCTGGAAGAGATTGAAACCTTCGATTCCACCGAAACAGAGCATCCCGTTGCCGGCCAGCAAAACCGATTCGTGATAAAAAATATCCTGCCCGAAGCCATCGTTGCGATCGAAATTGCGAATTTCACCGGTGGCCGGATTTAAGCGGGCAATCCCGTGATTGGTGCCCATCCAGAGAAAACCATCGTCGTCTTCAACGACCGACTCGATAATGTTATCTGGCAAACCGTTTTTTTGATCGTAGCGTCCGAAGCAGGCAATTCCCGAATCGGGTTGAAATTTTTTTAGATAATTCAGTCCGGCGCCCATCGTGCCAATCCAGAGAGTTTCGTTCCGGCTTACAAATAGAGTATTGATATTATCATGGCCGAGACTCAGCGAATCCGTCTCCGAATTGCGGAAGTAGAGCATCTCCTCGTTGCGGGGATCGAAATAGACCAGCCCTTTACCATAAGTACCCAGCCAGAGTGCCCCGGATTTATTTTCCGCGATTGAGGTAACGACATTCAGCCGCTCATTAATCTGATCCACCGCGTAATTTTTAAAAGTTCGTCCGTCAGAATTCAGGCGGGACAGACCGCCGCCCCAGGTCCCGATCCACAGCGTATTGGATTTATCCAAATAAAGACAATAAATGGCATCCTCGCCGATCGAAGCCGGATTATTGTCATCATGTTTGAAATGATCAAACCGCCCGGTTTTAATATTAAAACGATCCAGCCCGTCGCCATCCGTGCCGATCCACAGAAATTCCCGGTCGCCGGCCAGACTGATGATCGCATCCGAACCGAGGCTATTGTTCCGGCCGGCTATCTTGCGAAAAATCTGGAAATGATTACGGCCCGGATCGAAACGGTTCAGGCCGCCGAAACGGGTTCCGATCCAGATCAAACCGTATTCATCTTCATAAAATGAGGTGACATGATTGTTTGACAGGCTGCTCGTTCCGGAAATTCCGCTGCGAAAATGCTGAATATTACTCTGCTTGGTGTCGCATTTATTGATACCACCGTTTTCATTGCCAAGCCAGACAACCCCGGTGCGATCCAGATAAATGGTCCAGAGCGTGTTGGATTGGATACTGGTCTCGTCGAGCGGATTGAATAAATAATGCTGAATGCCGCCGGTTCCCTGCGGATTGGGAAATTCCGGAACACGCGGCATAATGAATAATCCGGTGTTGTAGGTTCCGATCCAGAGCCGTTCGGATTGGTCGATCAGTAATTTGGTAATGATTTCGGGCGCGATGGGTTCGGCCCCGCCGGAAACCAAAGACACTCTTTTAAATCGTTGCGAATTGTCAGCGATGCGCTGCAATCCGTCGCCCCAGGTTCCGATCCACAGCTTGCCCCATTGATCTTCACACAGCGTAATAACCGCGCTGATCCCGGAGCGGGAAGGATTGATCGCTTCATGACGATAACGGGTAAAGGACTGGGTATTGCGATTGAAACGGTTGACGCCGCCCTTTTCGGTCGCGATCCAGAGTTGCTGGCGGCTGTCTTCATAGATATCATGGATAATGAAGTCGCCCAGACTGGTCGGATCATTTGCGATCGGAAAAAAATTTTGGAAGGTATTGGCCTGCGGATTGTAGCAGCTTAATCCGCCTTCTGTCCCGATCCAGATTTGACCGAGATGATCCTCCATCACACAGCGGATCCGGTTATCGACCAATGAGTTGGTATTGCCGGGGTCATGATAAAACCGGATAAAACAATCCCGGACACGGTCGTAACAATTCAGACCGTCTAAGGTGCCAATCCAGACCGTCCCGCGACTGTCTTCAAAAAGAGCGTTAATAACATTATGGCACAAACTGGTCGTGTCACCCGGGACCGGCCGGTAGGCCGAAAAACGGTAACCGTCATAGCGGTTCAATCCGTTCAGGGTCCCGAACCACATAAAGCCCTGATGATCCTGGATAATTTCAATTACGGAGTTATGTGAAAGGCCATTGCGGGTCGAAAGATGTTCGAAACGAAAAACCGGAGCAGCCGCATTCGTAGTCCGGAACGATAATATTACCAGGGCCAGCCCAACGGCGACCCCACGATTCATTTGCCTAATATTACCCATCACTTTCAAAATACAACCGGCAATTCAGGAAAAATCAATCCGCGGCTCATTTTTCCAGTTTATAAATGGAATAACTTCTCGCTGGAGTTTTCACGCGACCGTTATAATTTTCCAGCACGAGTTTTGATTCACTGCCAGCCAGTAATATGCAATTTGAAAATGCCGGCTTCAGGTTAAATTGTGCTTCGGCCGGGCGGTTCGCCGGATTTAAGATGACCAATACGGTTTCGCCGGCATTAGCGCGGGCATAGATAAACGGATAATTGTCTTTTTTAGCATAAACCGGCACAAATTCGGCATAAGCCGATAAAGCTTTATTGGTTTTGCGCAGCCGGATGAGATTTCGCACATGGTTCAATACCGAATTAGAATCTGCGTCCTGACTGGCGACATTCGGAGCGTCCTGCGCCGGATCGACCGGCAGATATAATTGTTGCGGATCGGCAGTCGAAAAGCCCATATTTTTCGCTTTGGACCATTGCATCGGCGTCCGGGCTCCGGCCCGCGGCGGATAAGCGCCTTCGACATTCGGCAGATCATAAAGCTGGCGCATACCGATTTCATTGCCGTAATAAATAAACGGAATCCCCGGCATCGTCAGCGAGAAAGCGAAAATGATTTCCAGATCTTTGTCGGAACGCTGGATATTCAAACGGGCAATGTCATGATTACCGAGCGGCAGATTGATATAGCCTTTACCAACCGTTTTCCGGTATTGCTCCAGATAGCTTTGCAGAAAATTAGTAATGTCGCCCCGGCCTTCCTTATCGAAAAAACTATAGCCGTCGGAATAACCGTTTAGAATTCGCCATCTTTCCTTCTGTAAAAGATCGTTATAGCCCTGGAACCAGTGGAAAAAATCGGCATGAAATCCGCCGCCGTCCAGCGCGGACTCCGGGTAGGACCATTCGGCCACCATGAAAGCCTGCGGATAATCTTTATCAATTATCTGCCGGATTTGCTTCCAGAATTTTTGCGAACCGGCGTCGCGAACGGCATAATTCGGATCGTCCGCGGTGACATGCGAATTTTTCACCAATGCTCCGGCCATGTCCGCCCGGAAACCGTCCGCTCCCATGTCCATCCAGAAGCGTAATACTTTCTGCAATTCCTTTTGCAGTTCCAATACGTCCGGATGATCGATCGGCAGCATCCAGTCTTCGGTCGGATTGATAAATCCGAAGTTCAGAGCCGGCTGATTCCAGTAAAAATTCCGCATGAACTGCCCGTTGCGACGACTGTAACCTTTGATAAAGACATCCCGGTAGGCGTCCGGCGGATTGAGCCAGGTATTGTTGGTCCAGATATACCAGTTGGAATATTTATTCGGTTCCTGACGGGCGGAAGCCTGAAACCAGGGATGTTCGAGGCTGGTATAGCTGACCACATAATCGAACAGGACTTTCAGGTCGCGGGTTTCCGCCTCATCAAATAAGCGTTTGGCGTCCTGATTGGTGCCGTAACGCGGAGCAACTTTATAATAATCCGAAACGTCGTATCCGCCGTCGTTGAAAGGCGATTCGAAGAAGGGATTGAGCCAGAACCCATCCACGCCGAGGCTTTTGACATAATCGAGTTTGGTAATGATACCCGGCAGGTCACCGATGCCGTCGCCGTTAGAATCGTAGAAGGTTTGCGGATAAATCTGATAAAAAACCGCATTATGCAGCCAGGCCGGACCGGGCGGAACCGGACATTGACCGGTAATTTCGGCGGAATTGATAAATAATTCATCCGATCTATCGCCGGGATTCTTTTGACATCCCGATAAAATAAATAGGACAAGCGGAACGATCATCATCCTGCGGAGCATCTATCCTCCTGACTTTCTTAATCTAACTCGTAAAAAAACCGGTTCATTTGTATCTAAAGTCTATGGTTACAATCTGCCCGGCAGATAATTCCACCAGCCAGACAGTATCTTCGTTGGGTAGTCGTTTGATTAATTCGCTGCCTTTGCCAGTAATTTTTTCGACTGGTTGCGGCAATTCTATTTTTACTGTTTGATCTTTCCCGGATTCCAGACTGACCGACAAACCGTTTTTATTCCAGCGTAATTGCCTGACTTCAATTTGTCCGCGCGTCAACAGGCCTTCGATTTGGCCCTCCGTCCAGGACTCCGGCAAAGCCGGCAGCAATTTGAGCAATCCCGGCTCGGAATAAACCAGGGTGCGCATGATCGCAGCCGGAAAACCGCCGCTTAAATCCATATTAAACAGATTGCCGGGATTGTGCAGACTGGCTAATGAATTAGTCCAGTAATTCGCGGCCATCCAGTTGATCAGTTCTTCGGTCAGGCGCGCATCTCCCAGATTGGCGGCGATAAAAGCCATTTGTGCTAAACCGAAAACCATTTCACCGCCGTTTTCGTGCCGTCGCATTTCCATCCGCTTTTCGATGGCAACCCGGGCGGCCGCGCGCAGTTCCGGACTGGCGGCGATCTCCGGGTCGATTATATCATACAATCCGTATAAATGCGAAACGTGCCGGTGGGCATAATTATCTTCCAGTCCGGGCCACAGCCATTCCCGCAAAGCGCCGTCGGAATTCACCTCATGATCCGGCATTCGCTTTAGCATTTCCGTCCATTTACCAACCGCTTCGGAATCGACTTTCAGAATTGCGGCGGCGACAATGCAATTGCGCAACAACTGTTTGGCAACCATTACGTCCAGCGTCGCATTGATGCAGGCCTGCGAAGTCGAATTGGCCGGGTTATTTTCCGGGGAATAGGACGGATTGAAAACATACCGGCCGTCTTTACCGATTGTCAGAAAATCTTCATAAAACAGCACCGCGGCTTTCATGAACGGATAAGCGTTTTCTCTGAGGAAATCCAGGTCGCCGGTATATAAATAATAATCGTAGAAATAACTGGCGGCCCACCCGGCGCCCGCCGTCCAGAAAGTCAGACACCAGGTATCGCCGAAGTGAATGTCCCAGCCATGCGTGCTGGTTCGCGACGGCACATGAATACCCCGGCAGCCGTATAAACGGCGCGCGTTATCCTCGTAAAACGGCACCAAACTTTCCTGGTAACCGGTATAGGCTTTCAGCAGTTCCGGCAAATGACCGTCCAGCAAACCGGATATGGCGACTTGAACGTTGCCATCCTGAGTAAAATCAGACGACCAGGGCGGCGTCCAGTTGCCATTCCAGATGCCCTGTAAATTCGGCGGCCGGACGCCGGTGGCGCAAATAATATTATAGCGGGCAGCGTCGAATAATCTCTCGATCATGGCCGGGGTAACTTTTTCACGGGCCCGGGCAACCAGAGTTTCGGATTGCAGCGAGCGGGTATTTTCTCCGCCCAAATTAAGCCGGACCCGGTTGTACAATTCGCCGTGAATTTTGACATGGCGGCTTAGCAACCGCGCAAAATCGGCCGGCTGTTTATCCAGGGCGGTCTTCATTGTTTCGATCCGTGAATGCTCCCAATCATAGTTGGGTTCGAGACGCATCAGGAACAGAACTTCATTTGCGTTCTCCACCACAACCCGATTCGCTTCCGAATACACCCGCCCGCTGTGTGTAATCACCTCGCCGACCGCTTCATAACCTTGCGGGCTGCCATCATAACGTCGTTTGAAACTGCTTCGGTAAGTCAGCCAGTTGCTATCGGCGGCCACTTCAGTCATTTCAATTGCGCCGAAAACAGTTTCACGCTGAGTCCATTCCACCGGATGCATATTAAATTCCAAACGAACGGAGATTTTGCCGGAACCTTTTATCCGCAACACGACGCAGCTGTCGGCCCTTGAGACAAACAGTTGCCGTTCAAACCGGCCATTGTCATCGCGCCAGTAAACCGTGGTTTCGCCGGACGTAAAATCCACCGACCGGGCATAGTCATGCACATTCGAACCCGGCATCTCGATTCGAATATCCATGGCCGGCATGAACGGGTCCGTCCAGCGCGTCCCACCGTAACCGGCGGCATTGCCAAGTTCCACAGGAATTTTGGTCGCATCCGTAAACCGGCCTTGCAACATCAGTCCGCGGATTTCAGCTAAGCGGCTGGCCTGATTAATCGGCGGCAGCCGGTCGCTGGCCGGCAGATACAGAGCCGCATGATTCAGGATAATCGTTTCGTCATGCGGACGTCCGATAACCATGGCGCCGATCGTCCCGTTACCGGTCAAAAGGGACTCTTCCCAGCGACTGCCCGGCAGCCAGCTGACAAAACCGCGCCGCGGCGCTTTATAGGACTGACACTCCTGCAAGATAAAAAGCACAATCGTCAGGAATAATATCTGAGGTTTCATTTTTAACATACGAACAGCATCATTTGCCCTGGCCGGCATTGTCAATAAGCAGATATTGCACTGCAAAAGGCGGGAGTTCGAAAACCAACGGCGATTTGATTCTACTTGAGTAAGCTTTGATCTGATTGAAATTTTCGGGACCGCCCGCCGCTAAATCCGGGCCGGCTCCATTGATAAAAACCTGCCGGGAAAATTCGCCGTTGTCTTGACCACCGGTCAGCAGATACCAGTAACAGCGCTTACCGGTTTTATAATTGGTCAGCTGCAATTTCACCGTTTGCTTTTGCCCGCCTTTATTTATCAGAATCAATCCAGCCTCGCCGGAACCGAATGCCGTCGCGTAAGCCACAATATCGTCGCCGCCGGCGACTTTCGAATTCACCAAATAATCGCCGCAAAAACGCTGAAAATAGGTCATATAGTAAAAAACCGGACGCGGATTCCAGCGCGGAATGCCGGGTTCGTCGCCCTGCGAAAACATGCCGTGGTCGTTGCCGTCTTCCCATTTATTTGCCAGGTCCCAGCGACAGGTAATCGCGTACTGGTTGCGAATCGATTCGCCTAGCACTAAAGCGGCATGAATTCCGTTGATGTAGCTGACGGCCTGCTTTGAACCGACTGCAAAAATGTTCCACTCGGTTAAACCGACCGGTTTTGGGGCTACCTGGTTAGTCCGGGCGGTTTCCTGCATGAATTCCATCATCTCACGGGTGCCCGGCACCGCCGAATTTAAAATCGTCGCCGCCGTTGAATTTTCATTCCAGGGTGTATAATAGGAATGAATCACAAAAAAATCAGCCGCGTCACCGGCCTGAGTGAAAAATCCGGAGTTCCAGGTTTTTTCCGTTGGTGTGTGCCAATCCCGGGCCGATTCCAGCAGTCCCGCGCCGATTTTGATTTCTACACCCATGGAGCGAGCCGCAGCCCGCATCGAATCGGCAAATACCCGGAAATGTTTGCCGTATATTGCCCCGGTAATTATTTCGGGCTGACCGTCCTGATTGGCGGTAGTGTCAATTTTGTAACCAGCCTGCCACTTGCCGAAATTTTCATTACCGATTTCCCAGAATTTCGTCCGGCCCCGGTCGTAACGCACCCAGTCCGCTGCATAATGAGCAGCCGCGGCGACCGGGTCCGGCGTCGTGCCGTAGCGGGCATAACTGTAATTCACACAGATTATACTGGTCGAGTGCGTCATTTCAAGCATTTTATAATAATTATCGACCGACAGATTATTGACGCTATCACTCCGCCCGCACCAGAACTGCTCGCGGTAGGGCTTTTCAACTCCACCATAGAGCGGATCAGGCACGCCATCCGGCAGTTCGCCCGGCCGGTGATTCCAGAAAAAGACGTTGCTGAGGTTGCCGCCCGGATAGCGCAATACGTTCGGCGACAATTGACGGATGCGTTCCAGCAATTGCGGCTCGCCGACCATCTGTGACATGTAAACATTGGCGTTATTGCCAAAAATATAACGGGGCGCCTGGGTAATCGTGTCGGCAAAATCCACACTGACGGTGACAGTTGGTTTGGATTTTACGGAAGTCACTTCCACATACGACAGTTGCGGCGCAATTTTCGCAACGAAATCGTCCAGGAAAAAGCCCTGCGGCTTATCACCGGCCGGAACAATCCGGACAAACATCATCAGGAATAATAAGCCAATCAGAATGCTGGAATAATTGTATCGTTTCATTTCAATAATAGCATCTTTCGGGTTTGGGTAAAATTATCGGCTGTAAGTTGATAAAAATAGACTCCGCTTGGTAGATTCACAGCATCGAAGGATAATTCGTGACGCCCGGCTTTCTGCAATTCGTCCTTTACAAGTGTGGCAACGGTCTGACCGTTCAGATCAAAAATCCGGATCGTGACCCGGCCGGCCTGTGGCAGATCATATGAAATGACGGTACACGGATTAAACGGATTGGGATAGTTGGAATTCAAGGCAAATTCATAGCATTCCAGCGGCTCGCCTTCCTGTATAATCCCGACAGGAACGACTGTTAAATCAACTCCATCCAGAATGGCTTTCATCAGGTTCGGATATACTAATACACCCGTGGAACGATTGAAAATTCCCATGCCGTGATCGCCGGTATAACCATTATCCCAGTAAAACGGGACCAGACCGTATAACACCATTGCATAAGTAACATAATTTGTATAATAGCGCCGGTACTTTGCATGTTCGGCGTTGAGTTCGGCGTTTGCGAGATTCAAGCGTGACATGGCTCCGTATTCGCCTAAAATCACCGCATAGCCTTTATCAATGAAATTGGTCTTCATTTTGCCAAACTGAGTGTTGACCCAGGGTTCATTCGCCCACGTTTCCGTCGTACCGGAATTTTGTCCCCATTTAGTCATGGTGCTGCTTTCATTGATGGTAAAATTATAGGGATCGTAATAATGCACCTCGACCATCAGGCGATTCGGCGTCGGATCGGTCGGAGTTTTAAAATAACTGACGGTATAATCAATGTTGGTGTTAAATCCCTGAACGACCAGATGCCGGTAATAATTACGTCCGCCGGTAGCCCGCACGGTGTTGACAAAAACCTGGTTGTAGCGGTTTTGGACGGTGTAATACTCTTTCGTCGGTGCGCCCCAGTTACCTTCTTTCATAACTTCATTGGTACCGGCAAACAGCACATAGTCCTCATAATCACGGAAACGGATGGCGATCTGTTTCCACATCGCCGACAGGCGCTTAATGACATAAGCCGAATCCGCATAGGTCGGTTGAATCCAGCCGCTATCCCAATGTTCATTGATAATAGCATACATGCCATCGCTCAGGACATAATTCACGACCTCCTCAACCCGGTCCAACCAATCGTCATCAATGGTATAATTGGAATCAACCGAAAAATTACTCCAGGCCACCGGAATTCTGACCGCATTAAAACCCGCGGCTTTGACCGAGTCAATCAATCTTTGACTAATCAATGGATTGCCCCAGGCGGTTTCTCCGCCAATCGCTTCCAATGAATTGCCAACATTCCAGCCCGGCACCATTTCTTTGGCCAATTCCACGGAAGTCAGGCTGCGTATATCGGTGGAATCCGGCGGAATGCTGTCCGGTTCGGAAGTCACATACTGCCCGACCCGGCTTGCGTTTTCGGCACGGTATGAATTGCGCTGCGCCCCAAACAGCATGGCAGTTACCAATAGAAAAACCGATAAAAGGTGTAACCGCATTTAATTCTCCTTATCAGGTCTTAAGAGTGGAAGAAATATTACCTCTGCGCTTCTGGTTCACATTCGGTTTCCTTTCAGACGAAACAGACCGGGCGCTATAAAATTGTCAAACCGACCCGGTCAGATCATTCATCCGGAAAAGTAAACATAAATAACCACGATTAATGCAACTAAGGCGACCGACGCAATCACGTCACCAGCCGACCAGCTCGAGCGCGATTCGCGGCGGTGTTCATCGGTGGTCGTGCCGTAGGTCAGACCGCTGATTTTTGCATAGTCAGGCTCTTTGGTCAACAAACTGACCATAATCATAACCACGACACACACGACCGTGATCATCAGACTGTAATACTGGAAAAAAATATTGTTGACCACCCAGAGAAATGAACCCTGCGCGTACTGATAAGCGTGGAATAATTTGACCGGCGTATCAACTATCAGACGAAAAATGCCCAAAGCAAAACCGGTAATCAGAGTTGCCATGCAACCCTTGGCATTCATTCGCTTCCAGAATACGCCCAGAAAAAATACCACGAAAATCGGTGGCGCGATGTATGATTGCACGCCCTGCAGATAATCGTACAGTCCTTTTCCGCCGCGAATGACCGGAATCCAGATCAGACCGATGAGAATCATGACACCGGTGGCAACGCGGCCAATCCAGACTAATTTCTTCTGGCTGGCGTCCGGTTTCAGTCGCGAATAAAAATCTATTGTAAAGAGCGTCGCCGAAGCATTGAAAACACCCGCCAGAGAACTCATTAAAGCCGCCAGTAATCCGGCCACCACCATACCGCGTACCCCAACCGGCAGAACATAAGCCACCAGCAGCGGAAAAGCACTCTGGGCATTATCGCGGATGACCTGACCGTCTGACCCAATCAATTGTTGGTGCAGTTCCAGGATTTGTCCGCTCTTCGCCAGAGCAAAGGAAATCATACCTGGAATGATAAAGATGAAAACCGGCAGCAGTTTGAAAAAGCCAGCCGCAATCGAACCGCGCCGGGCCTCTTTTTCATTGGGAGCGCCCAACGCCCGCTGGACGATATATTGATCGGTTGTCCAGTACCATAATCCGATAATCGGGGCGCAAAAGAGCATTCCCAGCCAGGGATAATTACCGTTAAAATACCAGGCCATGCGTCCGCTTTCCATAACCGGCGCCCAGGTGCTCTCAACTCCGGCCGGCACCATCGGTTTCCAGAGATTGAACATTTCCGAACCAAGAACGCCGCGCAGCGTTTCCAGGCCGCCTAAGGCGCGCAAGCCGAAAATCGTCACGAGTATTGAACCAAAAATCAGGACAATCGTCTGCATGGCTTCGGTATATGCCACGGCGCGCAGTCCGCCAAGCATCGTGTATATTCCGGTCAGGACTATCACCAGAATCGAACCGACCCAGAAACTATCCATTCCCCAAAAATTCAACTCGGGCAGTAGAACACTGAATACGATACCACCGGCAAAAATCCCGACGGCGATTTTTGTCAGGACGTAAGCCACCAGAGAAATTACCGACAAGAAGGTCCGGGCTGCCGGAGAAAAACGGCGTTCCAGGAATTCCGGCATGGTGAACACTTTCGAGCGCATATAAAACGGCACCATGACCCAGCCCAGCACCAAAAGGCACCAGGCATGTAATTCATAATGTGCCATTGCGACGCCGTCCGTCGCGCCGGAACCGGCTAATCCAACTAAATGTTCCGAACCGATGTTCGAAGCAAAAATCGAAGCTCCGACAATAAACCAGCCTAGATGGCGGCCCGCCAGGAAATAATCCGTGGAAGTGTCTTGTCTCTGTCTGATCACCCACCATGCCAGTCCAAGAATAATCGCAAAATAGATTGCGATAATAACCCAGTCCAATGTTTGCAGCGTCATATTACCCCCCAAATAAAATTTTTAATCATTTTACCGAAAAACGGTAGATTGTTGTCTGGTGATATTCCTCTCCGGGCCTTAAAATCACCGAAGGAAAATTGGCTTTATTCGGCGAATCCGGAAAAGCCTGAGCCTCCAGACAAAGCGCCGTCCGGTAATTCAACCTTACTCCGCCCTTACCGATCAAGGAACCGTCTAAGAAATTGCCGGAATAAAATTGCACACCGGCCTGATCGGTCAGAACTTCCATCAGACGACCGCTGCCCGGATGATACAGCACCGCCGCCAACCGCAATTCGCCCGGATGTCCATTAATTACCCAGTTGTGATCGTAACCCATTCCGATACGCAGCTGTTCATGAGCGGCGGCGATGTCGCGGCCGACCGGTTTGGCAGTGCGGAAGTCCAGCGGCGTTCCCTCAACTTTACGCAGTTCGCCGGTCGGAATCATCTTATCATCCACGGCTGTAAAGTATTCGGCATTCAGCATCAGCTCATGATCGAGGATATTATTCACCGGTGAACCACTCAAATTAAAATAGCAGTGACTGGTCGGGTTTAAGATGGTTGGCTGGTCGGTCGTGCCGCGATATTCGATTTTCAGTTCGCCAGAATCGGTCACGGTATAAGTCACTTCCAGTCGCACCTGGCCGGGGTAGCCCTCTTCGCCATCCGGACTGACGATACTTAATTTGACCGAATGCTCGTCATAATATTCGACATTCCAGACCTTACGATAGAAACCGTTGAATCCGCCGTGCAGGTGATTTTCACCGCTGTTGACCGTCAGCTGATATGCTTTTCCGTCCAGTAAAAATTTGCCCTGCGCGATGCGGTTGCCGTAACGCCCGACAATAGCGCCCTGAAAAGTGTTATCCTTTTCGTAACCCGGCTCATCTGCAAAACCGAGGACCACGTCATCAATCTTGCCATTGCGGTCGGCAACCATCAGCCGGGTAACAATCGCGCCGTAATTGATGATTTCAGCCGTTAGTCCTTTGGCGTTCTTAATTGTAAACATCGTAACTTCTGTCCCTTCACTGGTTTTACCAAATTGCTGCGGAGCGGAGCGTTGCTGTTTGCCCTGCGAACATGTCAGGAACCACAGACTCACTCCGACCAATCCGCCCACTGTTAACGTTCTTTGCCACATATTTACCTTCATACTTACCGTTTATCCCAAAAACGTCCAATTATAAAAAAAAAATCCTTCAAATAAAAATTATTTCGACGGTCGAATTATCCGCAGTAATCCAAAAATCATTTATCTTGATATTGTTAAATCCTATCAATTGCTTGACTTCTATCTGATACGCAAACTGATTTCCGTCGCTGGTAATCCTGGCGATGAGGCCTTAACCCTGATCGTTCCGGGATTATCCTGCGCCTGAATAACCACCAGGCACCGACCATTAAAAGCCTTGCGAAAATCAGCCTTGAACGGTTCATGACTGATTTGGGAACCGTTATCGACCCCGGCAATAAATCCGGACCCTTCGACCGTAAAGTTGACTAAGTTATCTGCCCGGGGAACGGGAATTCCATTTTTGTCGACGATTGTTACCGCGATAAAAGCTAAATCCTCTCCATTCGCGTTAAGTAAACTACGGTCGGGTTCGAGCAGAATTCGGGCCGGCTCGCCCGCGGTTTGAATTATTTTCGTCAGGGTCGCGAAGCCTTTCTTTTGTCCCACCGCCCTGAGCGTGCCGGGTGTAAAATTCACCCGCCAGATCAGCTGGGAATCGCCCGCGGTTTTAGTTTTTCTACCGACAGATTTTTCATTCACAAAGAGTTCCACTTCGTCGCAATTCGTATAAGCCCAGATATCAATCGGCTGGCCTTCCGTCCAGTTCCAATGCGGGAAAATATACAGAACCGGCCGGTCGGTCCATTCGCTTTGATAGTAATAATAGGCGTCCTTCGGAAAACCGGCCAGGTCAATTATTCCGAAGTAGGAACTGCGGGCCGGCCATCCGTAAGGCGTCGGCTCGCCCAGGTAATCGAATCCGGTCCAGACGTACATTCCCGACACAAAAGCATTGTTCCGGACTGCCGGCCAGGTTTCCGCGTGGGTCGAGCCCCAGGGAGCATGACAATTATCATACGCCGAGCAGGAATAATCGGCATTGCCGGTCGTGAACGGCAGGTCCCAGCGAACCGGCCAGAAACGGACGCTGTCCGACGGCATATCGTAGCAGCCGCGCATTGCCAGCGCCGAGGTGGTCTCGCTGCCAATCAAACATTTTCCCGGATAAATCACCGGAAATTCGGTATACTTTGAATGCGCATAATTGTAACCGATCAGGTCCAGCGCACCTGATTTGATCACCGGATTATCCGGACTCTGATCGTTGCAAGCCGCCGTCACCGGACGAGTCGGATCAAGATTTTTTACAATGGCGGCTAATGTCCGGGCAATCTGAGTTCCGCTGGGATCTTTTTTATCCCATTGCTCGATGACCTCATTGCCGATGCTCCAGATAAAAACGCTCGGATGATTGCGGTCGCGGCGTGCCATATCGGCTATGTCGCGCTCATGCCACTCATCGAAATACAGGTGGTAATCATATTCCGTTTTCTGCTTCCGCCACATATCAAAGGCTTCATCCATTACAATAAATCCCATCCGGTCGCACAGGTCAAGCAGTTCCGGGGCCGGGGGATTATGTGAAGTGCGCAGGCCGTTGCAACCCATCGCCTTCAGCAATTCCAACTGGCGTTCGAGCGCCCGGACATTGAGCGCCGCGCCCAGACATCCGAGATCGTGATGATTGCAAACGCCCCGGATTTTAACCGGCTCGCCGTTAAGTAAAAATCCTTTTTCGGAATCGAAAACAAAATAGCGAATTCCGAACGGCGTCGCGTAATTATCCAACACTTTCCCGTCGACGATTACCCGCGAAACCGCCTTGTACATTTCCGGTTGTTTATCCGACCAAAGTTTCGGATTTTTCACCAGCAATTGCTGATCAAATTCCGTAACTGAATCCTTGAATACCGTCTGACCAGTCCGGACTTTCGCTTTCAATTTCCCAGTAGCCTCATAAATGGCGGTTTCCAGTGTAATTGCCTGCTCCCGGCCGGTCCGGTTGGCGATGACGGTTTTGATATTGACAGTCGCCTGTCTGCGACTGACATCCGGCGTGGTAACGAATGTTCCCCAGTGGTCGACATAAATCTTTTCGGTAACGACCAGCCACACATTCCGGTAAATGCCGGAGCCGCTGTACCAACGCGAATCCGGCTGGCGGGAATTATCGACCTTCACGGCGATAACATTACGTTCATTGCCAAACTTCAGAAAGGGCGTCAGTTCATAGCGGAACGAGCTGTAGCCATACGGTCGCTTTCCCAGATATTGGCCGTTAATCCAGACTTCGCTGTTATGATAAACGCCGTCGAAGTCGATGAAAACACATTTGTCCTGGTCAGTATCCGGCAAAACAAAAGTCTTACGATACCAGCCGATGCCGCCCGGTAAAGCGCCGCCGCCCGGGGTTGCCGGATTCTGCGCGCTGAATTCGCCCTCGATGCTCCAGTCGTGCGGCAGGTTCAGCCCGCGCCAGCCAGAATCGTCAAAATCCGGTTTGTGCGCCTCAATCGCATCTCCCAGGTTAAAACGCCACGCCCGGTTAAATTTTTCAACAACCCGAGCATTGACATTGGACCGCGAACACTGATTCAGGTTCAGCAAAGTCGCTATAATTATCAGACTAATCCGACCGGTTTTTCTCCTTTGCATATCGAAACCCCTTTCTATTTTACGGCATCGTAATCGTCATTTCCGCTCCGTTGTACCAGACGACTTCATCCGGCTGACGGTCGAAATTCAACCCGACTTTTTTATCCCGATTAACCCACATAATGCGGAAAGTGCGTTGTGCCAGCAGGCCGGGGAACGCGCCCTGGCGCTGGCCGATCGTCAGGCTTTTAGTCTGTTCGGAATAGGTTAAAGGTATGACGGTAAACTGACCTTTGGCATAATTGTTATTATCGCCCTCATCCTCGTAGAGTTCAAAGCGGCCGTCCTGCCCGGTATAGATGAAGAGGATAATCGGGTCGGCCGGTTTTTCGTCAACATATTGGATTTCCGGTCCGAATGGAATGATGGCACCTTCCCGGACAAACAGCGGAATATCGGAATAGGGCCCAGCCGCCTGAATCGTCTGACCGCCGGCGTAATGCTGACCGCTTTTCAAATCGTACCAACCGGTACCAGCCGGCAAATAAACCGCGCGCGAACGGGCCTTGTATTCGGTCACGGGATTGACTAACAGCGCCGGCCCGAACATGAATTGGTCGCCGACTTTCAAAACCTGTTCATCCTCACCGAAATCCATGACCAGCGCCCGCATAATTGTGTATTCTTCCTGCGTAACCATCCCGGCTAACGAATAAATATACGGCAGCAGGCGATAGCGCAGTTTATCATAACTCAGCATGGCCTGATAAGCCGGGTGTTTCTCGGGAGCGATATTGAACATTTCGCGGTAGGGAAATTCGCCATGCACCCGCAATAACGGGCAAAAGGTTCCAAACTGGAACCAGCGGGTGTTCAGTTCCCGCCATTCGTCTAAGTCGGTCCCGCTGGCTTTTTCATAACGGGATTCGACTGAAAATCCGCCGATGTCCATCGTCCAGTAAGGAATGCCCGACAGGCTGAAGTTCAGGCCGGCGGCGATCTGATTTCGCAGGTCGAACCAGCGGGCGGCAATATCGCCGCTCCAGGTCGCCGCCGAATAGCGCTGCTGACCGGCGAAGGCCGAACGCGTCAGGATAAAAATCCGCTGATCGGGTGCTGTCTGCAATTGGTTTTCATAAATGCCTTTACATTGCATCAGGGAATAAGTATTCAGATAGCGGGCGGCGGTCCCGAGCGCCGTGGGATGCATCCGCAGGCGGGCTTCGTCCGGCGACAAATTGGACTGAATGTCCGGCTCGGTGGCGTCTAACCACCAGGCATAAAAGCCCTTGCCGAATAATTTCTCACGGATTTGTTTCCAGTATAAATCGCGGGCTCCCGCGCTGTACGGGTCGTAAAAGGTCGAAACATAGCCGGGCCCGACCCAATCGCGCTGCTGCTTTTCGACATTGCGCAGATAAAGCCAGCCATTTTCATAGAATTGTCGGTAATTTTCCGTGCCGACGTAAAACTTCGCCCAGACGGAAATCATGATATGGGCGTGCAATTTTTCGTGCAGGTCCCTGACCATTTGCCCCGGATCGGGAAAACGCGCCGGATCAAATTCATGGTCGCCCCATTTATTTTCCTCCCAGTAAAACCAGTCCTGGACGATGTTGTCAAACGGAATTTGGCGGCGCCGGAATTCCTTAACGACCGAAAGTACTTCGTCCTGTGTTTTATAACGCTGCCGGGATTGCCAGAGCCCCAGCGTCCATTTGGGCATCATGGGCGCCTGACCGGTGATTCTCCGGTAGCCGGCGATAATTTCGTCCGGTTTTGCTCCATAGATAAAATAGTAGTCAATTTGGTCGGCCACCTCGGAATATAGTGAAAAATTATCCGTATAAATCGCATCTTCCGGCGGCAGATATTTTAGCCCGATGTAACCGCCATTATGAATCCACTCAATTTTCAGGTTATATCTCTTGCCGGCTTCCATGTACAGTTCCGGGTAATGCGTCCAGGGCAGCCAGTTTTGCCGCCAGTTATCGACGATAAGTTCGTCATTCAGCCACATTTTTGTATAACTGCAGCAGTACAAACGGAATTTGTGCAAGCCCGTCTCAGCGGATTCGATTGTTCCGCTCCAGCGTACCGCCGCAACTTTATCAAAGCCGTCGGGAAATTTATCACCTCCATCCAGAAAATCGTGCGCGATTTGCGATTCGCAGCGGGATGTAACTAATCGTCTGAAGTCGCTATCCTGGAAATATTCAGCCGTCAAACCACCCGGCTTTCCCTTTTTATCATAAAGTTTTAAACCGGAAAGCGACTCGTAATCGCGAATATCACCGAACTTGGTGCGGGAATTATTATCCCACAGAATGCCGTAATGACGACTGGAGACCAGAAACGGTACGGCTGCGACGATATTGTATTGCCACAGATCGACATCGTGACCCTTGTAATTCATCACGCCGTTTTGGTGCTGCCCCAGGCCGTAAAAGGCTTCGTCGGCTGGTGATGCGAATAATTGCTGGATGTGGTAGGTTTCTTCGCCCATGACTTCGGCTTTTGTAAATATCTTACTGTCGGCAGATTTCTCTCGCAGGACTAAAGTTCCATCGGCTTTATAAAACGTAACCGTTCCCTGAGTCAGCGATACTTTAACGAGCAGTCGATCCGTTTTGATCACGACCGTATCACCATCAACGATTGCGGTCCAATTCGGCGATTGGGCATCATTCAGACGGTTATGTTCGGCCGCCATCAGACTCGGACGATCGGAAAAGAGCGTGTCAGCCGTCGCCTGAACATGCATGATTTCCGCACCGCAAACTTCAATTTTTATTTGGCGGGCGGCCGTGGGGGCACCCGGCGGCAAACTGATGATGATCCCCCAGTCAAACTGTTGTATAGCACCTCTGGCGTTTATGACCAGACTCAACATAATTAAAAGTCCGCCAATCCGCGGTAATCCTGTTTTCATTGATTAACCCCCTCAAGGTTTTTCAATAACAATACGAATCGCAATTTCCCGGGCTAAATATACTCAAACAAGGGTGCTGATTGCAAAAGTTAATTACGAATTGGCGAAATTTACCCGGTTGCGTTGAACGGTTAACCAAATAATATATTAGCTATTATAAAACCCGGATTAGTGCCTACGTTTGATTTTGGATCGTGTAAGATGGCTTCAGACAGGTCACTTCAGAATTATACATTTCTTGACATCCTGAAATGATCCGGCATCGATACGATAGAGATACAAACCGGTTGGAACCTCCGTCGCATCCCATTCCGTATTGTAAAAACCGGCCGGTTGTTCCCGGGAAACCAGAGTCTTGATCAATTGACCATTCAGATTATAAACCACAAGCCGGACGAAAGATCTATCGGACAACTGATACGTAATCTTTGTTCTGGGATTGAATGGATTGGGATGATTCTGGCCTAACCGAAAATGATCGGGACTCGCTGGTGGATTTTCCAAACCTGACTCAGCGCATAGGTTTTCCGCATCATCACCCATTCTCAACGGCGCTGAGGCTGAATTCGACAGACAAATTTTATCGAGTTTGGCGCCATCCTCCCGATAGCCAATAGTCAGGGTATGAGTTCCTTCCGTCAATTCCAATTCATTTAAATTCTTCCATTCCCAACCGCTGGTTACCAGGCCATTGTACATTTCGAATGACCCGTCATCCATTTTTATCCAAAAAGAGTCATCGTCATAAGTCGG
>Ga0172375_10004129_pt1 | contig 21680 bp, 19 predicted proteins | sample LakKiv1m_FD_114537 | JGI IMG/M metagenome (GOLD analysis project Ga0172375, IMG submission 114537) | Freshwater microbial communities from Kabuno Bay, South-Kivu, Congo - kab_092012_11.1m | ecosystem: Environmental > Aquatic > Freshwater > Lake | place: Democratic Republic of the Congo...
CCTGTTGGTCGGAGGCAGAGTGTTGAATTTGAAATCGTAGTCGGCGAGCCTGTCCGCTAGAAGCTTTTCCGTGGGAGTCGCTATATCCGTGGACTGAAGTCCGTCTTGTCTGTATTGGTCTATCATGGCCTGGATCTCATCATTTTTCTTATCGGTAGAATCGATAACCGATGCGATGCTATTGTCTTGGTAGATAGTTTTTTCTGTCAGAGGTTTTTCCGCTTTCATGGCAGGCGCGACGGATTCGGTCACGTTGGCGATGAAGAGGTCAGCATTGGTAAAGACCGTGATTCCTAGACTCACTACCACAAAAAGGAAAGCGACGATTTTCATTTCGTGGAAAAAATCGATCAGCTTACGCTTCAATCTTTTGTTGCGAGTTGCTTGTTCTAGATATTCGATGGTTGTGTATTCCATAAAAACGCGGAATGGATAATGGATAAAGCGCAAAGGATAATGGGTAAGGGATAATGGTAAATGTACATTATACATTTCCCATGGCACATTAACCTTTCACCGTCTCTATTATAGCCAGATGTCATAAAAAAACCTAAAAATCTGAACTTCTGACGGACGGTTTGCATTGACTTTCCTGATAAAATCTATATAGTTATATCATAAACTAAAAATTAAAAAAATGTCAGAAACAAACATCATTCTTCCTACAATCGCAAAAGCGAAAAAGTAAAAGAATTAATAGAGCTTATCGAGACTCAATTGCTACTTAAGGCGCCACTTTCAGAAGGGGTAGAAGTAAGGATTAATCTTGGCGACAGCATGGATTTTCCAGATCTTCTTCAACAGACACACGCCCTAGAAAACATGTTCAATTCAACTCCCGATTGGAAAGCAAGATCACTGCAACAAGATCATGGCAGAAGACCAATGTTCTTGCCTCTCGCTCCAAAACAATCATCTTAACTATTTGTTAATCTCTGTCGATGGCGCCTATTTGGGTAGTTGTCGGCAGATTTTTTGTTATTATCTACCTCACCCCCGACCCCTCTCCACCAAGGTAGAGAGGGGCAATATTCCCTCTCCATGGAATGGGGAGGGCTAGGGTGGGGCAATATTTTAACCTTGAAAAAATCGCCTATTACACTACATATCAATTATGATAAATCTTCTTGCTGTCTCTTACAACAATATCGGACCATTTAAGGACAAAATCCTGACTATTTTTTTCGATCAAGGGAAATATCTCATCAAGGCACCTATAGGTGCCGGGAAAAGTTTCCTTTTCTTTGACGGACCGATCTATGGCCTCTACAAATATTCCGGCAGGACCATGCTCAATACCCAATCCAAGACTTGATTCATCAAATTACTTTTTGAAATCGAAGGCCAACATTACCTCATCATAAGAAATCTCAGCAAAGCGAAATCCAAGGAAAGCTGCGCTACTGCGTTATACGCAGTCCATAAAGTCGAAAGTCAAAAGTCTATAAAGTCGCCTGAAGACCTGATGACTTTACAGACCTGATGACTTTTGACTGACGTAGATATCCAAACCGAACTCGAAAAAAATCCTGATGTTCGTGTCGAAGAAATCCCATTCAAGAATGAGACTGATCTCCAGCAGACCTTGAATACTTTACTCCCACCGAGGGAAGTCTTCTGCAATACCGTTTTCCTTATGCAGGATAGCGACAATATCTTTGAATTAACGCCTGCGGATAGATTGACGGTTCTGAAGAATGTCTTCAATTTGATCGGAATCGATGAAGCCAAAGATAAGATAGCCGAAAGAAAAAAAGAAATCTGGTACAAACTCAAAGCGACGGCCGATACTTCCAAGTACGATGACAAATTGAAGAGATTGCTCGCGGACTATGTTTGAGCCTATAAAAAAATAACTGAGACTGTCACTCTGAGCTTGCCGAAGAGTCTGTCTCTAGATTCTTCGACTTCGCTCAGGATGACTGGAGACATTAAAGCATTGTGACAAGCTCAGACATTTTTTGAGAATATGGAAAACATTTACGAGAAGGTGAATATCGCGGAATTCAGCACAGATGATTTTCCGGTGAAAATGCACGAAGAAATCGATGCAAAAGTGGAAAAAAACAAATCTGACTACCAAAAACTCGCTCATCAGCTCCAGACTCTAGTCGAAAATCAAAAGTCCGAAAGTCGTAAAGTACAAGAATATCAATCTCAAGCAAAAGATCTCACATCCAAAATCCAGAATCTTGAATCCAGAATTTCTACGATTGATCCTGAAAAAATCACGAAATTAAAAGATGAGAAAAAGTCGCTTCTCAAGCAGCAAGACACGCTTAGCAAAGAAGTGGAGCATGAATTGATCAAGAAATTTCTTGCCGAGCACAAAAATATGTTTGAGGATTTTAAAGTGAATAGTGACGTGATAGCAAATGCATATCTTTTTGTCCAATATCTGAAAAATACAGGAAAAATCTTGAATGAGGAAGTAAAAAATATCCAACTCCAAGTGAAGCATCACCAGGATGCACTCAAAGATCAGCAGGAACAACTCAAAACGATGGACGCCAAAATCAAGCTCTTCGACAAGGATATCGGCCAACAGGCGACTTACGATTGCAGCAAGATCGGAACGAATTGTCCATTTATCAAAATCATCAACAAAAAAACCTTTGATCAGCTGGACAAGCAAAAAACTCTTTTACAGAAAGAGAAAGATGCGCTTGAAGCGAAAATTGAAACACTGAAAAAGTCCAAAGATAGTAGCAAAGAATTGAAATCTAAAGAGAAGGATATCGAAGATATCAAGCTTGTCCTGCACGACATCGATTGGAAGGAAATAGAAAAGGTCTATGACGGAGTCCAGGAACTCCAAGCAAAAGAAAAATCTATCGATCTACAGATCAGCAATCTTGAAGGAGAGATGAAAAAATTGGAAGAATATAGATTGGAGATAGAAAAAAATAAAGTGCAGATTGAAAATATAGAAAAGCAGATTCAGGAGACAGAAGGCAGATTGCAGATTGCAGAAAAAGATAAATTGAAAATTGAAGAGCAGGTGAAATGAATTGATTATGCGTGAGTTTTGGAATTGGAGAAAGTGAATACGAAGATGAAAGAGACCTATCGCGACCTTACCTCGCTCGCGCATGAATTTAAGGATGTGCAAATGCAGGTGAAACAATTACAGCAGGAAGAAGAAGTCGTGAATGATCTCTACGCTATTTTCTCCAAGGAATTATTACTCCTGGTTTTGCAAGACCATCTGCCGGTGTTGAGCGATATCATCAATACCTATCTCGCACAGGTCGTCGAGTATCAGATTTCCTTCTCTTTGCATAAAAGTACTACCGATAAGTTGGAATTGTTGGCGCAGATTTTTGATGAGAAATGAGAAAGGGACGTCAAAAGCCTGAGCTGAGGTCAGAGGGTGATTTTGAAAATCGTGCGGATGCTTGCGATTTCTAGCTACATCCACTCCCCTGTCCTGTTTATCGACGAAACCATAAATAATCTTGATGCCGACACGGTAGCAAAAGTTTCGGATATGTTGGAAGATTTTGTGAAGTCCAAATCTATGAAGCTCTATGCGGTCACGCACAATCAACAGATCCAAGATATGAAATTTTGGGATAAAGTGATTGAAATATAATATATACTCATTTGCATTCGGGGACAAATTTTCTATAGTTGTTCCCGTTTTTATCTCTATCCCGATAGGATATGAAATATGAAGATGTATTAAAAAAAGTAAAAAAAACTCATATCTGCCCCTTTTGCAATAAACAAAAAAAATATATTCTCGATCAAAATCGTTATTTTTATGTAACCGTGGCGCGCGCGCCTTACGTAGCCAATCATCTTCTGATCATTCCAAATAAGCATGTCAAACTCTTTCACGAGCTGAGCGCCATTGAACTGAAACATATGTTCGCTCTCACAAGGAAATGGACAGAAAAGCTTCATAAAATCTATAAGGATATCGCAATCCTCCTGAGGGATGGGCCCGTGATTTCCCACCTCGGCAAATCAGTCAATCACCTCCATTTACATCTCGTGCCTGATTGTGAAATCGGTCCATTGCAAAATGGGGACGGAAATCGTGAATTCTACGATGAAAAGATATTCAATGCTATAATAGCTAAGACAAAAAAACTTCTCTCCAAATAAGGCATTTTACTCTCGATCTTTCCCATGACTCTCATCAAAAAACACAAGAATCTGATCATATTCATCATCCTGACTCTTCTCCGAAGCGTTTTTATGTGAATGATGAAATTCTTTCTCCGATCATATCTTCAGGATGCAAGGACGCTCCAGGAAATCGCTGGATATGCCAGCTTAGGAAGCGCTATCGCCTATCTTTTTGCAGGTGCAGTCGCTTATGCATTTACCAAGAAAAAAATCATTCTCCGGACAGCTTTAGTGTGTATTTTGGCTCTTTTGGTAGGATATTTTACGCATTATGCTCCTTTCTTGTTGTTTGCCGTGCTTTTGAGTGTGATGTGAGTGATGTATAGTTTGTGGCTCACGGTCAAATCAGTCATCCTTTCTACAGAAATAATCACTTCATGATTTAGTGAAACCGCCATCAATGGGATGGCCAATGTCGCAATCCTGGTCGGATTTCTCTTGGGAAGCTACCGGTGATTCGCAGCATATACCAAGTTCTGAGGTTTTGGATTCCTTGCTATCGTCGTCCTGCTCCTCGTTTGCTGATTATTATGATTATTCTTGAGCTATGATAAATTATTTACGCCAAAACCATTTGTTTCAAATATCAAAACCAGCATCCCCAATATCTTGGAGGTCACCGAAAGATACTTCCGATTCTTGGTACCTATTGCAGTTTTGCGAGCGGTCTCTACCGTCATGGGGCAGAAAATGCTAGAAATCTGAATCAATACTTTTGATAAAATGCCCAAAGCCTCAATATTTGTCTTGGTCGTTTCCTTTGTCGGAGCCATCGTCGGTAATATCATCTCTGCCTTTATCAAGACAAATAAGAAAGTCGTAACCCTGGTATTTCTGATTATCTTGGGACGGAGCATGATTCTCTTCCCCCATTTTCTCCATGAACATACCAATTATTTCTTTCTCCAGGCGTATAGTTTTATGATAGGAATGTTCTTTGGAATAGCGGTAAACATCATAGAATGAAGATATTTCCATCTCATCGGCGATGATCACAAGAAAGAATATGGAGCCGCCGCTTATGGGCTTATCTCCAGCATCGTTATGTTTTTTATCATGATCATCTCTGATCTGCTGACTCGTGGATTTGGTGATAAATTCGCCTTCTTCTTCTGCGGAATCGTAGTTCTCATCAATATTTTCTTCCTCAAGAAGATAGAAGAAACGGCTAATTAGACCTTAGAACTTAGAGCTTAGAACTTAGACTAAGGTCTAAAGACGAAGTCGTTACTAAGTTCTACCGACTATCTTCAATCATTTTTAGCCATTTTCAACCATTTTTAACCATTTTCTTGTTTTTTGTCAACCCTTACTACCCTGCTTTGGCGGGGTTTTTTGGTAATTTTCCTTTTCGTGGCTATAATTAGAATGGATTTACTCATATAAGCCACCACCATGAAAAAAGTATTCTTGTTGATCGGTATCGTAGGAATGTGACTCTCTAGCTTTGCGTTGGGACAATTTTCTGCGACTGAAGATCAAACTCTGAGCGATTTTGATGTAAAGAGCGCCACACAAAATATGCAAGAACTACAAGCAAGCGTCGACCAGATTACCCAAGAGCTCTATACCATGGACGCAAAAGAGAAGACTGATGCAGGAATCTCGGATAAATACAGAGAAACGAGAAAAGAGGTCGTGAACGTCATCAACAATATCACCAAAACAACGGAAAATGTCTGAAATATGCTCAAGAAGATTGCTATCTACAAGATACAGATAGCATCTGCGGCAGAAGAACTCAAGACAGCTAGAGAATGAATAGTCTCCACCAAGGACTATCTCGCAGATTTTGCAAATTTTATCTACAAGCTCAATAATAAGCTCTACACCGACAATGGCAATACTATAGATGACATCAAGCTCATCGTCAATTCCGATAACATCCCCCGTACACTCGCCAATGACTACATGGTCCAATCCATGATCCTCCAGCTCAATGATCTCATGGGAGATTTTACTGCCAATGAAGAGAAGCAGATAGCACTCATCAAAAAATTGAGTCAGCTCAAATCTGGTGCCGGAAGTCAGATCAAAGATTTCCAAGTAGAACTGGAAAAACTCCAGCAGAAGAAGAATTATCTGATTCAGTTCCTTTCTCTCTACAAGAACGATAAGACACAGAGACAGATCGCTATCACGAATCTTTTCGAAAGTACGAAATGAGTCTACGATAAGATGATGTCTTTGACCAAAGATATCTCCAAGTGAATCTACACCTCAGAATTTAATATGGATAAAAAGATAGAAGATCTCAATAAGATAGAAAAAGATAATGAAACATATCCGCTTGCGCGACCGGTATATCCTATCTCGGAAGTACAGACCTATTTTGGCGATGAACTCTATCAGAAACAATATGGCGTCCCTCATATAGGGATCCAGATCAAAGCTACTCAGTGATCACCTGTCTATTCGGCACGTGATGGTATCGTCTATTTTGTAGCCGACAGCAATCAGATCTGAATCAATCGAGTGATGATCGTCCATGCCAATGGCTACGTCACCGCTTATCAATACATGAATAAGATCCTCGTCAAACCAGGCGACATCGTCAGGAGAGGTCAGCTCATCGGAAACAGTGGCGGAGAACCGGGAACCAAATGAGCAGGATTCGTTTCCAAGGGTCCTAACCTTACCTTCATCGTCTTCAAGGACGGCATCGCAACTGATCCATTCACCTTCTTGGATGCGAGTATCGTAAGAGAAAAATCTGTCTTGCCTGATGGTTATCAGATCAAATACCTCAGAGACAAATACGCAAGACCTATCGATATCACCGATCTGGACATCATGACCGGTGCTAGCTTGTCAGAGAGGGAGGATCAATTCCTCAGAAGATATGGTGTAGGCATCTACAGAGAACTCGCATTCCGAGAAGATGCGGCAAAAGGAACCAATATCGATAAGGATGTCATGGTATGTATCGCCTTCGCAGAAAGTACTTTGGGTAGATATCTCGCTACCTCCAACAATATCGGTAACGTAGGAAATGATGATAGCGGGAATAGGGTGCCATTCTATTCGGCGCTCGTTGGTGCGAGATCCATCGCGTTGACCTTGAATAATGATTTCTTATGAGATTATCATACGATCAAGCAGCTCAGCAGATATGGCAATAAGGATGGTAAGATCTATGCTTCCAGCCCTATCAACCGACAGACGAATGTCTTGAAATGTCTCAGCCAGATCAAAGGATATTACATTCCGGAAGACTTTCCATTCAGGACAGGATTGAATCCCAACAAAGTAAAAGCCGAGGCAGAAAAAGTCGTCCTCAATGGCACATGAACAATCAAAAAATAACAAAAATATAATAAAAAACCGTGCACCACGTTGTGGTTAGAGACGCGATTAATCGCGTCTCTACGCCTAAATGGGCGGCACGGTTTTTTTTTATCATTAATTCATAGGTTGGGGTGGCGTGAGGACAAATCTGCAGGCATTTTTCTCTACCAGTTTGAGATAGATATATATCGCTAGGAGAATCAGCTGTGATCGATATTCTCCGGGGTTGAGGAACAAGAGATGTAAGACTACAAACAGCAAAGCGAGATATGCTGACTTCTGAATCCAGATTCGTTTGCTTTTAAAAAGTTTGATGGAGAGATTGTTTGACGTGATGTATCCGATAAAGAGACTGAACAATGAAATATATCCTGCCAAAATCCGGAAACTCTGCCGTTGACTGGCGATGCCGTATCAGGTCTTGAGCCGTGTCGCGATGTAGATACCGCCATGCGTAAATGCTAGGATGAAGACGGTAATTCCGAGAAGTCTCCTGTATCTCATCACCAATCACGCTGCTGCCCGCACCAAGGTGAAAATGATATTTTTTAATTTTCCGAAAGAAAAATTTCTCCGGCTGGGCAGATATTTTCGCATCTCGCCGAATTTGAGGACTTTCACTTCAGAGAATTTGCACATGATGAGTATGAGCGGTTTTGCCAAGAGAATGATTCGTAGGAGATTGAGCGCTGCATTGCCAAATCAGCTCCCCGACTCTCTTCCGATCAATAGCATAAGCCATCATCAGAAATAAGAAGTAAGCACTATGGCAAGACTTGCAACAGTTATGATAAGGTAATAGATTCGTAACATGATAAAATTTTTATTTGATAAATCATTTTTCTTTGAGATAGTCGAATGCGGGGTTTCTACTGCTTAGGTCAGCTAATATGTGTGAGTCACTGTTTACATAAATTTGATCAGCGAGACTGAGCATTTTATCCAGTTTTTCCATATCCGTTCTTCCCAGACTGAAAGTCTTTGCATTAAATTCTATAGGAATCTTGTATTCATTCGCCACTTTGACTACCGCTTCAACATCAAGATGCTCTGAAGTGTTTGTGTAACATACATGTCCAAGAAATTTTATTTTATTACCATATTTTTTGATAGCGTTGGTATACGCTTGGGTAATATTTTTCAAATCGCCTTTGAATACTTCATCATGACAGGACAAAATACAGAAGTCTGATTCTTTTCATTGGATATCAAAACAGCAATTTCCCTCTTCATCCAATAAATCTCATTCTATGCCAAAATTCACCTCTACGTCATTGTGGATATTCGTCCGCCTTTTGACGATAACCCTGAAAGTCTTTTTTCATAGATTATTGGCATCGATTGATGCCTGACTATGGTCAGTGATGACTATTTTCTTCAAGCCAACCTTGCCAGCGTGCTGTGCTAACTCATCTATAGTATTGAATCCATCAGAAAAATTTATGCTATGCATATGATAATCTTCTTGTAGAGAATTGAGCACTTTCATACGATGATTCGTAAACATATAAAGCATATTATTCTATCTCTATGCCGAGTTCCGCGGGAATGAATACTGACTTGCTCTTCTTGTCGAAGAGAATGTTTGTCTCCGACTGGATGGGATGGCCGGTATGAAATGTTTTTTCCGAACTTTTCGCCTGCAGGATGAGCGGGAAATCTTCACCTTGAGGGATCGCTATGGAGATCACGAAATCTTTCTTGTTCTTGAGAAGCGCGAAGGATACGCTGTGCGCTACCACGATGCCTGTCGTGAGTTTCCCATGAGTGAACGCATACAGACGCTCAGTATGTTTTTTGGTGACGTAACGAAATCAGCCGAAGACGACCCGCAAGATGACCGCTATTCCCAAAGCTATCTTGAAGAGGATGATATCTCTATCATACGGCGGATAAAAACACGAGAGACTGATGACACATGCCATGATAAAAAATATTGAACCATAGACGGCGTACCCACGAAGTCATGACCGAAAATCTATCCTGCCCTTGAAGGCAAGAGGATCTCTGGGCGTATGATGCGGGATGTGAACAATGTTCATAAGGTTATAAGGTTTATAAAGTTTATAAGGTTACTTATATATTTTATCTGCTTCTAGATTGCCACACTTCGTTCGCAATGACAGAAGCATTGTTCACTATTAGTTGTTAGTTGTTAGTTCATAGCCGTCTTTGGTGTCTTTGATCTGCCGTCAGGCGGCGATGATCTTATCTCTGAGCTCGTCTGATAATGCGTAATTCTTATCTTTCTTGGCTTGGATTCTTTCGTCCGCAAGCTTGGTGATCTCAGCAGGGATTTCCACTTTCTCTGCTTCCTGACCAATCCAGTCGAAGATTCAGATCTTGAGTAAGTTTTTTTCTAGTCGATGCAGAGCGACGAATAATTCTTTCATCTCTACCTCTTCTATCTTGTCTACGGCATTGAGTGTCTGATTGAGAATCGCCAGCAATTGCGGAGTATTTAAGTCATCCATGAGCGCTGCCATCATATCTTCGAGCGCATCGCCGACATATTTGGAACTGAGGGTCTCCTTGAGCTTTTCGTATGGCATCGCGTAGTCGAAATCTATGATCATCTTGGCATGCTCGTCAAATAATTTCTGCATTTTCTTGGCGAGATTTTGTCTCGCATTTTGTGCGCTAGCAAGAAGATCCAGATCAAAATCTTGGAAATTACGATAATGCGCTAACATATAAAAATATCTCAGATCAAGCGGAGAATATCATTTGACGACGAGATCATCTACGGTGACCAAACCACCTTCTGATTTGGAAACTTTCTTGCCTCAAAGATTGAGAAATTGATTGTGCATCCGATATTTTACTCGTGGACGAACTTCAAATCCACATTCAGATTGAGCTATTTCATTGGTATGATGGATCGGTATATGATCGACTCCGCCGGTATGGATGTCAAATTGCTGTCCGAGATATTTGGACGACATCGCGCTACATTCTATGTGCCGACCCGGGAATCCCTTGCCCCATGGAGAATCTCGTTCCATCTGTCTTTGCTCGCCCTGAGGTGAGAATTTTCGCAATGCAAAATCCGTGGGATTTTTTTTGCCTCAAACATCTATCCTCTCCCCCGCGCTAATTCACTCCAAATGCGTTTTGTAATTGGCTCACAACAGTTTTCCATAATCATCTACTTTACTGGTGTCCATATAGATTCCGTCATCAGGAATGGTATACGTGTATCACTTTTCTTCCAAAGTTTTGACGAGAGCTATCTGCTCTGCGATATGTTCTGTCGCCCTCGGAAAGACATCAAAATCTTCGATATTGAGCAGATGAAGAAATTTTTTGAATCTGTCTTCATATTTTTTGGCCACATCCCAAGCGGAGAGTCATTCACGTTTTGATCATTTTTCTAACTTGTCTTCTCCATGATCTCCATCGGAGGTAAGGTGACCGACATCAGTGATATTCACCACATGTTTGAGCGGATATCCCATGATATTTCTGATGGTATTTCTCAAAGTATCAGCAAAAAAATATGCTCTCATATTACCGATATGTGCATCTCGATAGACTGTTGGTCAGCACGAATATATCCCGACGAAGTCTTTTTTCGGTCCTTTGTAGGCAGGATCTTCCATCAATGGAATGAATTCTTCCTTGCTGCGAGTGAGCGTATTGTAGATGTGAAGTTTCATATTCTTGACGTGAAAAATAAAGCACATTATATGTAGGGAAGCCTTGCCAAAATGCAATTTGAAATCAAAAAAAAGTAGGTCGTGTTACACAACCTACTTTATAATAATTAAATAATTGTTTAACGATAATTGTTTAACGATAGTCGTGCCACGAGCCACCTTTAGCTCTAAACATCCACCATCCGTTACGGTGATGGCCATGATGTGTAGGTAGTTTACCCGTTATCACATAATCTTTGATGGCAGCTTTAAATTTATCGCCATAAGTCATTCCATAGTCGTCGCCAGTATCGACTGTTTTCAGAAAGTTGAAAACAGCATCCCGAGAAGCTTGTTTTGAATCTCCAGAAGACCACTGTCCGTTTACGTCTGTAATGACATAATTACGAATTACTTTGTGCAAATCTTCAAGTATAGATTCACACAGTTCAAAGAACTTTGGATCAAATCCTGCTCGTTCATAATCATAGGCCTTTTCTACGGTCCATTTACTATCTCGATCAAGCCATGCCCAATGGTCTTGAGGCTTATCACGGTAGTCGTTATTTACCGTACCGGTAAAAGCATCTAATTCTGCGATAATATGGTCGTTCCATTCTACCACGAAACCAGCATATAAACGATTAATGGTGGAATCATAGGGTTCTGGACGATCTTTTGCGCGCTCCTTATCAGCTTCCTTTAGGACAACATTTAGGAAGTAGTCACTTCCCTGACTAAACACAGTATATCTGATATCCCATCTTGTTTGACCTTCTTTTCTGCATGAAGGAACGATTGTTAATGACACTAATAATAGCGCCATTAAGAGTGTCATTTTGTTTTTCATATTATTTTGATTTAAATTTTTACATTTTTTTTAATTAAACGTTTTATAATGATTTTACTATAAAAAGTCAAGTATAATTTTGGGAAAGCCTATTTTAGGGAATCGGCGCTTCTCCTTGAATTTCTTTGTTAAATCTAGATAAAAAAGCATGCAAGCTTTGACCTTATGAACTTTATAAACCTTACGAACTTTATGGCCCCCTCATCAGAATCCGATCAACGAAAACTTCTCTCAGAGATTGATGATCTGCTCTGATCGACCCAAAAATATACTTCACTCATGCTCCATCTCCAGCCGACGAATGCGGCTGAACAATTGGAGATTTTTCTCGCGAAACATGGCGACTATGCTCCGCAATTCACCTACAAATTGCCAAGTAAATCACTTCTCAACAAATTACTCAGCCAACTCGTCGACATCAAAAAATCGCATATCGAACAACAGACCTATACCCTCCCCTGCGCCAAACTCTTTGCAGAAAAACTACAAGAAAGAATCTGGGAGACCGAACTTATCCTCGCCTACACCGATCAAGATTTCTCCGCTATCAAGCGTCTGAATGTTTTGTTGTATGGTATATTTGATCCGGAACTTATGAAGGAAGCTGGACAGATACTCTCTACCTACAAAGAACCGCCGGCAAAAACACGAGGGAAAATACTTTCCACGCCAGAGATCATTGAAGCTATCAAAAAATATATCGCTGAACATCATGTCACCGACATCAAAATCAAGCCCCTGGCATTTTGTCCGATGAAATTTATGCTCGCTTATCAAAAAAAATGATGCGTGTTAGTTTTCCCCGATACGCTGGCTACCAGAGAACATACGTTGATGTCAAATATGATTCATGAGATAGGAGTCCATCATCAAAGATATATGAACGGGAGAAATATCTGATGGAATCTTTTTGAGTATGGTACTGCATTTTATCAGAAAGACGAAGAATGATTTGCCATGTATCAAGCATATCTCTATCTGTCGTCCATCTATCCGGAATTTCATAAGGCCAGCATGTACGAAAAATATTTTATCATGTGACATGCCGACGGCAAATCGTACCACGAACTGTGTGATGAATTAAAGCAGTACTCGCCCAAGATGTCACTCGTTTCTTTGTTTAAAAAAATTACGAGATTGTATATGTGAATACAAGATACCAACGCAAAAAATGTCCCTCTTTTCTTGTATAATAAAATTTATCTTGATGGATTTGCTAAGGTTCACAAACGACATCGCGCATGAAATGATTTGAATCGTTTATTCGCTGGAAAAATTAAAATTGAAGATATTGAATATATAGATCAAATGCCTGCTAAGTGAAGGTTATTATAAAAGACATTTTTTACTTGACTTGGAAAGCCATATAGATATAAGACCTTCGACTTTTACTCTTATAGTAAATGTTTTTATATTGTAATTTACTACTATGCTTATAAAAGATCTTATTAACCTTGAAACTGAAGAAGACACAGAAGAAGTTGTAACTGACGAAGTAGAAGAAGATGAGACTGATGATGACGCTTCTGAAGTTGAAGAAGACGAAACTGATGACGAGACTGATGATGACGCTTCTGAAGTTGAAGAAGACGAAACTGATGACGAGACTGATGATGCTGTTGTTGAAGAAGATGAAACTGATGACGAGACTGATGATGCTGTTGTTGAAGAAGATGAAGCTACTGACGATGACGCTTCTGAAGTTGAAGAAGACGAAACTGATGACGAGACTGATGATGCTGTTGTTGAAGAAGATGAAGCTACTGACGATGACGCTTCTGAAGTTGAAGAAGACGAAACTGATGATGAAGCTACTGATACTTTATAAAATATATTTCTATTCCAAAAAAAACTCCGAGATCCTTCGGCTTCGCCCAGGATGACATCGGGGTTTTTTTGATGGTGGATTTTTTTCTATAAAAGAGTATATTCTGGCTGAGAACAATTTTATCCTATAAAATAAAAATATGGGAAACACTTCAGTCCCACGCAGTGGGGAGTCTACAAACGGAATCTTCTTACTTATCGCGACAGTAATCCTTGCGGGATCATTGTTGTATATCGGTAATGAATTTATTCAATCCAATAAAGACAATCAGCAAACTTCACAAGGGATTACCAATACGATAAGCGTCATAGGGGAAGGAAAAGCGAAAGTCACTCCCGATACCTTAACCATCAATCTCTCTATTTCTGAAGTTGCGAAAACAACCAAGGAAGCACAGACCAAGGCCAACGATAAGGTGGCTCAGATTCAAGGTATTTTGGAAAAGGCCGGCGTGAGCAAAGATAATATCCAAACCGCTACGCTCAATGTCTATCCTGAATACGAACGAAGTGAGAGCAAACAAACATTGACTGGATACAGATCTCAACAGACACTCATCGTCGAATTGAACGGAGAAAAATATGTAGACAAATGAAATAACATCATAGATGAAATCAGCGCTCTAGGAAGTGTAAATATCAACAACACCTCATTTGAAGTGAAGGATAAAGTAAAAGGCCTCGCTGACGCTCGCCAGAAAGCTTTCGATGATGCAAAAGCGAAAGCACAGCAGTTAGCACAGATGTGAGGAGTCAGTCTCGGAAAACCTGTAATGATCAGCGACAATGGCATTTCTTATACTCCAGGACCTATCTATTATGCCAAGGCTGAGATGGCTATGGGCGCATGAGATGCTAGCGTTTCTTCTCCATCGCTTTCAGCAGGACAGACAGAGGTCACACTCACCATCAATGTCGTATATGAAATCCAATAATACTGAATATAAAAAAACCCGAGATTGCCACACTGCGTTCGCAATGACAATGCGGGTTTTTTTATGATTGAAAACTATTTTTGAAAATTCAAAACCTCTCATTCTCTATATCCCATTTTTTCGGCTGCTCCCCCATTGAGCTCTAGGATATATCTGGCCAGCGACGATGAAACGAAGCTTGGGCAAGGATCTTCTACGCATGACTGAGCCATAGTTTTGATAGAAAGGATGGTAAACTTCTCATCCAATCGTGCGATATCCAAAGGAATCAAAACATTCCTCATACTCACACTGTGAATCCCTGATTCTTCAAAATCTAGGAGCAATCCCTTATCCTCATCCAGATACTTGCGACTAGCCAATCATTGCGTTCTCCGAAAGTCCGATGACACCACCTGTACATACATGCAGGATTGGTCTAGACAGAGTGTGGGTCGGGACCGTTTGGCCATGATGCCCACATTTTTTCTGCTTACGAATAAGGTACTCCCTATCGCCAGGACAGCAAGGATGACCATGATGCAAATGAAGCATCTTTTGTGTCAGGTTTTTTTCTTGGTTTTCATCAGGCACAAAAAAAAATAAACAATTATCAATATGTCATGAATTTTTATTTATTTTTTATTGCAAGACATTTGCCACCTTTTGGTGGTAAATAGTATTCGACTGTATAGCAATTAAATTATAAAAGTCAAGCTTTATTATATTTAATTTTTGAAAGTCATCGTCTGCCCTATCTGTAGGCCGAACTTGCTGGCTGCTCCTCCATTCACTTCTAGGACATATCTGGCCGGCATGCCGGAGGCATATAAAGGACAAGCATCTGTGACACAAGGCAGAACATTCTTGTGGATATATACAATCTTATAATTTTCATCCAATCGAATCATATCTAGTGGTATGAGTGTATCTTTCATCCGGAAACTGTAATTGCTAGATTGATCAAAAACAAAGAGCATGCCCCTATCTTCGCCAAGCGAGCTACGATTCATGAGTCAGATTTCTCTTGTCTCCGGTGTATCTGCTATCTCTATCTTGAAACACTTCCCGGAAGAACAAATCTCCGGTCATGAGAAATAGCACTTACCTACGACACATATCGATATGCAAAGTCCCGCAATCAGTGCCAAGAGCACTATTATGCGAAACATATATTTTCTCCTTTTCCTTTCTGTTTTCATTTTGTAAATGACGAAGAAATAAATATATATATAGTATATTTATCCGTATTTTAATCAAATGAAATTTTTTAAGTGATCGATTATCTTCACCATCGTCGCGGTCATATTGTGATTTTTCCTCTGACTCGGACAGGACCGAAATGTCATGAACGCACTCCAGACCGTTTTTATCGTGTTCATCCTTGGAGTCCTAGAAGTATCGCTCTCTTTCGATAATGCAGTCGTCAATGCAAATATCCTCAAGAAGATGGATGAAAAACGACAACACAGATTCCTGACGCGATGAATCGCTATCGCCGTCATCGGCATGAGAATCATCTTCCCCTTACTCATCGTCAGTATCGTAGGACATATAGGGATATTTTCCACACTCAAGCTCGCCATCTTTGATCAGAGCGCCTACGCTCACATATTGGAATCCACCAGAGTCGTCATCGCATGATTCGGTTGAGCATTTTTGCTCATGGTCGCATTAAAATTTTTCTTCGATGCCGAAAAAGAGAATCACTGGATCGGGCCGATCGAAAGATTCCTCAAAAAGATATGACAACTCGAAGCTGTCGAAATTATCATCTGCTTACTCATCTTGCTCTTCGTAGCCAAATTCCTCCCCTCTGCGGAAGTATTGGGATTTTTGGAGGCATGAATACGGTGACTCATCATCTACATCCTCATCGAAGGTCTTACGAACTTATTGAACAAGCCTTGAGTGGCGATGAAAGACGTCTCAAGAGTCTGACTCTCTCTGTTTTTGTATCTAGAAGTCTTGGACGCAAGCTTCTCTTTTGATGGAGTGATAGGAGCATTCGCGCTGAGTAAAAACATCTTTATCATCGCTCTCGGACTCGGCGTGGGAGCCATGTTTGTCAGAAGCCTCACCATCATGCTCGTAAAAAGATGAACCTTGGCAAAATACAAATACCTCGAACACGGAGCTTTCCGAGCCATCTTGGCGCTCGCCGTCATCATGTTCGAATGAACGCTCTATGAAGTCCCTGAAGTGGTCACCTGATTGATAGGCATGGCATTCATCTGAATTGCTCTGCGGAGTTCAGTAGCAGCCAACAAGAAGGAATCGCTTGATAAACTACCATAAAAAAATATCAGTATATCATGCATTTTACCCCGATTACTCCCCGTCGATGAGTTATCTACTGACGATCTGACTAGAGATACATATGAAGCTCAAGAGCGAAAATAAGATGTTCTGCCAATGTAAGAACGAACAGAATTTTGATACACTTTTGCCCAACACAAATATCTGTCCGGTCTGTACCGGACAGCCGGGAGCGCTCCCAACCTTGAGCAAAGAAGTGCTAGAGAGAGCGTTGATTCTCGGGAAGGCCTTGAATTGCGAGGTGAATCCGATTTCGAGATTTGATAGGAAGTCATATTTTTATCCTGATCTCCCGATGGGATATCAGATCACCCAGCTCTATCAGCCGACCAACGTCAAAGGTCAGGTAAAATTTTTCTTGGAAAATTATACCAACGAAAGGATGGTACATATCCTAGATGCCCATATGGAATGCGACACCGCCAAGATGATCCACGATGGCGGACAGGCATTGATAGATTTTAATCGTGCAGGCACTCCTCTCGTGGAAATCGTTACCGGACCTGACTTTACCGGTCCTGAAGAGGTGGCGGAATTTTTGAAAGAGCTCCAGAGAATCGTAAGATACAATGACATCGCTGATGCGGATATGGAAAAATGACAGATGAGAGTCGACGTAAATATCTCCGTAAGAAAAAAAGAATCTGACCCTCTCGGCACAAGAGTAGAGGTAAAGAACGTAAACAGCTTCGGCGCGATTAGAAGAGCTATCGAAGCGGAATATACAAGACAGACTGCACTTTACGACAAAGGCGAAAGCTTCACGCAAGAAACCAGAAAACGGGATGATGCCGCAGGACAATCATCTCCGATGAGATCTAAAGAAGAAGCTTTGGATTATAGATATTTCCCGGAACCGGATCTACCACCATTGGTGATGGACAAGGAAACATTGAAACGGCTGGACGCGCAAGCGCTCGAAATCCCACATGAGATCATCAAAAACATGAAGGAAGCGTATGGGTTTAACAAAGAATATATCAATGCATTGATCGGTGATAAGGAGATGCTGGATTATTTTTTGAGTGCCTTGTCATCCTGAGTTCAATCGAAGGATCTAGGCACTACCGCAAGAACCATCGCAAAATGGCTCGTCGGACCTATCGCGGCATGGATGAAAGAAAATTTCAAATCAGTGAACGAATTACCGATAACCCATGATCAATTCAAGGATTTCCTTGAAATAGCTCAAGAGTGAAACATCATGGACAATCAGATGAAGATCGTGATGGACGAAATGCTCGCAAGCGGAAAAAATCCTGATGATATCATCAAGGAAAAATGATTTGAAGCAGTGGAAGTCGACGCAGGAGAACTAGAATCCGTAGTGAAGTCTGTCCTGAAAGAAAACCCTTCTATCGTCGAGCAATATAAGTGAGGGAAAACTACGACCCTATGATTTTTCGTCGGGCAAGTAATGAAAAAAACTTGAGGGAAACTGAATCCAAAAATCATCGGAGAGATGGTGGAGAAGTTGTTGAGGTAATTTTTTACTTTTGAGTGTACATATGCCATTGCCTGATATCTTAGACTTGCCGTTTAAAATCGACGAACCGAAACTATGGGCGATAGATCTTCCTGTTGAAGAAATAGCACTGACTGATTTGTGGCATAACATGGATATCCCCTATCTAGAACAAGAATGAACTGATGATTGGAATCTGAGTCCGAGACTCCTCATAGAAACCTTCGAAAAAGAGTTTCATCATGCCAAGAAAGTCCTGGAAGCTGATCTGAAATATCCGATTGAGATTTACTTACATCAAGATAAACGAATCATCCTTGATGGTGTCCATAGATTTACCAAGGCCGTTCGTGCAGGCGACAAGACGATCAAAGTAAGAAGGATTTCTGATGAGATCGCACATAAAGTTAAAAGACCTGCGAACTGTCACAAGAAATGGAAATGAGAATAAAAACATTCACATAGAATAATTTTATTTTCCCATCACTTCCTCATGAAAAAATTTCTTCTGCGGATTACTATCGCCGTCGTCTTATGAGCAGGGATCCGGCTCATCTTAGGCAAATAACAGACTACTACACCAGAAACGACAACGGGAACGCCTATCGGAATGGTCAATCCCGCTTCTACGAATTGCATCGAAAAATGATGAAAGCTTGAAATCAAAGAAAATAAAAAAGGCCAGTACGGAGTCTGCCTTTTTGAAGATAATCGTCAATGCGAGGAACGAGCATTGTTCCATAATGATTGCCCTGTGGGCGGAGTGAAAGTGACCGGCTACGAAAACGATGCAGAAATCTATTGCGCCATCTCCGGAGGAGAAGTGCAGGGCGTAGGTACAGAAACGCCTATGTGCAAAAGAGTAGATTGAACTTTCTGTAATGCACAAGCAAATATGGACGGCGACTGCCCTAGCCCATACGATCCCAATCCAAGCGCAGGGAACGTCGAAACACCCTAATCATTTATTTTCTCTCAAGATTTAATTGGTTCTCTTTGGCATAGATACCATCCTTGTAAGCTTTTTTCAATAATTTTTCTTCTCTCTCAATCGCTATTTCCATCTCATCTATGTAGGTCATGATGACGTCATATTGTTCAGGATTTTTCTGATATTTTTTTGCGTAGGTCCTAGTGAGAGTTTTTTGTTTTCCTTTGCTGTCACATCAGAGTCTCTCTTGAGTCACAGGATCCCGATGCTTGTATCTGTCGATCAGCTCTGCGTGTTTACGATTGTATTCTTCTACTATCTGATAGCGTCTCCTGATGGCTTCTAGATTTTGCGGCATGGTAAGAACTTCAAAAATCTCCGGGCTGAAATATGGCCTCGCAGCCTCGATGTCTCCCTTTATCAAAGACTCTCTTCCGAAGGTCGCACTGACGCTTTCATCCGTGCCTTCCATTTTTACGTCTCCCATACTTTGAAAATTGTAGCCAGCGAACATCTTGACCGCATAGGCATCTTTATGCTTGATAAAATCAGGATATCTTTTGACGAGTGATTTGTATGATCATGAGGTGAATCATGCCGGCAATCTTTCCTTGCCGATGATGGCTGTGCTTTTTTCTGGGATAATTTTTTTCACCTTTCCGGTCTTCTTATCTTTGATGAAATCCGGCGTGCCTTCTGTGAAGATCTGTAGCCTTCAAGCTAGAGCTACATTTATTATCTTTATCCTTTCGCTTTGAGTCAACCCGAAATCATAGTCATCTCCTGAAGTCTTACCAATCACAGCAAATGAACTGCGTCCACTTTCTTCGGCTAGTTCCAATACTTTCTTGAGTTGATATTGGATGTGTACGATATGAGCCGGTGCTCGTTTGCCGCTTGCGGCGACTACTCACTCCTCTACGTATTTTCTCTTGTTGCTCAGATCTTTTACCTTAATCATTTTTTTCTTGTCCCGATTTTCCGGATCGTTGCTATGGTACATCACGATCCTGGATTTGTTTGCATAATCAGTCTTGAGTCTGGAAACAAGTATGGACGCGTCCGTACCGAGTCTTGCCGTCGTGTATGGCGCTCTGCCGAAAGCAGTTTCAGATTTCCCTTCCATGATCTCTCCATCTCTCTGTTCTCTTTGCATTCCGACTCTTCGAGGACTCGTGTGGATCAGCGTGATGCGTTTGGCTTTCTTGGCTATCTCATCTTCGATATCGGATGTCACAAACACCATATCATCTAGGTCCATAGACAAAACTCTGAGCACATCTTCTTCAGTCTGGATAGCTTGCGCATTCATATGTTTGAGCGCGAATTTTGTTTTGCCCGCTCCGGGAAGTCCTACGACATATTCCGCTCATTTCGCTTTGTTGTCGATGAGCGCTTCGCAGATACCTTTCTGATTCTTATATACGGAATCTGCCAGGAGTTGCTTGAACTCTGGCTTGGCGAATATTTCCTTGATATTGTCTCTGTCAAAGAGCAATGGCGTATTCATCCTGGATAAAAATATATGAAGTAAATGATTATTTTTTCTTGGCGAGTTGTTCAGCCATGTGCTGAAATCTTTTTTCAGTCTTGAAGTAGCCCTTGCGATGATAGGCCTCTCCCATGATCTTGTAGATCTTCTCCAAAGTCTCTATCTCCAATTCTTTGGCGTGATTCCTGAGCATGTCATTTCCCAATGTTATCAGGATCTTATCATAATCGCCCTTGGCCCGCGTCGATATCAGATACATGACATCAAATCCCGCTCCCAGGTTGCCCTGGTCATAGGACTTTTGATAATAGAGCAGGCATTTGGTGAATACTTCTTCGCGCGTCATCTCCTGACCGGCGATATTGAGTTTCAAGGTGTCCATCGAAGTGCTGTCTGCAGGAAGATCCTTGAAGTCCGTTTGATAAGCTTCCTGATAATAGCGTCACATCAGATACGATGAAAAATCATGTCACATATTCTCCAGGAGATTGAGATAGAAGACGCTTTGTTTTTCGTCCACATAAGGAACGAGCTGCTTGCCATCATAGCTGGTAAAAAATCATCGATAGAGTCTGGCCAGCATAAATACCTGTTCGGGATTTTGGAGGTCGGCATATTTTTTGTATGTTTCGATAAACTCCTTGATGAGCCTGACTTGATTTATTTTGTGTGCTATGTTCTCCATATCCCCATTTTTGATATACGTCTCTCCATAGTCAAATCCCTTCCAAAAATATCCGACTGCAGATCACCATCATGGCCCCACAGAGCCCTGTTCTCCTGCATTTTTTTCGTCCGCCGCTTCTTTGATTTTCTCGC
>Ga0172375_10004130_pt1 | contig 21680 bp, 19 predicted proteins | sample LakKiv1m_FD_114537 | JGI IMG/M metagenome (GOLD analysis project Ga0172375, IMG submission 114537) | Freshwater microbial communities from Kabuno Bay, South-Kivu, Congo - kab_092012_11.1m | ecosystem: Environmental > Aquatic > Freshwater > Lake | place: Democratic Republic of the Congo...
ATGGACGATGTCCGCAAAATCACCGGGGTCCCCGAAGCGCCGCGTTTCAAGGACAGACCGGTTGCCCTTATCGAGTGGCGCGACGGCAGTATCATCGATGTCGTACGGGAGCTTGATATCTGATCGCCCGCTCGCCGAATTCGCGGCAAATACCCCTGTAGAACCAACATACCTCGCAGCTTGCTGCGAGGTATGTTGATTTCCGGCCTTGACAAAAATTGTAAACTATCTTAGTGTACTAGATATCTAATACACTAGGAGTGCCTATAATGGTGCAAATCCAATCCATGACCTTCGGGTATGGGAAGGGACCGCTCTTCGAGGGCCTCGATCTGAAGCTCGAGCCGGGAACCGTGTTCGGACTTCTGGGCCTGAACGGGGCTGGCAAGACGAGTCTGCTGAAACTTCTCGCCGGCGCTCTCCGCCCCCAATCGGGCTCGATCCGCGTCTTCGGCGCGGAACCCTGGCGCAGGGAAGCCTTCTTCCTCGCCGACACGTCCTTCGTGCCGGAAGATCCCTGGCTGCCCGCCGTGAAGCCATCGGTCTGGCTCGAACGCTACGCCGTGTTCCGACCAGCCTTTGACAAAGAGCGTTTTGTCTCGCTTTCCCGTGAGTTCGCGCTGGACGAGGGCAAACTGCTCACAAAATATTCCTACGGACAGCGCAAGAAATTCGCCCTCGCCGCGGCTCTCGCGAGCGGAGCCCGCCTCGTCCTCCTCGACGAACCGACGAACGGTCTCGACATCCCCTCCAAATCCCAGTTCAGGCGGGCTTTGGCCGCCGCTGTCGACGCTGATCGCGTCGTCGTCGTTTCCACCCACCAGGTGCGCGATCTCGAGCGGGTGATCGATCCCGCGGTGATCGTCCATGGAGGCAAAATTCTCTTCAGCCTCGCCTCCGACCAGATTTCCGAAAAGTTGGGCTCTGTCCAAGTCAGGGACCTTGGCCCCGGTGTCATCTATGCGGAAAAGGACGGGGTAGGGTATTCGGCCCTTGTCGCTCGCTCCGGTCTCGATGGGGGAAGGGATGATGCGCAGACCGCCGATCTCGAGCTGCTCTTCAACGCGGCGATAGCCTCGCCGAGCCGCCTTGCCGCCGCGCTTCGAGGCGAGAGTCTTCCTCCTCTCGATCCATCCGAAGCCGCGTCAAGGGAAAGAAATGTCGAGGAGGTCGCGAAATGACGAAAGAAACGCTTGCCCATCCCTTCAGCGCCTCGAGGGTATCGCTTCTGATGCGGAATAGAGCATTCGAAGACCTGCCTTCTCTTGCCATCGGCGTGGGGATCCTCGCCGGTTTGAACCTTCTCTCCATCCTCATAGGCGGCCGGGCTTTCATGAACGACTCGACCGGCCAATCCTGGACCTTCGTCATGAGCCTCGCCGGCATTGTTTTGGCGGCATCGGCTTTCAGAGGCATGCATGACGGACGTTCGGGGACGGACTGGATACTTCTTCCGGCTACCAGCCTGGAAAAGTACGCGGCGGCCCTGATCTCGTACCTCATCATTTTTCCTCTTGTCTCGATGGTGGCGGCGACCGGTCTCTCAGCCCTCCTCTCGCTGGTCGAGCTCATTGCGGGCGGCCCCGGGGGAAGGATTTGGAACCCTCTGCGCGCGGTGGGGTTATCCGGCTGGGCGGATTACGCGATATGCGCCCTGATCTTCGCCGTCGGCTCGGCCTCGTTCAGGAAAAGGGCTCTCATAAAGACCTTGGGGTTGATGACCGCCTATGTGCTCGTCGTCTCGGGGATTCTATTCGCGGCGATACTTCTGGTAAGGAAGCTGCAGGGGTTGCCCATACCGGACATCGCCATCAACAATGGCGACATCAAAATCGACGGCGATCTGGCGATCGGTGGCCAGCCCGCGCTGAACACGATACTGAATATCGTCCGCTACGCCCTTATGCCGATTTTTGCCCTTGTTTACGGCTTCTTCCGCGTCGCGGAAAAGGAAGCGCGCGATGAGGTTCAATGATGGCAAACCGATCTTCGCCCAGATCGCTGAGCTTTTCGCCGAGGACATTGTCGCCGGCAGGATCGCCGCGGGCGCGCGGCTTCCCTCGGCCCGCGATATCGCCGCTTCCTTCGAGGTGAATCCCAACACCGCGGCGCGGGCCCTCCAGTCCCTTGCGGAATCCGGAATCGCCCGGCCGGAACGCGGCACCGGATACTACGTCTCCGAGACGGGTGCCCAGACAGCAAGGGCATTGCGCAGGTCCCGGTTCCTCGATGAAGAGCTGCCCCGGCTCTTCAGGTCCATGGCCGATCTCGATGTATCGTTCGGGGAAATCGAATCGCGGTGGGGAGACTTCGAGGCCTCCAGCGCGGCGAACAAGAAAAAGGATGGAATCGCATGAAAGCCAGCAACAAGATACTCGTGATATTCGGCGCCGTCACGCTGATCATCATCGCGGTGGTAGCCATCATCGCCGGCTCGGCTCCGCTTTGAGGGCATTATCCGGCGATATTCCCGCGAGCGGCGCAACATCTCCATGCCGACTTGATGGTCGTTTCGTTTATCGCGCGTATATCGCCCGCGAATCGGCGGCGGCAGGATTCCATACGTAAAGGAGTCGTTTTGCTGTCCGCCGCGCCCCTTATGTGGTAGGATGACTTGACAACTTTGAAAAGCGGCTTTATAACCGGAAGCATACCCTCAAGGAGGTCAAGCGTGAAAAAGCTGATCATGATTCTTGCTATCGTCGTTATTATCGCCTCTCCGGCATTCGGCCAGAAGAAGACCGAACTTCTCATGGGCACCGCGAGCATGGGTGGCGCCTTCTACCCAGTCGGACAGGGCATCGCGAACCTCGTGACCAAATATTCCGGAAACTTCTCCATGGTGCCCGTCGTCACGGGGGGCGCGGTGGAGAATCCACGACTCATTGACTCGGGCGACGTCGATTTCGCCATCACCAACGCGAACATCGCTTATTTCGCGTTCACGGGCACAGCTCCCTACACCAAGAAACTCAACATCGCAAGCGTGGCCAGCCTCTATCCGAGCGTTCTTCATATGGCCGTCCTTGCCAACTCATCCATCAATGACTTTGGGGATCTCAAGGGCAAACGCGTCGCGGTCGGACCGGCCGGCGGCGGAACCCTCGACATCCTGAAAGTCCTTCTCGATGAATATGGCATGACGATCAAAGACATCACCCCAAGCTATCTCGCCTATGGCGATGGCTTCAGCGAAATGTCCGACGGAAATGTGGATGCCGCCTTCGCGCTTTCCGGCTACCCGGCTTCTGCGGTGATGCAGACCGTGGCGACCAAGGCGATCAAATTCATAACGGTCCAACCCGCCAAGCTCGAGTCCATCATCAAGAAATTCCCCTATTACACGGATATCACGGTCACGAAAGATGTCTACAAGACCCAGAAAGACGCGGTGCTGATCGGCGTGCAGAATGTCCTCATCGTCAGGAAGAATCTGCCGGTGGACACCGTCTACGCGATCACCAAAGCCTTATTCGACAACCTGCCCGAATTCGCCGCGGCGAACGCCAACGCCAAGCAAATCGACATTAAGAAGGCGGCGCAGGTACCTACTCCGCTCCACGCTGGCGCCGAAAAGTATTTCGCGAGCAAGTAGGCGATCCGGAGTCTTTCGGCGGAAGAAATGCCGGCAGGGCCCTCATCGGTCTTGCCGGTTTGTTCCTCCCGCTCGAGTGAGCGCTGTTCCGCTCCGGACTCCCCCTCTTCCTATACCCCTTCAGGAGCATTCCATGCAAGAAGTATCTGGGTTCAAGAAAACCTTGAGCGCCGCGATCGTGGCCCTTTGCGTTCTCATTGGGGCTTTTCACATACTCAACGTATCGGGGCTGATCGTTCTTTCGACGATGATCGTGAGGATCATCCATATCGCTTTCATGATGACGATCGCCTTTCTCACCTTCCCGATGAGCAAGAAAAAATCGGGAAGCTGGCTGGACTATGGCATCAGGCTCCTCATGTCCGCTGTCACCATCGCCGGAAGCCTGTATATGCTCCTTCGTTGGGAAGATATCGCCAACACGGGCGGCATGACTTCCTCATTTGACGCGATTGTCGGACTCGTGATGATCCTCGTGGTGTTGGAAGCGACTCGCCGCAGCGTTGGCATGGCTCTGGCGATCATCTCGGTTGTGTTCCTCGCCTATCCCTTTATCGGCCCCTATCTGCCGGGCATGCTGCACACGAGAACAATTAGCATCCAGCGGATCTTCACCTTCCTTTTCACCACGAGCGAAGGCATCTATGGCATACCCATCGGCGTTTCGGCTACCTATATCGTTCTGTTTTGCGTCTATGGAGCCTTCCTCAGCGAATTTGGCGCCGGCGATTTCTTCTACGCGGTCGCCAAGAAGCTGACCAAGGGACTCGTCGCCGCGTCCGCCAAGACGGCCGTCATCTTCTCCACCCTTATCGGCATGATTTCCGGATCGGCCGCGGGCAACGTCGCGGTGGCCGGAGTCTTCACCATTCCCTGGATGAAGAAGGAAGGCTACAAAGACTATGAAGCTGGAGCGATCGAGGCATTGGTTTCCACGGGAGGCCAGATAATGCCTCCTGTGATGGGAGCCGCCGCCTTCATCATGGCGGAAATCCTCGGGGTTCCCTATACGAATATCATGAAGGCGGCCATCATACCGGCCCTCCTTTTCTTCTCCTCGACCTTCATCATCGTGCATCTTTTGGCCAAGAAATCCGGCTTGGGCACCAAGAAAGTCGAGGAAGACGCGAGCCCGAAGAAGATAAATCTTCTTGAGGGGGGCCTTCACTTTCTTATACCCTTCATGACCCTCCTCGTGATGATGTTCATGAATTTTTCGCCTTTCAAGGCGGCTTACTGGTCTATTCTTACCCTGCTCGCGGTGAATATCGTCTGGAATCGAAAAATTGACGGAAAATTCTTCGGGAAAATCATCAATGCCCTCAAGGATGGGGCGAAGGCCACCGTTCCGCTGGCGATCGCTTGCGCGGCCGCTGGCATCATATCAGGCATACTATCGGTTACGGGACTTGGATCGAAGCTCTCCTCGATGATCATCGCCTTGTCGATGGGCATCCCCTTTCTTGCCCTGCTTTTCACGGCGATCGTCGCGATAATCCTGGGCATGGGGCTGCCGACCACGGCGGCCTACCTCATCCTGGCGACGGTGGTCACTCCGGCGCTCACGCAGATGGGCATCCCCCTGCTTACTGCGCACATGTTCGTATTCTTCTACGGATGCCTTTCGACGATAACCCCGCCGGTGGCGCTGGCCGCCTATGTGGCTGCCGGTATCGCGGGGGCTGATATCAACAAGGTCGGCTGGACCGCTTTCCGCTACGGGCTGACGACATTCATCCTGCCTTTCATGTTCGTATATGGTCCGGCTCTCTTGATGCAGGGTACCGTAATGGAAATAATCATCACGATTGTCATGGCCCTCTTCGGCGTCTTCGTGATCGCCTCGGGACTCGTAGGCTATCTGAAAGGCTCCATCCCGATTTGGATGCGCGTACTGTTCTTTTTCGCGGGAGCCTGCATGGTGCTGCCCGGACTGGTAACCGATGGCATCGGCATAGCGATTTTTGGAGTCTCTTTTCTCTATGTAACGTTAAAGGCTAAGAAATCAGAGCAAAAAGCGGCCTGAGGGGACGAGCGCCATGAGTATTGAGCCTATCAAGAAAACATCGGTTGTCGAACAAGCGATCGGCAAGATATATGAGCTCATCAAGACTCAGGATCTGAAGGAAGACGACCGCCTGCCACCCGAGCGCCAGCTTTCGGAGATGCTCGGCATTTCCAGGAATTCCTTGCGCGAGGCGATAAGGGTCTTGGACATGCTGGGAATCATACGGGTGGACCAGGGCAGCGGCATGGTGATCGACGCGACGAAGGTTTCCGATGTCGTGACACGACATTAGTCCTTCGCGCTCCTGCTCAACAGGGATAAGCTGGTTGAGCTTTTCGAAGCGCGACTTGTTGTCGAGACGGAATGCGCTGGATTCGCGGCCGAGCGGGCGACGCCGGCCGAGATAGCCGCGCTGCGCGCCGCGTACGAAAAGCTGGTGGAATACAGGGCCGATAGGGCGAAAGGGATACAGTATGAACTTGCGATCCATGCCCTCATCGCCAAAGCCGCGCACAACGCCGTGCTCGAGAAAATCCTTTCATCGCTGCGGCAGGTCTTGAGGGAAAGCCGCGAAACGACCGTGCCGTCGAGCGGCGTCACCTCAGCGACGGTGGAATCCCAGGGAAAGATTATCGACGCGATCGGTCGACATGACCAAATCGCCGCCCGCGCCTTCATGTACGAACATATCGCCGCCGTCGCGGAACGTGTCAAGAAGGGCGCAGAAGCCGCTGCGGTTGCGGCAATGGAAACGGAAACGGGAAAGGTTGAAGGGACGGCCGAAAAACCGGCGTGAAGCGCGGCATCATCAGGAGCGTAAAACATGAACGACCAATATTTGAGCGAGGGGGAATGGTGGGTGAGTCCCTACGACTTCAAGCCTGAAGTCGTCGCGATGCGTCATCAACCGGCGAAGGTTCTCATCCACGACGCCACGCTGCGGGACGGGGAGCAGACGCCCGGCGTGGTGTTCCGCAAGGAAGACAAGGTCCGCATCGCTAAAGCTCTGGATCAGGTAGGGGTGGACAGGATCGAGGCGGGGATGCCGGCGGTCTCCGATGAGGATTTCGAGGCGGTCGGCGAAATCGCTTCCTTGGGACTAAAAGCGAAGATTTTCGCCTTCGCGCGCGCCATGACTGTCGATGTGGACAAGGCGGTCGCCTGTGGCGCCGATGGCGTCGTCATAGAAGTACCGATCGGCTATCCGAAACTGCTGTACCAGTTCAAATGGACATGGGAGGATGTCGTTCGAAAGACGGCCCCCGTCATCAATTACGCGAAATCCAAAGGGCTCTACGCGGTATTCTTCCCCTACGACACGACAAGGGCAAGGGAAGAAGACCTGGATGCCATGCTCGAGGCCATCATGAGGGAATCGGCCCCCGATTCAATCGGCCTCGTGGATACCATGGGCTGCGCGACGCCCGAGGCGATCGCCTACCTGACGCGAAAATTCACGGACATCACCCATCTGCCCGTGGAAATCCATACCCACAACGATTTCGGCATGGCGGTGGCCACGGAATTGGCGGCGGTCGGCGCTGGTGCCCAGGTGGTGCATTCCTGCGTGAACGGCCTCGGCGAAAGGACGGGCAACGCCGCCCTCGAGGAGCTGATCCTCGCTCTCGACCTGCTCTATGGCGCGAATACGGGTTGCGATATCGGGGCGATAAAGGATTTGTCGAAGCTCGTGGAGGAGCTGAGCGGCATCCGCGTGGCCCAGAACAAACCGGTCGTCGGCGAGGAAAACTTTACCCGCGAATCGGGTATCGGCGTGAATCTCGTCGTCGAGCGGCCGCTCGCCATGTTCGCCACCCACCCCGCCCTCACGGGAAGAAAAGGGAAGATCGTGCTCGGCAAAAAGAGCGGGAAACCGTCCATTGTTTATAAGCTTAAAGAGCTCGGCCTTGACGACTTGAATGAAGATCAGATGGCCGCCGTCTTGAGCGAAGTGAAGAAGCGGGGCAACGAGAGGCGCGGTCTCGTGAGCGAGGCCGAATTCGCCGCCATTGTCACCGCCGTACGCGACGCGAAGTGAGGAAACCATGAAAATCATCGATTTGACCCAGGAAATCTACCCCGGCATGCCCGTCTTCAATGGGCATCCACAGGTCACCATGACGCCGGCCGTCACCCATGAGCAGCGAGATGGTATCATGAATCCGACGACCGTTTCGCCGGTCGTGCACGCGATCACCCTGGGCGAGCATACAGGCACCCACGTGGACGCGATCAACCATTTCGCCAGGATTCATGTCGGGAAATCCATAGACAAGATGCCTCTGGAAACCTTTTACACGGAAGGCGTTTGCCTCGATTTTTCGAGCAAGAAACCCCTGGAGCTCATCGACGTGGATGAGATAAAGGCCGAGCTCGCGCGAGAAGGCAAGGAAATCCGGAAAGGCGACATGGTGCTCTTCTACACCGATCATTACCGCCGCTACTATGAGACCGACCAGTGGAACAATGGACCCGGCGTGACACCGGCGGTGGCGCGCTGGCTCGGCGAGCTGGGCGTGGCGGCCTTCGGCGTCGAGACAAGATCGCCGGGCGTGCTCGGCAAGGGCAACAAGGAAATCCACACGATCTGCGGCGAGATGAACTATCCTCACTACGAAAACGTCATTAACCTCCAGCTTCTGGTCCCTTACAAGCGTTTCAGGTTCATCGCCTTTCCGCTCAAGATCCGCGGCGGCACAGGCTCCCCGGTTCGGGCCGTGGCCATCGTGGAAGCATAGGTCAGCCAATGGATGAGGCGAGGGAAAAGCGGAAACGATTCGCGGCCCTGGTAACGGGCGAACTGAGGGCCGCGCGGCGGCCGGGCGCGGTCGAGGCGGGAGGGGAGGCGACGGCGGCGCGCCCGCTGCCGACGCCGCCCAGCCCCGAGCTTCTCTTCGAGGCGACGCGCCGCGCGGCGGCCAAGGACGGCCTCGATATAATCCCGACCTGCTGCTTTTCCTGCAACACCGCCTGCGAGGTTCTGGTCTTCAAGGACAAGGCGACCGGTCGCGTCGTCAAGATCGAGGGCGATCCCTCCTCGCCGGTCACGAGAGGGCTGGCCTGCGCCAAGGGTCTTGCCGCGGCCGACCTTCTCTACAATCCGACCAGACTTAAGAAGCCGCTGAAGCGGCTGGAACCGCGCCGCGCTGATCAGGCGCGGCGGATGACCCAGCCCGAGCCCCGCTTCGATGCCAATGGGGTTCCCGAGGGCTGGAAGGAGATTTCCTGGGACGAAGCCCTCGATGAAATCGCCTCGAAGCTCATGGCGTACCGGGAATCCGATGGAGCAAAAAGCATCGCCTTCCTCGAAGGTACGCGCAGGGGCTGGAGCCGCGTATTTTCGCGGTTGGCCAACGCTTTCGGCGCGCCGAATCATGGGGCCGCGGGCTGGGCTCAGTGCCTCTGGCCGCGTCTCGTGGACTGCCGCGCCACTTTCGGGGCCCAATACCCTGAATCCTGCGATTTCGAGCACTCGAACTGCGTCATCGTCTGGGGATCGAATCCGGCGGCGACCTGGCCGCTTCAAGGCGCGGCCATCATGGACGCGAGAGAGCGGGGCGCCAGGCTGATTGTCATCGATCCCCGGCTGTCCGAAACCGCGGCCAAAGCCGATCTCTGGCTCAGACTGAAGCCGGGCACCGACACTGACCTGGCCCTCGGCTTTCTCCACCTCATCATCGAGGAAGGGCTCTACGATCGCGGCTTCGTCGAATCCTGGACGACGGGGTTTTCCGAGCTGAGCGCCCATGTGAAGTGGAGGACGCCCGAAGCTACCGAAGCCCTCACCGGCGTACCCGCCTCAGCCATCCGCGAGGCGGCGAGAACCTACGCGATGGCCAAACCCGCCTGCATCACGCGCTGTGTCACCGTGGACCAGACCATCGACTCGGTTCAGACTTGCAGGGCTCTTTCGATCCTGATGGCCGTGACAGGCAACATTGACATAGCCGGCGGGAACGTCCTCGTGTCGAGCAGGGGCGAAATTTCCCAGAACAGTCATGAGTTCATCCTCGCCGCGAAGCTACCGCTCGAAGTTCAGAGGGAGAGACGCGGCTACGATCGCTTTCCCCTTCTCTGCGGCGAACTCAGCTCCGTTCCCTCTTCCCATATGCCCACCCTGTGGCGGACCATCCTCTGCGGGAAGCCCTACCCGGTCAAGGCGGCCCTGATTTTCGGAAGCAACGCCGCCGTCTCCTACACCAATTCGAAGCTCGTGAACGAGGCGATGGAAAAGCTGGAATTCATCGCCGTCTGCGATATTTTTATGACGCCCACGGCGCGGATGGCGGACATCGTCCTTCCCGCGTCCTCCTGGCTCGAGCGGGACAATGTCATTTCATCCTTCCAGACCTCCCTCGACCATACTGTCCTGCAACGGAAATGCGCTTCGATGGGTGAATCCCGATCCGACGTCGATATCATCTGCGATCTGGCCAGGCGCCTCGGGCTGGGGCAGTATTTCTGGAAGAACTCTGAAGAACTTTATGACTATCTGCTGTCCCCGACGGGCCTGAGCTTCCGCCAAGCCCTGGGGAAACGGCGTCTCTACGCCCCCCTGAAGTTCGGGAATTACCTGAAATCCGGGTTCAAGACACCTTCGGGCAAGGTGGAACTCGTCTCCTCGATACTCGCGTCCAAGAATTGCGCTTCCCTTCCGGCCGGTTCGGCCCTTCCCGGCAGTCAAGGCTCAGGAATCGCGTCCTCAAAGGATGAGGAATACCCCCTGGATTTCAGTACCGGCGCCAGGAGCATCTTTTTCCGCCACACGGAAAACAGGCAAAATCCATGGCTCAGGGCGCAACAGCCCAGCCCCCTCGTCTACCTCCATCCCTCAGCGGCCGAGTCGCGGGGGATAGACGAGGGCGACCTCGTTGAAGTATCGACGCCCACGGGAAGCGCCCTGCTTAGGGCAAGATTGGAGAGCGAGCTCTCCCCCGATTTTGTCGAGGCGGTGCCTGGCTGGGGCGGCGAAGGGAATATTAATAATGCCTTGGGTTGGGAACGCTTCGCCGAAGGCATCGGCACGGTGCCCATGCGGGGATTGAAATGCCAGATAAGGAAGGTCGCCGATGGCCGATAAAACCCTCCTCGTCATAGATTTGGATCGATGCTGGGGTTGCGGAACCTGCGAAGTAGCCTGCGCGCTCGAGAAAAAATCGGGACCCGGTACGGGGCGGGTGAAAATCGAGGAGGTGAGGGAAGCGGGCCCTGCGGCGCTTCCGGGTTCTCCCCAGGGGCGCGCCTTTGTGCCGGTGCTCTGCCAGCAGTGCGACGATCCGGCCTGCGTCTTCGCTTGTCCCGCGGGCGCCCTCGCGAAAAACGCTTCAGGCATCGTGGAATTCGACGCCGATCTTTGCCTGGCCTGCGGCGCCTGCGAATCCGCTTGTCCCTTCGGGGCGATCGCCCTGAGCCAGAGTTCCGGCATGCCGGAGAAATGTGACCTCTGTGCTTCCCGGCAATCCGCCGGCCTTCTTCCCGCCTGCGTCCAGCACTGCCCCGGCAAAGCGCTTTGGCTGGGATCCTCGCTTCCTGGTATCGACCTGGCTCGGGGCCATAAGCGGAGCTGGTCTTTCGGCAAGGTGGAATATCGAGCCCGAGGCTGACCCTTGAATTCGCTGATCAGGGCTACGGGAAATGATGGCTTGCCACCTCCGGCCTATTCCAGGTCGTAATATCTTCCCTCGCGCAACCGCGCCCTGAACATGCGGCTCAGGCTCTTTCCTCTGGCGCGCTCGGCCGCCTCCGACAAGGGCTTTTGCCTGCGTTCGAGGAACTCGAGCTCTCGTCGCAACTTCCGCCAGGCTTCGACGCGCTCGGCCGCGACCGAGCCTGATTCAATCGCGCCGAGCACCGCGCAGCCCGGTTCGTTTGAATGGGAGCAGTCCCTGAATTTGCATTTGTCAGCCAGTGCCTCAATCTCGGGGAAAGTCGAGTCCACGTCTTCCTCGGAAGTCCAAAGCTGGAGTTCCCTCAAGCCCGGCGTGTCGATGAGCAGAGCGCCCGAGGGAAGGCGAAAGAGGGTTCTGCTCGTCGTCGTATGGCGCCCCTTGTGGTCATCCTCCCTAATATCCTGGACCCGCTGTATCGTTTCCCCGGCCAGGGCATTGGTAAGGGTGCTTTTCCCCGACCCCGACGAGCCGATGAGGGCCGCGGTGGAGCCAGGAAGGAGGTATTCACCGAAGCGTTCCATACCCATGCCGGTCAAGGCGCATACGGCAAAGACCGGAATGCCGGGCGCTATGGTTTCCGTTTTTTGGACGAGGTCATTATCCTGCGGTATCAGGTCGGCCTTCGTGACGACAAGGAGGGGGCGGGCGCCGGCGTCGCGGACCAGAGCGATGTAGCGCTCGATTCTGCGCGGATTCCAATCCTTTCCCGCCGCCGCGATCAGTATCGCGGTATCCACATTAGCGACCAAAACCTGTTCCTCGATTTTGTCGTGAGCCGTTTCGCCTTTAGCCTTGCGTGAGATTTTCGTAATCCGTGGCAGCACGGCGTGGATGACAGCGGGACCGCCAGCTTCCCGGTCTATAAGGACCCAGTCGCCCGTCACTGGCATCTCGGCCGGGTGGGCGATCGCGTGCGCGAATCGTCCCGAGGCCACCGCCCGCAAGGTTTCGGTGTCATCGCCGGCTTTGTTCCTTGCGATGATAGTCCATGTGTCCCTGTCCGTCTCCGCGACCCTCGCGGGCGACAGGTGGAGTGATTGATGTAGTTCGGATGACCGCGCGAAGGCGGGATTCCATCCATAGTTTTCCAGGGGATCATGCATTCCAGGGTATCTCCGATTGCGCTTTTCGCTTTACGCGTCGGCGCGCCGTCGCTTTTCTCGGCAAGTCCCGAAAAGCTCGCTCGACCAGAGTGAAGCGATAACGATCACGCCACTCTGTTCTTTGATTTTAAGAGTTTGGAAATGTTGGATCTTCGGAGAAGGACCTGATTTAGAAAGGAAGCTTAAGCGGGCGATAGAAGCTTAGGCGAGCATCCTCCGAGGGTCCTTCCCGCGCACACTCTCTTGGTTGGTTTTCATGCTAGACCTCCTCGTGGATAGGGTAGGAGAGCCGCAAGGCTCATGTTTGGCCCGGCCTTCGCTGATGGCCGTTCCAGACAAGCCTATCCTATAGCGGTTTGGGCGGAAATGTAAAGTGGAGACTGCCTCATCGTTTGCTTTGCTCGTGGATTTCATGCGCGCGGCTTCGGCAGGGATTTCAGTTGGAGGAGCGGAAGAAACGCCTCGTGAGCGCGCGCAGTTTTCGCTCGGTCGCGCCAGCCAGGGCGCCATCGGTCAGACGCCAGGTCCAGTAGCTTTCCTGCCGCCCGGGGTAATTCATGCGCGCTTCGGTACCCAGCGCGAGCAGATCCTGGGCCGGCGCTATGGCTATGCACGCGGGGCTCGCCCAGGCTGTTCGTATCATGTCCCAGGCGAAGGTGGCGCGGCGCCCGCCCGTATATCGCAGCGCTCGCCTCGCCGCGGCCGGCGCCGCGTCTTCGATCCACCCCATGCAGGTATCGTTGTCATGGGTCCCAGTGTACACAACGGCATTCCGCTCGTAATTGTGCGGATAATCCGGATTGTCGCCCTCGGGCTCGAAGGCGAATTGCAGAATTTTCATGCCGGGGAACCCAAGCTTCTGCCGGAGTTCCTGCACTTCCCCCGTCATAAAGCCGAGATCTTCCGCGATGATGGGCAGATCGCCCAGTTCAGCCTCCACGGCTTCGAAAAGCGGCAAACCCGGCCCCTTCTGCCAACTCCCCCCGGCCGCCGTCCTGTCGCGCGCCGGCACCGCCCAGTACTCCACGAAGCCCCTGAAGTGGTCGATTCTCAGGATATCCACCATTCCGAGCGCGGCTTTTATTCTCGATACCCACCAGGCATAGCCTTCCTTCGCGTTGGCTTTCCAGTCGTAAAGCGGGTTGCCCCACAGCTGCCCCGTGGCGGTGAAGTAATCCGGCGGTACTCCTGCGACCTTGGAAGGCTTGCCTTCCTGGTCCAGAAGGAACAGTTCCGGATGAGCCCATGTATCGGCGCTGTCGTAGGCCACAAAGATGGGCAAATCCCCAATAATTCTTATCTTCTTCGCGTTCGCGTACGCGCGCAGCTCGCGCCATTGCCTGTGGAACAGATATTGGGCGAACTTGTTCCTTTCTATGTCATCGCTGGCGCCATGGGAAAAAGCCGCGAGCGCCTTCGATTTCCTTTTTTTCAGCGCCTCAGGCCATCGGTCCCAGGAATCATGGCCGCGCGATTCCTTTATGGCAAAAAAAAGCGCGAAGTCATCGAGCCAAAAGGCGTTTTCCTTCGAAAAATGGGCGAAATCGGCCTCCAGATGCCGCCGGCCCGCCTCGCTCGCCCCATCTTTCCCTGTTTTGCCTTCGCCTCGCTTGAAATTCTCCCATGCCTTGTCGATGAGCCTACGCTTTTCCGCGAAAAGCCTGCCATAATCAACTTTGCCCTTATTGGGAGCCTTGCATGCCTCGACATCACCCGCGCTTGCCAGCCCAAGCGCGGCCAGTTCGTCGGGATCAATGAGATAGGGGTTGCCCGCGAACGCTGAAAGGCATTGATAGGGCGAGTCGCCATAGCCTGTCGGTCCGAGGGGCAGGATTTGCCAGAGGCTTAGCCCGGCTTTCGTCAGGAAATCCACGAAATTCCGCGCTTCGGCACCAAGGGTTCCTATGCCATTCGGTCCCGGCAGGGAAGATGGGTGGAGAAGCACGCCCGCGCTTCGCTCGAAATCCATGACATTCAGCCTTTCACCGCGCCGGCCGCGATACCTTTGATGATGTATTTCTGTAGAGTGAGGTAGAAAAGTATGATCGGTGTCGCCGAGAGCACGAGAGAGGCGGTGAGCGGGCCGTACTCCTTCAGGAATTGCCCGTAGAACTGCATCTGCGCGAGCTGAAGCGTTCCCTGCTTGATCACGAGAAGGGGCAAGAGGAAATCGTTCCATATCCAGAGGGCGTCCAGTATGGCGATGGTGGCCGTGATCGGTTTCAGCAAGGGGAAGACGATCCTGAAGAAAATATAGCTCGTTCCCGCTCCATCGATGGCCGCAGATTCCTCGAGTTCTTTGGGCACGCTCTTCACGAATCCGTGGTACATGAAAACGGCCATGGGCGCACCCAAGCCCCAGTACAGCGCGATAATGCCGACAGGGTTCGTGAGCCCGAGGTCGGAGGCGAGGACGGCGAGCGGAACCATGATGATTTGGAAGGGTATCACGAGGGCAAAGGCAAAGAGCGAGTAGATGAGCCAGGAATAGCGCTTGCCCGTCCTCGCGAGCATCCACGCCGCCATCGAGCTCGTGAGGATGATGCCCGCCACGCCCAGCAATGTGACCATGAAGGTCGTCGCGACGACCCGGGGGAATTCCATCGCCTTCCAGGCTTTCGCGAAATTGTTCGGATACAGATGGGTGGGAAGGGCGAGGGGCTTCAGCAGTATCTCGGCGTCGGGCTTCAAGGCGCTTATGAGCACGAAAAAGGCGGGATAGATATAGAGGATAGCGAAGAGAATCATGAAGGCTTCGAGGAGGTGGATAGGTTTCAAGCGGAATTTCACAGCTGCACCTCCTTCCGCTTCATGATAACGAGCTGCAATCCCGTCACGAGGAGAATGGTCAGGAAGAGGAGGGTAGCCTTCGCCGTGGCCAGCCCGGCCAGCTTGCGCGCGAAGGCGTCGAAGAATATGTCCATGACGAAGGGAACCGTTCCCACGGCGTAGCCTGAGGGTCCAACCATTGCATAGACGAGGTCGAAGCACTTGAGCGCGTTCGCGATCGAGAGGAATATGCACACGGTGAATGCCGGCATGAGGAGAGGCAGCGTTATGCGCTTTAGGCGGTCCCAGGGACCCGCGCCGTCGATCATGGCCGCTTCGATCACGTCCTGCGGAATATTCTGCAAGCCCGCCAAGTAGACCACCATATAGTACCCCGCCGCCTGCCACACCGAAACGAAGACAAGGAGCCAGGGTGCCTTGGCGGAGTCGCTCATCCAGGTGTCGATCCCGGTCAGTCTCGGCAGCAGGTGGAAGAAAATGAAAGACCAGATGAGGGCGACGACGATCATCGAGAGCACGTTCGGAAGGAAAAAAACCGAGCGAAGGACGTTGCGCGATTTCAGCTTCCTGTCGAGCGCCATGGCAATCCAGAAAGCGAGCAGATTCGCGAAGACCACATTGCCCACCGCGAAGAAAATGGTGAAGCCGATGACGCCAAGGTCGAATTTCCGGGCCTTCCAGGTGTTTGCCAGAAGGCTTTTGAACTTGCCGATTGCGAAAATGCTCTCCGCGCTGCCGCGGATTTCTCCCCGTGCCTCGGGAGGCAAGGCCGCGCCTTTCGCGAATCCGGCGATCGCGTCATCGAGCGCGCTCCTGTCCTGCGCAAGCCCCGCCTTCTTGATTCCCGCCAGGAAAGCATCGACGTTCCCCGATGGTATCGCTCCCGACTCGACCTGGGGCAGTGTCCACAAACCGTCTTCGACGGAAAATTCATCCTTCTCCGGCCTGAGCACATAGCGTTTGCCTTCCCGAACGTAAAATTCCGCGGCCAGACTCTTGCCTTCCGGTCCGAGCTTCGCGAGGAATTGCTTTTCGTAGCTGGTTGAGTCTATTTCCTGTGGCAAAGAAGAATTCTGGTTGAAGTAGTTTTCCTCATATGAGCGGGGATAGAAGCGCTCATCTATCTCGCCGCCGAAGATCGCGCGATAGTTCGCCAAGCCCACATCGCGATACATAGCAGGACTGTATCCTGTTTTGCGGATGATTCTCTCGAGCCTGTATCGCGCCAGTCCTGATATCGAGAGGCGGGCATATTGTCCAGCCTCTTTATCCAGCGTATAGACCGAGAGGAGGTACTTCTTGTCTGCCTCGGAAGCCTTGGACAAGATGCGGCTTTCGAATTCCGCCATTGGCATGCTTATTGGCGTCTTTGGCGTCAACCCGTCCCAGTTCGTGGTGGAAATGCGCAGGCCCTGGCCAAAGGGCAGCAGGAAGAAGAGCGTATAGAGGAGGAGGGCCGGGGCGACAAAGAGGATGAAATTGGCCCTCCTGGCGATGCGTTTTTGAACCATCGAAATTAGCTACTTTTTCCTGTTCGCGGCCCATTGCTTGTCAATGTCGGCTATAACCGCTTCCGCTGTCTTCTTGTTGAACACATACTGTTGGGCCCCATTCTTGCAGGCATCCTCGAATACCGCGGTCGGGTAGGAGGCGAATGCCCATGGATAAGCGCCGTTCTTCCCGACGCCCGTCATGAGATCGACGAAGGGAACGCCGAGTTTGCTCACATCCGCACCCTTGAAGGAGAGGGTGAGCTTGTAGTCTTCCACCCAGATTTTCTGCGCCTGGGGCGTGGCCAGCCACTCGAGGAACTTGAGGGCCGCGACCTTCTTGTCGGGAGCCGACTGGGCGGATACGCCGAAGCAGGAATCGACATCGGCGTAGAATTTGTTCATTTTGGCATCGTTGAATACGGGGAAGGGCACGAAGCCGCAATCGAGCTTGGGGTTGGTTCCGATGGCCGCCCCATAGGACCAGAGGCCTTGAACCATCATCGCGGCCTTGCCCTCGGCGAAGGCGGCCTGCTGCTCGTTCCAGTTCCATTCTTCGGCGTTCTTGTCCATGTTCGCCCGGTAGAAGTCGATGATGGAGAAGAGCTTGTCGGTGTCCACGACCCCATAGCTCGTCTTGCCCGCGTTCATATCGGCTATGAATTTAGCGACGGGGATGCTCTTCTCCGCGAGCAGGTTCGTGTGGACGAGGGTGATGAAGTGTCCCATGGACCAGTTTTCCTTGAGAAGACCGGCGAAGGGCGTCATGCCGTTCGTCCTCAAGGTCCTGCAGATCCTTTCGAGATCACGGTAGGTGGCTGGCGGCTGGATGCCGTATTTGGCGAAAATCGCTTTGTTGTAGATGATGCCGATCCCCGCGAAATCCATGGGAAGTCCCCAGAGCTTGCTGTTCCAGGTGACTGAAGGCTTTGCGCTGTCGACGACCTTGCCCAAGACCGGCTGCTTCGTCAGGTCGACAAGGTAGCCTTTTTCGGCATATTCCTGGACGCGGGAATAGGACTGCATCTGCAAAATATCAGGTAGCTTGCCCTGAGCGGCCCGCGCCGACATGGTCGCGTCGGCGTCGTTGGGCACGATCAGCATGTCGATGGTTATGCCGGGATTTTCCGTGACAAATTGCGCGACGAGCTTTTTTAGCCCATCCTGGTTTTCCTGTTTGTAGTAATACAGCTCAAGCTTCTGGGCTTGCGCCGTACCGGCCAGGGCCAACAGCGCCAACAAAATAAATAGTGTCTTCTTCATGGTATCGACTCCTCCTTGAAATTTGGAGAAATAACCGGTTCCAATGGTTGCGATTCGCCATGTAAACCGATTTACTAAAGTGTAGCACGGAAGACGTACTTGTCAATAGGAAAAAAAGCGGCTTCTTTCTACTGGGCGGTAACCGTGAAGGAGAGTGAATCGGAGTAGGTGCCGGCAGTATAATCTTGGATGTTGCCTACCGTTACTGCCGCCGAATACTCTCTCGTGCCCGATCCCGTGGGGCGCTCCATCGATGCGATGGTGTAGGGCGTGCTGCTCACCGCGACTGGCGAACCGCCGACGGTAAAAGTATAGGGGATTGTCTCGGTTACATTCGCGTCAGTATGCTTGAGCTGGCCGCCATGGCCCGTCAGGGAACTCACGCTCAGCGAGTAACGGAAATTGGACTTTACGCTTACCCTGAAATCCTTGGTTGTTGTCGCGGCGACGTCGTCAAAGACGATGGCGGTCGTGGTCGTGCTGCCCGACGTTCCGGACAGGAAGGTGATCGTGGCCGAGGGGGCGACGAGAAATTTCAAGTACACGGTAAGGGTCGAGACCGGGCTCGTATTCGGCTTCCTGCCGTCAAAGTATTCATTCCTGACGCGAAACGTTATGGGGAGTTCGTATGTGCCCGCGGGCAGGGACGAATCGTGCCAAATTACGGCGTAATAATTGAATGATGTCGATACCCCCACGCCGGAATTCGACGCAAATCTATACATATAGACGTTGTAGGATCTCACGCCGCTATCCGTACCCCACATTTTTATAACATCGCCGCTCGTGGACTGGCTGAAAAAGACGTCACAGGCATCGATATATTGCGAGATGTCGCCGCTCGGTCCGATATATTCCCAGTTGCTATTGCGGGGATAGGGCGAATCATATTTCGGCTCCAGATCGACAGTGATGTCTGTTACGGTTGAGTAATTTTTCGTGACGATGATACTGCCTGTTATCCAGGTTGGCGTGCCGGCGTTGTCGTAGATGACGATCGGTGGGTTGTCCCCCGACAGCGAAACCTTGGGAGTTTGCGCGACAATCGATCCTGCCGCCATGGCGATCATTATTGCCATCAGCCAAAACTTTTTATATGTGTGCATTGCTGCTCCTTGGCCTTGCCTTAAATAAAGGTAAGCCTATTTTTTCAAATTAACAATACGCGTCTTCATCCACGATCAACCTCCCGCAGCCGGGGTTGCCGTCACATTGCCCAACTCCAGGGTCCCATTTGGGGCATCGGAGAAGGTGAGGTTCGTTATTCCGACATTTTCAGGCCAAAAAATCGTATACTGTCCGGGGCTTAGCCCATAAATCTGGAAAAAGCCGGTCTCGTCCGTGAAGGTTTGATCGGAATATGTTCCATCCGATTTTTTGACATCACCCGCCATATAGGCAAGGGGCGCCCCCGCGGCGTCGACGAGTCGGCCTGTCACGTAGAATCGCTTTTCGAGCCCCGCCTTGTAGAGGAAGCCTGTCCGGTAGCCTGAGGAAAGCGCCATCTGCGGCATGGTCGCCGATACATCAGCGTCCGCTTCCGGGAAATCCATCGAAGCCCTGGCCTTCTGGTAGGAATTGAGCGGGGAAGCCATGGGAGCGCCGTGGCTGATCAGCTTTGTCCCCGCGTCGATGGCGAAGGCGACAGCCATGCCGCCCGTGCTTTTATCGGGATCGAAGATGATGAATGAGTCATATAATGGCTTGGAAAGAGCAAATGACCCGCCGGCGAAGGAAAGCGCCGTAGCCAGATTAAGGTTCACCGCTCCGCTCGGAGACGCGAGCGTTGCCCCATAGCTTATACCGCCGCTTCCCGAGAGCGAGAAGTAGGGAGTGCTGAATCCGGAATTGACGGATATCGAAGATGGATCGCTGACCCCGCCTATAAGATTGCTGGCCTGGACCCCAAACCCAATGCCTCCGAGCAATGGCAGTTGGTCGCTGTAGGTTATCGTGTTTCCGCCCTTCGCGGGCTGAGTAAATCCAATCTGTCTGCCAGGCTTGATCGGATCAGAAGCGCTGAGGGAAAATGAGAGGCTGATGATAGGCGCTTTGTCGGTCGCCAATTCAACGCCTGAGCTGAAGCTGAATGACGCATTTTTCGCCGTCGAAAACCCCATATTGAGGGAAACCGCTCCCTTGTCGGCGATCACGCCCGTGAGCGTCCGATTCCATTGACCCGCGAGCCCGAAGGAGATGTATTTTGAGATAGCCCCGCCAACACTCGCCGAGGCGCTTAGGGAAGCATCCGGCGATGTGATCGTGGATATGGGCTGAGGTGCCGTAAAGCCTTCGGATGCATAGCCTACCGTGAGCCCGAACCCTGGCGTGTAGTTTTTCCCCGGTCGGGTGTAGTGGTACTCCAGATCGGATGAAAAAGCGAAGGGAATTGTCCTGCCATCCCAAGCGAAAAGGGAGTTGGCGCCGAATATGAATCCGCCTATATCGGTTCCCGCCACAAAGCCGAGCCCGGCGAGCAGTGAGCGGCGATCCGCCTGCGCATTCGCCGCCAGCGTCAAGGCAGACGCGAGTCCATAGCGGAAATAGGCGGAGGCGATAGGCTGATCCATTTCGGAGCGCCCTACGCCGACGGAGAGGCCATAGTCCCATTTTCCTCCCACAAGCAGGCCAGTTTCAGTGGTGATATACCTCGTCACGGGTTTATAGAGAGCGATTCCATCCACGGTTTCCCCATCTTGGACTTCGAGCTCCAGCTGATTGAGCCCATACGCGAACGGCAAATCATAGATGCGATAGTTTCCCATATCCAGCTTCATCACGCGCACGACTTGATCATTTATCTTGAATCTCACCGTGGAAGGTTTTTGAAGCGTAAAAGCGACCGAGGGCGAGTAATTTCTGTTGTATCGGCTAAAAATTTCCACAGTGTGCAACGAAATCCCATATATCTCAGGTCGCGACTGATGAGCGATACCTTCGCCAGAAATCATGCCGGCAAAAAGCCGCCCCTCAATTTTCGGAAAGTCGTAGACAGCCCGGGCTCTGTTTAAGGACCATGAAAAGTTAGGGGCCGAGTAGGATATGGAGCCGCTCGACTCGAGCGCCAGGGAAAAAAGATTGAGAAGGCCATCGGCGCTCACCGAAACCGGCAGGCTTGAGCCAGTGGATTTTATATTCGCGGTGCCGCTCATGTTGAGGTTGAGAACGGCGGCCACGGGAGCGGGCTTTAGCCAATTTTTATCGCTAAAAGAGGCTTCGGGCGAAAAATCAAACTCTCTCAACGATGAATATTCACCTGGGGTGTCTATTGAATAGGTAAGGGTTTCCATGTCCCAGATTCCCTTAAGCCCCGCCGCCTCGAGATCGGCGATTCCCGCCCATTCCAACTTCGAAAGGATCACGGAAAATATGCGATTCTGCTGGTCCGGCGATAGCGCTGGCGAAAGAGCCTCACGCAGAACGGAAACCTTGATGAAGGGATCGTCCATATCGATTTTCGCATCAACGTCTCCGTAGCGTTTTTTATTTATATTGAGGGCGACGATAGCTTCGCCTTGAGGAACGGGGTTCACATTTCGCTCCAAGGGGACTGCCGTCGAAGGGCTTTGCGGGGTAGCCGCCTCAATCGTACATGGAAGCGTTGCGAGAATTATCGCGATGAGCGAAATGAAAATGAGGCTATTCAATCTCCGCATTGAAAGCACCCTCGTAGGTTGCTCCCATCACCGCAGCCTCCCAGGGCACGAAAAAGGTTCTCTCCGACAAGGCTAAAATGTTCTGCCCGTCGATGCCGGCGGCAGC
>Ga0172375_10004131_pt1 | contig 21678 bp, 24 predicted proteins | sample LakKiv1m_FD_114537 | JGI IMG/M metagenome (GOLD analysis project Ga0172375, IMG submission 114537) | Freshwater microbial communities from Kabuno Bay, South-Kivu, Congo - kab_092012_11.1m | ecosystem: Environmental > Aquatic > Freshwater > Lake | place: Democratic Republic of the Congo...
GTCGGGGATACTGGATTCGAACCAGCAACCTCACGGTCCCAAACCGTGCGCGCTAGCCAATTGCGCCAATCCCCGGTGCCGCCAGAGGGGATCGAACCCCCACGCTTGTTGAGAGCACAAGATTTTAAGTCTTGCGTGTATACCAATTTCACCATGGCGGCAAATTTGTATTTGTATTATATAATCAAAAGATCAATTTCCCAACAAGCAATGAATAAACCTAAATTTTTCAATACCATCACCGGTTCAAAAATACCTCTACCGGTCTTTTTTCCCGACGCTACTCGAGCCGTTCTCAAAACTCTTGATAGCTCAGATATTGAATCAACTAAAACTCCGGGCATTTTGGTCAACACTTTTCATCTAAACAATTTTCCTGGCGGCTCAGTGATAAAACAACACAAAGGAATCAGGAATTTTATGTCCTGGAGTGGTGGAGTCATCTCCGACTCGGGTGGATTCCAAGTCATGTCACTTGCCAAAACTCACGACGGTACTAAAAATCCAGTTAGCGACAAAGGCGTAAATTTTAAAATCCCCGGAACTTCCAAAAAAATTCTCTTTACTCCCAAAATGAGTATCGATTTTCAAATGCTTTTAAAAACTGATATGGTCGTCGTTCTTGATGATTTTACCGATCTTTCGGCCAATGAATCAAAACAACGCGAGACAGTTGAAAGAACCATCCTCTGGGCCAAAGAATGTAAAAAAATATTTAATAAAATTCCCTCAAACAATAGACCATATTTACTCGGAGTCGTCCAGGGCGGACACAATTTAGCCCTTCGCAAAGAATGTACCGAAAGATTAGTAGAAATCGGTTTTGATGGATTGGGCTATGGTGGCTGGCCGATGAACGACGACAACGAATTTAATTTTGATATTCCAAGAATTATCGGCGAAAATACCCCTGACGATTATTTACTTTATGGTCTCGGTGTCGGCAAACCGCATGAGGTAGCAAAAATGGTCAACATGGGCTGGAATATTTTTGATTGTGTCTTACCTACTCGTGACGCCCGTCACAAAAGACTATATGTCTACAATGCCAAATCAATCGATCAAATAAACTTAAATGATAATAACTTTTATAGCTATTTTGTCCCCGACAAAGAAACTTATTATCATGACAAATCTCCTATTAGCACAGCCTGCGACTGCCTCCTTTGCACCCGTTATGACCGCTCATATTTACGCCACCTATTTCAAATTAAAGAAATGACCGCCGGACGGCTGGCAACTATTCACAATTTGCGTTTTTATTCGATATTAATGGAAAAACTTAGACCAATCTATGAAAACATTTCTCGCAGTTAATTTTGGTTGTCGTGTCAATTCAGCGGAAATCAACCAACTTTCCCAATCACTTATAGATAACGGCTATGTCCCCACCAAAATCGATCCAGACATCATTCTAATTAACACTTGTGCTATCACCAAAAAAGGCGAATACGAATCATTATCCAAAATTACTCAACTAAGAAAACTTTATCCAAATGCCGAAATTCAAGTCACCGGTTGTGCCAATTTTTCAAAAATCAAATCAGATTCAAAAATAAAATTTATTAATAAACAATCGATCAGCACTTCATATACTCCACAAATTAAGGACAAATTCTCACATACTAATCGATATTTATTAAAAGTACAATCCGGTTGTACTGTCAATTGTACATTTTGTATTGTCCCCAAACGTCGGTCAGAATTAGAATCATTGTCAATTTCAAATGCTATAAATATTGTCAATCAAGCCATCGAAAATGGTTACAAAGAGGTAATAATCACCGGAGTAAATCTTGCACAATATCTCCCTGGGTTATCCAATCTAGTTGAAGCACTTGTAAAAGAAACAAAAATAGAATTAATCTCTTTCGGCTCCATTCCTCTTCTTTGTATTGACGAAAAATTCATAAAATTGCTAAATAATTCGCGAGTCTCTCATTTTCTTCATATCCCAATCCAATCAGGTAGCAATAAAATTTTAAAATTAATGAATCGTCCTTATGATAAAGAAAAAATAATATCTACGTTTACGTCATTGCGAGCCAAGCCACTGCCATGCGAAGCAATCTCGTTTGGAACAGATATAATAATCGGATTCCCAACAGAAAGTGACCAAGACTTTCAAAAAACCTACGACTTATGCCAATCTCTCGGCTTTTCTCATATACATGTTTTTAAATATTCCCCTCGTCCAGATACTCCCGCCCGCGAATTATTTTTAAAATCAGAGAAAATTAGTAAAAATATTTTAAGTAAAAGATCCCAAAAAATCCGTTCTCTAGTGCTACAATAAGCACCCTATGGAAAAATATATCGAAATCAACGGCCTACTTGGTAAGCAGCTTGCCATTGTAAGAATTCCCAAAAAGCGCTTTAACAATGACGGCTGCTTAATTGCGGAAACTTTAAACCCAAACGGCACTACAACTTGCGAAGTAATTGCTCCAAACGACTCCAGGCTTACCGCCCAAACCACACTTCCATCTCGTCAAATACCTCGTACTTAAAGCTCACTTCCTGGCCGGGAAATCGTGCCTCACGTCCCCAAACAAAAGCTCGAGCTACATCTTCACTCATTTGGCTTGATATCTTTTGCAACACATTCCGTAAATTTTGACCTCGTCTCATAATCAATGGTTCTTTTCGATCACCCTCACTAGTCCTCTCTCTTTTTAAATATACCCTAACCAACCCTAATTTTCGCCATACCGCTTCCTTAAATTCATCCATCCCCATATTTTTATCCGCACTCATATAAAGCCTGTCTGGTAGTTTTTCTTTTTTAAAATTCGGTCGGGTATCAATCTTGGTCACGATTTCCAATAGGGGAATGTATGTTCTCGATTTTGACAAACCATCGATATATCTATCAATCGTTTCGATTTTTTCACCAAGCTGTATCAGAGCGCTATCAAAACCCATTTCTATTGCGATTTGCTCCATTTGATCCATCGATAGACAATTAAATGGGTCGAGTATCCTCAATCCTCCTTTACTAACACGATTAATAATCATTTTAGGTGGTTTTTGATTTGGCCTCACCCCCGCTTGTTCCATTTCATTTTTTATCTTATCTATCCAGGCAATTCGATCAACATCTGCCATCAAAATAACTAAATCAGATGCTCGTACTACCGACAACACCTTTCTACCAAATCCTTTGCCTGTCGCCGCTCCTTCAATAATCCCCGGTAAATCCAATATCTGAATTCTAATTCCTTTATACTCCATCATCCCCGGTACTACTCCTAAAGTCGTAAAATCATAATTCCCCACCTTAGATTCAGCGTTTGTGATTGCGTTTAATAAAGTTGATTTCCCCACCGATGGCAACCCGACCAAAACTACCGAAGCATCGCCTGAATGTTTTATAGCATATCCTTGCCCGCCGCCACCTCCAGTCAATTTCGCATCCAGCATTTCTTTTAATCTCGATAACTTGGCCTTTAAAACCCCATGATGAAACTGGCTGCTTTTGTCATATGGCGTGTCACGAATTTCTTTTTCGACCGCCGCAATTTTTTTGGATATTTCTTCTGGAATCATTTGATAGAATAGAAAGACATGTGGATATTTATCTTTTTAATTACTTTTTTCCTTAATTACAGTCCTATTTTAGCATCCGAACGCAATATTTTTGGGCTTCACTTAACCCAAACTCAAGATTTGGGAAATGCAGCCAAAATAATTAATTCTGAAAACGGCGATTGGGGCTGGGCAACTATTGTTATTCGACTCGATCAACTCGATCACAATACTTGGCAGGGTTTTTTTGACAATTGCCGAAGATTACACATAATTCCAATTGTTAGATTGTCTACTATTATGGAAAACGGCTATTGGAAGCGGCCGGCTTTATCTGATATCGATAATTTAGCTAACTTTCTGAACACTTTGAATTGGCCTACCTTAAATCAACACGTGATTCTTTTCAATGAAATTAACCACGGCTCTGAATGGAGCGGCAAAGTCGATATCAAAGACTATGCTGACATGTCAATTTATGCTTCCCAAAAATTCAAATCTCTAAATAAAAATTTTATTATCTTAAGCGCTGGACTAGATTTGGCCGCTCCTGACAAAGGAGACGAATTCAAATCAGTCGCCAGCGTCTACAAAGAAATATATCTCTATAAACCCCAATATTTTGACAACATCGATTCCATCGCTTCTCATTCATACCCCAATCATGGGTACGTCGGCACTCCAAATGATACCGGCCAACATTCAATTAGAGGATACCAATGGGAGCTTGGGTATCTAAAAAGTTTAGGTATTATCAAAACATTTCCGGTATTTATTACTGAAACTGGCTGGCCACACCGTGAAGGTCAAACTAAAAATAATCAATATTACCAATCCGACACCTCAGCTAAATTTTTAATCAACGCTCTAAACATATGGCAAAAAGACCCACGCGTTGTCGCGGTTACTCCATTTATCTACAACTATCCAAACGAGCCTTTTGAACATTTTTCTTGGTTAAACACCGAAGAAAAATTACTTCCAGCCTACAACCAAGTCATCGATTTGCCCAAAAACAAGAATACTCCCACTCAAACTATTTCCTACGACCTAATAAATAACTTTTTGCCATTTATTCTGTTAACTGACACAGAGTACGCCGGTAAACTGATTTTGAAAAATACCGGTCAAGCTATCTGGGGCGAAACAAAATTTTGCCTTACTCCTCAATCTACCAAAAACGTCATTCTCGAAGCTGTTTGTACCAGTGACGATTATATACCTCCCGGTCAAGTCAAAACCTTCAATTATAAAATAAAGATATTAAATAATCCTGATTATACCGACAAAACGTATATTAGTTGGCAAGGCCTTCCAGCCTTAGAGATTACTCCAATAAACAGCTCCGGGACCATTTATTCTCCCAATACTACACTCAAACAAAAAATCATCCAGTATATTCAAAGCTGGTTTATTTAACACCACAACAAAAAAATTGTATAATCATTATATGAAAGTTGGTTGGAACCCCGGAGAAGCCAGAACATTTGCAATGGATACAGGAATGACACCAGGAATTCTAAATACACTTCCACTTAGTATCACCACTTATAGGCAGCGCAAACAAGGGTCAGAGAAATATTTTATAAAACCAAGTACCGATAAAGATCAGGTTGCAATAAGTCCATTAGTTCCTCGTGCCCCAAAACCATAATCATTTGTGCCGCCAAGAGGACTTGAACCTCCACGCCTTGCGGCATACGCTCCTAAAGCGTACGTGTATACCAATTTCACCATGGCGGCAGTGTGGGTCGTGTGAGACTCGAACTCACGACCAATCGCTTAAGAGGCGATTGCTCTACCGACTGAGCTAACGACCCGATTTAAGGCTAATTTTATCACCTTAGTGCGCCCAGGGGGAATCGAACCCTCATCAATAGTTCCGAAGACTATTACTCTATCCATTGAGCTATAGGCGCATAAAGTATCCTCGATTGGGATCGAACCAATGACCTCTTCCTTAGAAGGGAAGCGCTCTATCCAACTGAGCTACGAGGACAAGACACGTGTATTTTAACAAATCTGCTAAACTATTTTATGTGGTTATTATTGTTTTGTCTTTTATTCATCAACCCTGCCTTGGCTCAAGACGCCACCGTCTCTGCCGATACTCCCACCATTGCCCCTAGAATTTTCGATCAGTATCAGAAAGATTATTTATACCAATATGACATTTATCAGCAAGCATATTTGACCTATGTTGACAAGAAAAAGGTCTATACGAAGTACGGTACCATCACCACTCAGAAAGAAAAGTTTGATGCTGCTATAAGTGCCATAAATGCCCGCAACAAAACGTTTAAAGCTTATCTTCTTAGCCTTCGGGTTTTGTTAGATGATTATAAACTGACAAATCCGACTGCTACCGAAAAAAACCAAATCGAACTCGGCAAATGGGAAGCGTGGTTTACCGAACAGCTCACCATCGTTCCCTTAATCAACAACGAAGACGACTTGAAAAAGTGGGTAAATACTTACAAAGAAAAATCTATTGAGATTCAGCAATCCATATTCACGGCCTTAGTCCAACACGAGATCAATCTTCGCCAGGGGACACTCAATTTAGTCCAACAAGTAGCTAATGATATCAAAAATAACACCAATATTAAGCCAGAAAGCGAACAGTGGCTTAGTAGCTTAACTATCAAATCAGATCTGGTCTCTACTGGCCTTGATACTGCTCTTACCCTCACCAAAAAAAATCAAAATCAAAATAAATTTTCAAATTTTTATCCTAGCGCCAAAATCGAAATGACCAAAAGCAATAATTATTTAATTGAGATATCGGCTGACTTAAAACTGATAGTTACCAAATTTTTAAAACCCTAAATGGACAACGAAAATTCCTTTCAAAATCAAGACATTGCTTCTCGCAATCCGCTTCAAACAGCAGTGACAGAAACAGCCACACCTTCTGCCAAAAAGTTAATTTTGCCTTCAGATCCCAAAATAAAATTATTATTTGTTCTTGGTGCCATTGTCGCTGTCTTATTAGTGGTTAGTATCTTTGTTTCAATTTTCCGAAAATCTCCCTCCGGACCAAAAGTAAGTCCCACCCCTATTCCTACCATCGTTCCATTACCAACCGATATTGTTAACGACAAAACACCCAAAAACATTAAAATCAAATTTGATCAAATAGACAAAAACACCCGCACAGATATCAATTTTAATCCGCCTCAAACCGACCCAGACATTGGACTATAATTATTGTTTTCTCGATAAATACGCACCCGTCTCAGTACTCACCGAAATATCTTCTCCAACCTTGATAAACAATGGCACCAAAACTTTGGCTCCGGTTTCCAGAATTGCATTTTTCATGGCATTAGTGGCAGTATCACCCTTAACTGAGTTTTCTGACTCAACCACTTTTAAAATAATACTTTTGGGTAATGTTAGACCGACCGGTTTTTCCTCATAAAATTTAATACGATAGAGAATTCCTTCTTTTAGATACACTTTATCTTCACCGACCACATCAGCCGAAACTGTATATTGTTCAAAAGTTCTTGGCTCAATAAATACATAATTTTCGCCGTCAAAATAAGAATACTCAGCTTCATGTGTTTCCACCAAAACTTCATCAATTTTTTCGCCCGATTTATAGGTATATTCGACCACTCTGGCCGTAAAAAGAGATTTTAATTTTACTCGATAAAAAGCCGAACCTTTACCGGGACTAACAAATGAAATATCGACCACCATATGTGGCTCTTCGTGAAAGATTATATACATCCCGCGTTTTAATTGTGCAGTTGATATCATTCCCATAACGGCTATTCTACTTCTAATTAGCTAATCTGTCTAGATTCAGTAACACCATGTTCTTTCATATACTGCAAAGCCTCTATCACCATATTTTTAACATTTTTTACCAGTTCCAAACTGTCTAATTGATTAATATCTACCCACAAAGCTTCACCCTCATTGCTCGACTTCAGTTCACCACTAAATTCTTTACAAAAATACGACCAAGCTTCAAACCATTTGTCACCATCAGTTCTTTTCAATAAAGCCTCATAATGGGTCGGTAACTTTACCAATTTATCAACCGTAGTAACCAATCCAGATTCTTCATACATTTCTCTGACTGCAGCTTGTTCGTAGGTCTCCCCAAAATCTACCGTTCCCGCCGGCAACCCATAAGTATTATGCAAGTGTTTTGAATCCTTACCGTTTTTGACCATAGCAATTTTTCCATTTCGAATAACTACTACACACGCTCCCGGAATTGCATTTATACCATCAGGAATCATCACTTAGTATACAATATATTAAATATTCCGTCTTGGTTCAAAAGTCGTCAAAACCCAAGTGAGTATGTTCTCAAATGCCATTTCAGAACGGGTTATAAAATCAGGTCCGTAATTACCACCCCGATGCTTACCTATCTTCTCAGCAGCCTTATTGATTTCAGCCTGGTCGTCCGATTTACAAGCAAAAACAAACTCATCTAGTATCTTTTTATATTCATCCTGATCAAATACCATATCTTATAATATACCACAAAATAGAAATTTCGTCAATAAATACAATAATATCGTCAACAAGTTGATATCACATCCGCCAAAGGCACAAAAAAATCCCAGAGCATGAATAAAAAAATCCAATATATATTATTTTGAAGGCAGTTTTTTGTGTTTAGGCACAAAAAATCCCAGAGCATGCTTTTTAGAGGAGCCACCCCGGGATCTGGGTAGAACTATAGCAAAACATATAAGACAAGTCAATATACGTATTTAAAACTTACCACTTTCCAACTCGTCGATAAAATGCTGAACTCCGTAAGCCCACGAACCGTTTGAATGCGGACAATACTTCTTCATAATCAGTTCCGGTGTATTTAATCCTTTGTCAAAATAGGCTCTTTTCAGATACTCTGCATAACTTTTTAATGCTAATTCATAACTCTCGAACCGCAGTGTTCCGGCACTATTTATGCCATATCCCCAACAATTATAAGAATTTTCGGGAATTTTTTTACATAAATTTGATTCCTGTTGAGCTATTGCCACTATCCAATAATATTCATATCCATATGTTTTTGACAGCTGAAAAATCAAATCTGAATAGGGGACTAATGGTGACTTATATTTTTCTAAGTATCTTTTGATTAACAGCGGTCTGGCATCGTCTGACGTCACCTCCAAATCAATCTTATTTTGAGCATTTTCCACCTCCAAAACATTGGCGCTAGCCAAAACCACATTCGTATTTAAATCAGATTTAGTCAGTGTCTTGTTCTCTAATTTTATATTACTAATAAAAATTATTTCTCCCACAAACAGGGCTAATATCAGCAAGAACGCCGTCGTCAAAAACGAAAATCTACCAATTTTTATTATTATCTCTTGCATTTGTTTATCGACTCCTGTGTTCATGATATCATAACGCTTAACTATGAAAACCAAAAACACCCCCATCACTTTGCAGAAAGACAAAACATTTGTTTTAAATATTAAGCTAAATCAGGCAGAAATCGAGTCGACCTATCAGTCAGTTCTCAAATCTTTACAATCCGAGTTTGAAACCAAAGGTTTTCGCAAAGGCAAGGCACCTTTAAGTGTCGTCAAAGAAAACTACAACGAAACGAAAATTATCGAAGAAGTGCTAACTCACTTAGTTTCCGATAAATACTCTCAAATCGTTAAAGACAATAGCTTACATCCAATCATTCAGCCTCAAGTCAAAGTCTTAAATCCACCGATTGTTTTTGGCAAAGATTGGGAAATAGAAATCACTGGTTGCGAATTACCCGATATCAAGCTTGATGCAAAATATGTTGAAGATATCAAAAAAATTAACTCTTCAAAGGAAAACGACAATCAAAAACTGACTGCCACTATGGATGCTTTGATCAAATATTCTACCGTCGAATTACCAGAAATCCTTATTCACGCCGATGTCGAAAATAAATTGTCTCAATTAGTTGACCAAACTCAACAAGCCGGATTAACTGTGGCTCAATATTTTAAGTCAAGAAATCAGACTTTGGAACAATATCAATCTCAACTTCACACTCAAGTCAAAAACGAATGGATAACCAATCTTTGTATCGACAATATCGCCAAAAACAACAAAATTGAAGTTTCCCAAAAAGAAGTCGACGATTTGGTCGCCAAAAACCCTCAGCTATCCAAAAATATGAACTTAGTCTATTACTTACTTACCCAACAGAAAGTCTTCGACTATCTCAAAAAATTATAGTCTTATAATGATATAATCGACCTATGGCAGGTGGGTTAACGGGCAAAAAAGACCCAAAAAGTATTAAAACAAGTAATATTTTTAGTAGCGAAGTATTAAACGACTCCCAACAAAATTATGCGCCCAAAGTGCCAATTAAATTTAGTTTAAACGGCATTTTGGGACTTGGTCAAAAAGTCGAATTGGGCAAACCGGCCGAAAAAAGTAAGGAAATATTTCTTGGTATCAACCATCTCCAACACGAACAAAACATTTTGTTCGATCAACGTCAAAAAGAGTTGGAGAACGCCATCAAAGAATTACGCGACGAAATCAACAAATTAGCTCATGTTACCGACAATTTAGAAAAGGACGTTCAAAATGCGGCCATATCAGAAATCCCTGAGGCGAGCGAATATCAAATCAGTTTTTTTGTCCGTATTCGTACTTTTATAAGCAGCATGCGTAAAAACATCTCTGAAGCCGGAATCTGGATGGAAAGTTTTGCCGCCAAAAAGAAAAAGAAAAATGCTTTCTGGAACAAAGCTAAAGATAAGAAAAAGGGTGGTACCCAGTATATGTTTAGCGACGAACATTCCGTCGCCCGTAGCGTCGGCTAAATTGATTTGTTATAATCCTTCATCGAGTCTGTAGCTCAGTTGGTTAGAGCGTTTCATTGACATTGAAGAGGTCGGAGGTCCGAGTCCTCCCAGGCTCACTAATGACAGAAAGAACATTCAATATACACGGTGAAAGATGTATATCTTGCGATCTAACTTGCCGCTCCAATCTTGCCGACAGTCCCGCACTTTGGACTTCACGCCTACCAGCACTTGGTATAAAAATAATTGATCATGGCATAATTCGTGGCGACGGTACTGATTCATTTGTTACCGTTTGTTTAGAAGGCGAAAACAAACCCTACTTGCAGGCAGAACCAAAACGACCAGATCTCAAACAATCTAATAAAGCCCCTCGAATATGTTTAAATCATCTTCCTACTGGTTTGGTGATTTTTGAGACTGGTTCAAACCAGGAATTCAAACATACTATATTGCCCGTTCGTGGGTAATTTTGTATCCACCTTTGGGCTGATTAATTTTTTCTATTTTAATTTTTAATTCGTAATTCTTAATTTTTAATTTATAATATCTATATGTCACAACTAGACGCTTCAAATCACAACGACGATAACTTGTACAAAATCCGCCATTCGGCCGAACATTTGTTATCTCAAGCAGTCGAAAACCTCTATCCGAATCAAACAATCCGCGTCATGGGGCCGGCTACTGCTGACGGTTTTTACATGGACATCGATACTATCGGTGATTTTAAAATTTCCGATACTGACTTTCCCAAGATAGAGGCCGAAATGCAAAAAATAGTTAAATCAAATTTGCCCATAGTTCGAAAAGAAATTTCAATGGAAGAGGCTAGGTTTATGTTTAAAGACAATCCCTACAAAATCGAATGGCTTGATTCAATCAAAGATCGTGGTGAAATAATAACTGTTTATTCAACCGGGGATCAATACACCGATCTTTGCGCCGGACCTCATGTTAACTATACTGCCAAAGTTAAGGCATTTAAATTGCTCTCCGTCGCCGGAGCTTATTGGCACGGCGATGAAAAAAACAAAATGCTCACCCGCATCTACGGCACTGCTTTCGAAAATAAAGAAGATTTGGCCAAGTTTGTACACAACTTAGAGGAAGCTCAAAAAAGAGATCACCGTAAATTAGGCAAAGAACTTGGATTATTTACCTTTTCCGAACTAATCGGCAGTGGCTTACCACTATACACACCCAAAGGGGCTATGATTCGACTCGAAGTCAACAATTATGTAGAAGAAACTCAAAAGAAACATGGCTATACCCAAGTCTGGACACCCCAAATTGCCAAAGCAAAATTATTTCAAACATCCGGACATTACGACAAATACAAAGATAGTATGTTTAGAGTAGTCAGTAATTATTCAGACGAAGAGTTTTTCCTCAAGCCAATGAATTGTCCTCAACACACACAAATATATGCTTCTCAGGCGCACAGCTATCGTGATTTGCCGCTTCGGTTTGCTGATTTTGCCATGCTTTATCGTGACGAAAAACCGGGTGAACTAAACGGATTGGCACGAGTCAGAGCTTTTTCCCAGGACGACTGTCATATCTTTTGTCGTGAAGATCAGGTCGATAACGAAATAGATCTAGCTCTTCAAATGACCAAAGAGATAATGTCTACCTTTGGTCTTAAATATAAATATCGATTATCTACTCGTGATCCGGCACATCCCGAAAAATATCTTGGCGATCCAAAAACTTGGGACAAAGTTGAGGCTTGGGCTATCAAAATCATGGAGCGAAATCACATTGAGTATTTTGACGGACCTGGAGAAGCTGCATTTTATGCCCCAAAAATGGATTTAATTGCCACTGATGCTCTTGGCCGCGAATGGCAACTTTCTACAGTCCAAATTGATTATGTGATGCCTGAACGTTTTGATCTTGAATATACCGCGGCGGATGGCACCAAACAGCGCCCGATTATGTTGCATCGCGCAATTGTTGGCTCGCCCGAAAGATTTATGATGATCATGCTCGAGCATTTTGCGGGAGCTTTTCCGGTCTGGCTCTCTCCGATCCAAGCCAAAATTATTCCGATTACCGACGCTCAACATGAATTTGCCAATAAAGTTCTTGAACAACTCAAACAAGAGGGGATTCGTGTCGAAATAGACGATCGGTCCGAAAAAATGCAGGCTAAAATTCGTGACGCCCAACTTCAAAAAATTCCCTTTATGTTGGTAATTGGGGGTAGAGAAGCCGAGTCAAACTCTGTGGCTGTCCGACAAAGAGACGGTCAAGACATTGGTGCCGTCAAAGTCGAAGAGTTTTTAGCCCAAATTAAGGATTTAATTAACACTAAATCACTAAATCTGATAAAATAATCCAAACATGGCTACTTACCGCACTCAAAATCAAAACAAAAAATTTTATCGTATTAACCAGTATATTCAGGCCCAAGAGGTCAGACTTATCGATGAAGAAGCCAAACAAATTGGGGTATTATCTATTGTCGAAGCTCGTAAAATGGCACAGGAAACAGGTCTTGACCTAGTCGAAGTCGCTCCCATGGCCAAACCACCGGTCGTCAAACTAATCGAATTTTCTAAATTCAAATACCAGGAAGCCAAAAAACTCAAAGCCGAAAAGAAGGGAATCAAGGGCGGCGAAATGAAAGAAGTCCAAATGACACCATTCATTAGTGATAACGACTATGATACCGGTATAAAAAAATCGATAAAATTTTTAAGTACTGGAAATAAAGTCCGTCTTAATATAAAATTCCAAGGTCGTCAAATTCAAAAAAAAGAATTTGGTTATAATCTTGTAGAAAAATATAAAAAAGATTTACAAGATTTTGGCATTGCCGAAGGTGAAGCCAAACTCATCGGCAAAAGGCTGCTTTTTACTATCGCCCCAGCCAAAAAGAAAACAGTTAAACAAGACAATGAAAAAACCTAGTAAAAGATTGCGTATTCGAAAATCAGTCAGCAGCCGTTTTGAAGTTACCAAAAATGGTGTAGTTCTCCGTGAATCATCATTTCACCGTCATCTGCGACGCACCAAAAGCAAAAAACAATTACGTCGTCTAAAAGGCAAACAACCAGTCCTTGGTCGTTTTGCATTAAAAGTTAAGAGGATGCTCGGCTTTAGATAAATTTATTTATTTGTAATTCGTAATTTTTAATTTTTAATTTAAACAAATATGCGCGTTAAAACAGGTACCGTCCGTCACGCCAAACACAAAAAAGTTTTAGACCAAGCCAAGGGTTTTTGGATGACCCGCCACAAAAGGTTTAAAGTTGCCAATCAGGCAGTTATGCATTCTGGCGATTATGCTTACAATGGTCGTCGTCTGCGCCGCCGAGATATGCGTAAATTGTGGATTATCCGCCTCAACGCCGCTCTAAAACCATATGAGTTGAGATATTCTTCCTTCATTAATATGATGAAAGGCAAAAAATGCGAATTAAATCGCAAAATGCTTTCCGAAATCGCTATCAACGATCCTGCCACTTTTAAATCCATTGTCGCCTTTATAAAATAGGGGAGTGGATTTAATTTAAATAATTAAACCCGCTCCGGCGGGTTTTTTAATATGATCGACAAACAAACATATTTAGATAAAGTAAATTCGGCTACAAATGCTAATGAGCTAGAATCTGTTCGTATTGAATTACTCGGTCGCAACGGACTTATCAATAAATTATTTTCCGATATCAAAAATCAACCAGATCCAAAAACTTACGGCCTCGAATTAAATTCTCTCAAAGAAGAAATTGAAAAACTAATTTCTTCAAAAAAATTTTCTTCTGAAATTAGAAATTTGAAATTAGAAATTAGAAATTCCCAATTTAGTTTACCTAAATTGGGCCATCTCCATCCTCTTACCATTACCGAACGACAACTCAATGATGTTTTCCGAAAGTTAGGCTTTTCTATCTACAATAGCCCGGAAATTGTTACCGATGAGTATAATTTTCAGCGCCTTAATGTCCCGTCCAATCATCCTGCGAGAGATATGCAGGACAGTATTTACATCAAACAACCGGAATATTTACTTCGGACCCAAACCTCAACCATCGAATCATATCTTTTGCAAAAAGAAAATCACAATTTGCCCATTCGGGCTGCATTCCCCGGCTCAGTTTATCGTAATGAAAAAGTCAATCGTAGCAATCATTTTGTTTTCCACCAATATCAGGCAGTTGTTGTCGATAAAAATATTACCATGAAGGATTTGATTGGTACTATGGACTTAATGTTTAAGACTCTCTATGGCCAGGACGTTGTCGTCCGCTATCGCTGCAAATATTATCCCGAGGTCGAGCCGGGAGTCGGTCCGGACATGCAATGCTTCAATTGTCATGGCAAGGGTTGTCCTTTGTGCAAACACGCTGGCTGGATTGAGATGGGCGGCAGCGGCATGATCCATCCTAAAGTTCTGGAAATGGCTGGCATAGATTCAAAAATATATTCCGGTTTTGCATTCGGAATGGGTCTTGATCGTTGGACTATGGCCCAAAATAACATTACTGATATTCGCGCCCTCATGGGCGGCAATCTCGCCTACAAACCAAACAAATTATGAAATTAATTTACTCTCATCTTCAAACTTTTCTTCCTGACCTAACTGTCACTCCTCAAAAACTCCGTGACGATCTTACTATGATCGGTCATTTTTGCAATTTTTATGAAGAAATCGATGGCGAAATTGTCTTTGATCTTGATATCAAAGTGAATCGTGGCGATTGTCTTGGTTATTACGGCCTCGCCAAAGATCTCTCCATTTATTACGATCTAAAACTTTCCCATTTTACGGATTACGAGTTACGGTTTACGGATTACCAGTTGCCAATTACCATTACTTCTCCCGATGTTTTGCGTGTCATGTGTCTTCAACTTTCTCAAATTAAAGTTGGCGAATCACCCGATTGGTTGTCAAAATTTGTGCGAATTCATGGCGTTAACTCTGTCAACAACGTTGTTGACCTAACTAATTACATTATGTTTTTGTATGGCATTCCTAACCATGCTTTTGACACAGCCAAAACTGGCAAAAACTTAATCTGGGAAAACAATCATGGCAAAACTTCCAACTTCACTACTTTAGACGGCACCGTTTTTAATCTTTCTGCCGAAAATTTAGTAATTAGCAACCCTCAAGAAGTGGTTTCTACTGACTTTGTCGGCGGAAAAAACTCTGGTACCTACGACTCTACACAAGAAATAATTATTGAAGTCGCCATCTACAACCCTGTTCGGATTAGAATCGATTCACGGGAACATAAGACAGTCACCGAAGCCGGTATTCGTTTGGAAAAAAATTTAGACTGCAATTTAATTCCTCAAGCTATCAAACACTTAGCTGTTTTAATAACTGATTTAACCGGCGCCAAAATCAGTTCCGATTTATTTGATTATTATTTAGCACCAGTTATTCCACCACAAATTGCTTTTGATCCACAGTTACCTTCGATTATCTCCGGTATAAATATTCCTACTGAATTTGCTCTTGACATAGTCGCCAAAGTCAGCCATCGCCCGGATTTAAACATCGCCGAAGACCTTGCTGAAGAAGTTATCCGTTTTTATGGCTACAATAATATTCCCACTACCGAGCCATTACACTTTAAAGAAGTCAAAAACATCACTCCCAAAATTATCAATTTAATTGAACAAATCAAAGACCAAATGGTTTCAGAGGGATATGATGAAGTTCTTACCTGGCCTCTCGTGTCAACCGCTTCAGACCCAAAGACTGCCATCAAAACTGAAAACGGTATCAATACCGAAGTCGTCTATCTTCGTCAAAACATGATTACTTCGTTAAAATTACAACTCGAACAATATCAAAAATACAAACTTCCCCATCCAAAATTTTTTGAAATTGGCAAAATTTATTATCAGGAAAACGGAAATTATGTTGAAAAATATGCACTCGGAAAATATGATGGTCAAAATTTTTCCGAAACAATTCTTGATGATCTTGATAAGCCTGATACCTATCTCCCTAAAGCCATAAATAATCATGCCATTGAGCTAACATCTCAAATAGTCACACTTGACGCCAACGTCACCTCCATCGAATCTCCCGAAAAAATTATCTCCCATTATCAATCACTTATTCCCGACAATATTTTGTGGTCAATCGAAATTACTGATCATTATCAAGACAAATATACTTTCCGGGTTTGTTATTTTAATTGTGACGACAAAACCGCCAAAAAAATACATTTAAGAACCTTCGGGCTTGACAAAATTAATCTATAGCCTATAATAAAACCATGTTAAATAGAGTTTATACATATACCTTTACATACCCGGTGCGGGAGGTATAAACGTAAACTAAATTTTTAGTCAAAGTTAAAGCTCCCGTCCGGGAGCTTTTTTAATGAATTATATATTTATATTTAAAATGAAACAAAAATTAGAAAAAGAAACACCATCCGTGCCAGTAAATGAAAATGGTTCACCTAATATTCTACCGTGGATTAAGGACAAAAGTTACTTGAGTTCCGAATATCAAAGAATGATTAAAAAGAGAGTCAGAGAGATTTACGGAGATAGAAGACCAGGAAACATTCGCTGGGATTTAAATAATAAAACAGTAATTTAATCTATGAAAAACAAATTAATTAAAATAACTTCAAAACTAGTATCTTTCCCTACCACCACCGACAATTTGGCGGCAATTGGTGATTGTTACGGTTACTTAAAATCCTTATTGTCTCCACTAAATTTAATGGTTAAAGAATATAGCCATAATGGGGTTAAATCAGTCGTTTGGCTGAATCAGGATACTTTAACTCCGGATATTATGTTTAATGGCCATATTGACGTGGTTCCATCACCTGGATACCGACTAACTAAAGACACCACCAAACTTTACGGTCGGGGAGTAGCCGATATGAAAGGTCCTATCGCTTCATTGTTAGTCGCCTTAGAAATTATTTGTCAGAACAAGACGAATAAGCTATCTATTGGTTTAATGTTAACAAGTGACGAAGAACAAGGTGGAATGGATGGCGTCAATTATTTAGTCAATACTATTGGCTATCATCCTAAAATAGTCATTATCCCCGACGGTGGAGAAAATGACCATATTACTGTTAATGCCAAAGGCGTGCTTCATTTAGAAATATCCGCAGTAGGCAAATCAGCCCACGCTTCCGACCCTTGGGAAGGTGATAATGCGATTGAAAAAATTGTTTTGGCTATCCAATCTATCCGCCAACTTTACCCACAACCCAACCCCTCCGACTGGGTAACAACAATTAATATTGGCCAAATCAGTGGTGGCACCCAAACGAATCAGGTACCGGATAGCGCTAAAGTAATCATTGATATCCGTTATATTCCCACCGACAATCCGGATTTAATTAAACAAAATATCCAGAATGTGTGTCCAAATTGTCAAGTCAAAAAACTTATTTGTGCATCACCTTTTCATGTTGATAATAATAATCAATCAATTTTGATGTGGGCAAATTTAATAAATCCGCTGATGCCAATATCTAAAATATTGATCAATGAAAATGGTGCTTCCGATGCCCGATACTTTCATAAGGACAAAACTACAGTCATATTATCTTCACCTATCCTAGGCAATATTCACTCAGATCAGGAGTGGGTTGATATTGATTCACTGATAAGTTACACAAAATGCATTATCAAATTTACCTCTTTACTTTGAGACCATCTTTGATATATTAATTCTATGTTCACTTGTACTCTTATTATTGTCAACTACCTTCGCGGCAATGCCGGGAGATGTTGATTTAATAAGACCCAAGTCTTAGAAATCAATCAATCCCCGGCAGGGGATTTTTTGTGTCTTCATGAAAATTTTTAAGCCGCAGGCGACAAAAATTTACACAAAGACACAACGCAAATTTCCTATTTGCGTAAGGATCTTTGTACAACGCAAATTTCCTATTTGCGTAAGATAGTTATTATTTATTAATTTATAAAAACTATGACAACAGCAGTAGATCGATTAAAAGAGCTTCAACAAGCAATCAGTTCAGTTTCAGCCGACGAGTCAGATCCAAGATCAGTAGCAGGTGCTACTAGTATCAGAGATATGGCTCCAAGAGTTAAGCAAGATTACCAAAAAGCACATTTAATTGAACTTGGAAAATCTGAAAAACCAGTTAGTCGGCCAAATTAGCAGTCAACACTTTCGAGTGCTAACATATCAATCAAACTAGATTATTCCTATTCTATAGGTATATTTATATATCAAACTAAGTAGGACTGAGTGGTACTGATATTGTTGGTATCACTGGAGTTGTGGTTGGACTTGGCAGAGGAGTAACGGTTGGGGTAGGAGAAGGGGACCAATCCCAAGGTTTGTTCACCCCGATCTTTATTTCTTTATTTATACTGGCTCCATCTATATCTGTTACCACTGCCTTTAAGGTATAGGTACCATCAGTCAAAGACACACTCCCTTCAAACGGTCTTTCGCTCCAGCTCCTATTTTCGATTCCGTTTACAAACAGTTTCACTTGAGTAATTTTTTTCAGTGAAGTCGTACTTATTTTGACATTAAATGTGCCGCTAACAGTTGATTGATCACTCGGGCTGTCAAAATTAGCCGCCACTGTGCCATCGTTACGACAATATCCTTCAGGAGGATAATACATGTCCTTGTTTCCTTGCAAAGCGATCCATTCATCTATTCCTTTTTGCCATCGATTAACTCCGTCTTTTGAGATCGGGTCTTCTTCCCGTATTTTGAAATACTCTTTGTAATCAAAATTATTATTAGCTACATCCTCAGGTGGAGCAATACCCGGCTTTCCTTTGCACACTTTGAGTTTTAAATGAATTGGATCATCAATTTTTGGTTGAGTCCCATCAATAAAATAATATCCTTTTGCCGGAAATCCATCATGAGCCGCATATCCAGATATTTTATCAGCTTCCAAATTTACGATTTGAGAGGGGATGGGGAAATCCTGCTTTGGCCGGTTTGGTAACTCGTATAACATAATTTTTTTCCATATCGGCGATGCTCCGGATACACCCGAAGCCACTTTTCCCATTGGAGTATTGTTATTATTTCCTACCCAGACAGCAGTCAACAAATTTGGCGTCCAACCTATGGTCCAGTTATCCTTTTTGTCGTTAGTTGTTCCTGTTTTGACGGCTACTTGATAGTTCGGAATTATCAGCCCGTTAACTGCTCCAAAAGTTAATTCCCGATTGCTATTGTCATCCAAAATGTTGGAAATAATAAACGCTTCTTGAGGCGTCATTACTCTTCGACCCTCAATTTGTTTAAACTCTTCCAATACTCGGCCACTTCTGTCTTCTACTTTTAAAATTCCCACCGGCTCTACTTTTAATCCACCGTTAGCAAATGCTCCATAGGCTGATGCGAGTTCGATCATCTTAACTCCAGCCCCACCCAAAGTTACGGAAAGACCATATTTGCTCAAGTTTTCTTTCGTTGGCTCAAGAGTCGTCAATCCCATCTCAAAAGACTGTTTTAACATTGTTTCCAATCCCACATTAGCCAACATTTTAACAGCAATTGTATTGATAGAATTCCCCAGAGCCGAAGATAAGCTCATGGGCCCGTTAAATTTTCCATTATAATTTTGCGGACTATAATCTTTTTGCCCTGAGCTTGCCGAAGGGAATGTAACCGGAGTATCCATAACCATCGACGCCGCCGTATAGCCTTTTTTAATCGCACTCAGATAGGTGATTGGTTTAATAGCTGACCCTGGTTGTCTTAGGGCCTGAGTGACAATATTAAACTTGCCATCAGTTTTGTCGCTAAAATAATCACGTGATCCCACCATTGCCAACACCTGCCCACTGGTTGGATCCATTACCACTGCCGCTCCATTACTAATGCCCAATTTTTCCGCTTTGTCTATTTCTTCGCCAACAATTGCCTGCACCTGATTTTGCAATTTTATATCCAATGTTGTTGTTATTTTCAATCCGCCGCCATCAACCATCTCCGCTCCATAAGTTTTGGTCAGCAAATCTTTTATCCAAAATACAAAGTGTTGCGCCTTAGACTGTGTTTTATTTTCATAAAATTTATAGTTTTTGACCTCCTCCATCGTCTTTTTTTGAGTTTCTTCGTCAACATAGCCATCTTCCTTCATTCGGGTCAATACATGGGCAGTTCGGTCAATATACAACGTCGGTGTGTTGGAAAAAGGTGAATAAGCATTTGGCCTTTGAGGTAGACCGGCAAGTATTGCCGACTCAGCCAGATCAAGGTCTTTTACTTCTTTATTAAAATATTGTTTAGCCGCCGGTCCAACTCCATAATCCGCCCCTCCATAAGGTGCTTCATTTAAATACATTAGCAATATTTCACTTTTTTTGTATCTAGCTTCGATTTGGACAGCCAAAATAAATTCCTTAATTTTACGAGTCACGCTCACGTCCGAGGTCAACAGTACGTTTTTAACCAATTGTTGGGTTAAGGTCGAACCTCCGGTCAATTTGTGAAAATAAAAAACATTTTTAACTATTCTAAATGGTGCCAATGGATCAAATCCCTGATGTTTATAAAACTCTTTATCTTCCACCGCCACGGTTGCATTCTTCAAAGTGTCCGGCACATCTTCCCATACTACCGGCATTCTCTTGGCATCCTTATACACCTCATATATCAGCTCTCCGTTTCGATCCATTATTTGCGATGAAAACCCGTCTCTTCGGACCACTTTATTGGGTGTTGGCAAATCTTTTGAATACCAAGCGAACACCATCAAGATCAGTACGTAGCCTATCAAAAACAACCCCAAACAAACGGCAAAAAACTTATACCAAAATTTCTTTGATGATATCAATTGTTTAAATTCAGCACGACTTTTTCTTAGTCTGACCATCAATTTTCCAATAAATATCAATAATCTTTCTTTCATTTAGCCAATAAACTCAAAAAAGGTACTAAACTCCCCAAAAGTAGAGCCGACATGGCGACAATCAGCACTCCTTTTTTGATATTATTATTCTTGATCTTTTTCCCCAATATTTTCATTATCAAATGATAACATAACTAAGTGAATAGCCTTTCATCCATTCCCAAAATTGGACCAAAAACTATAGAAAAATTAAATCGTCTTCAGATTTTTTCGCCTCTTGATATTCTTTACCACTTTCCGGCTCGTTATGTTGATTTTTCTCATATTCAAAAAATTTCTGAACTGTCAGTCAATTCTGCAGCAACAATCTTTGGAACATTACAAAAATTCAATAATATTTTTACTCGCAGTCACAAAAATATTCAGATTGCTACCGTTTTTGACAATTCTGATTCTATCAACCTAATTTGGTTTAATCAACCTTATTTGTCCAAAAACTTTATCGTCGGGCAAACTTATAGTTTTGCCGGCACAGTCACTTTGTATCAAAACAAAAA
>Ga0172375_10004132_pt1 | contig 21675 bp, 27 predicted proteins | sample LakKiv1m_FD_114537 | JGI IMG/M metagenome (GOLD analysis project Ga0172375, IMG submission 114537) | Freshwater microbial communities from Kabuno Bay, South-Kivu, Congo - kab_092012_11.1m | ecosystem: Environmental > Aquatic > Freshwater > Lake | place: Democratic Republic of the Congo...
AAACCAATGCGGTTGTGTCTTTTGTTTCGCCATCCAATTGAACGGTTTGTGGATACTTGAGTGTAAAACCACCAAGGGAATTAACATAAGTATTCCATCCGGTGGTGTCAACCGTCAATGGTTCCTGTGGAGAAATATATGAACTGGTTTTAACGCTCTTCTGAAATGGATTTTCTTTTCCTACTACATAGAAAATGAAAACTGAGAGTCCAAGAACAAGAGCAATAAGAAACGCAATAATAACCATCCAAGGAGAAGTCGTTTTAACCGGTACACTTTGCGGTTGGTTTAATGGTGACTGAGGATTAACAGGTATTTCTTCCATATTTTCATCATACCAGATTGGAAAAATCCTATTAACTAGTTTTTAAAAATTCGACGGAGCGCAACCACAAACGCTGCGGTTCGAAGATCCGTATGAAGTTCTTTGGATGCGGCAAACACTGCTTCAACCGCCAACTCCATTTGTTTTTTTAACTTCCTATTTACCTCTTCTTTCGTCCAGTGCTCATTGTTTAAATTTTGCTCCCATTCAAAAGCTGACACTGTTACCCCACCGCTATTACTAAGAATATCTGGAATAACAGATACGCCATTGGCAAAAAGAAGTTCATCTGCTTCAGGTGTCGTTGGACCATTAGCCATTTCCAAGATAATTTTTGCGCGTATCTTTTTTGCGTTTTCTTTTCGTATAACGTTTTCCAAAGCCGATGGGACAAGAATATCAACAGGAAGCTCAAGAAGTTCATCATTTGTTATATGTTTCCCTTTTTTCGTGTCACACACGGTCCCGCTACAATAACACCCGGCAAGATATCCGTGCTTTTTCTTGCATTCCAGTGTCAATTCCGGATTTATTCCTTCCGGTACATAAATGCCGCCTTTACTGTCTGAAACTGCAACAACCAAAAAGCCGGCTTCGTTTAAAAATTTGGCAACATTATATCCCACGTTTCCAAATCCTTGAATTGCCACAGTCATGGGTGTATTGACAGAACGTTTCAATTTCTCAAGCATTGCCTGAAGAACGTATAATCCTCCTTTTCCTGTTGCTTCCTCTCTCCCTTCGCTTCCCCCATCGACAATACGTTTACCGGTAAAAGTAGCTTTCAATTTTTCTGTTTCTGTTTGTTGTATCGTCTGTTTCTCTCCGCATTTCACTTTTACATACTCATCCACCATCCACCCCATGATCGTTCCATTAGTATTGACGTCTGGAGCTGGAACATCCTTGTCTGGCCCAATGCAATCAGCGATTGCCCGTACATATCCTCGGGATAATTTTTCAAGTTCTTTTTGAGATAGTTCTTTTGGATCAACGACTACTCCACCCTTCCCTCCCCCCAGGGGAAGATTTGCAACAGCACATTTCATTGCCATCCAAAAAGATAATGCTTTTACTTCGTCAATGGAGACGTCGGGATGAAATCTGATACCACCTTTGTATGGCCCTAAAAAATTGTTGTACTGTACTCGATATCCTTGGAAAAATTTCATTGAACCATCATCCATCTCTACAGGAATCATGACATTGAGAATTCGTTGTGGGTGTGAAAGAAGGTCTATCTGCAATTCTTGTTGACTACTTTTTATCCAATATTTTGCCGCTTTTTTTAACTGATCCATCGCGTTTTCAAAAGGATTTAAAACTTTGGTCATAAGAAGTCTTAGTATAAAAGAAAAAAAAATCGTTTCAAGAAGGGAAAATGGTTATATGGTCAATGTCTTCTTCTCAAACTAAAAATTACTATTTTCCCGCAAAAATGTAGGGCTGAGGCGTTTATAAAGTATATATACTATATATGTATACAATAGAAGAAATAAAGCTAATAAAAACGATCTAAAAAGATTTGTTCTTTTGGTACTTTTGCCTCAAGCAATCGCTTTTCTAACTCAGAAATCATATTACTATTCCCGCAGAGATAAAAATCACAATTTTGGAGGTTTTTTTCTAATTCCATGACTTTTTCTGTCACGTGACCAGTTAATCCTTGCCACTGTGGAGATGGTTTTGATAAACACAAATAAAACTCAAAGCCCGTGAGTTGACCTACAAGGGCATCGAATTCTTCTTTCCAATATATGTCTTCGTCAAATCGAAGTCCCCAATAAAGACTCCCCTGATACCCGCTTCTGACCATAGAACGAAACGGTGCTATCCCTGTGCCTGTAGCAACATATATTTTTTTCCGTGGTGAGTCTTTCAGAACAAATAATCCCAATGGCGCTAGCATTCGAATGCTATCCCCTATTTTTAAATTTTCAAAATATTTCGATCCTGGACCTTGTGGAGTCGTATCAATAACAACGGTACATGTTGGAAGCTCATTGGGAGCTGAGGCAAATGAATACTGTCGCCGTGTTGTGGTATCTATTATAACTGTCCCATACTGACCGGGGGTAAAGGAAAAATCAGGCTGATCTACCAAAAACGTGAATTGAAAAACAGTTTTGGTCAGTTGCTTTTTCTCCTGTACGACCGCACTAATCTCCTGTGGTTTTTTCTCCATACCATTTCATTATACAATACAGGTATGCCATTTATCTGTGACCATTGTCATGCGTCTGTTTCAACAAACACCGGTATGGCGGTTCAAAACCGCAATCATTGCCCCACGTGCCTCTGGAGTAAACACGTGGATGATCAAGAGCCAGGAGACCGTAAATCGCTTTGCGAAGGCCTTATGGAGCCAATCGGACTGACGTTTAAAAAAACAAAGAATAAATACAAAGAAGATAGTGTTGGTGAGCTCATGCTCATCCATATATGTAGAGAGTGTGGGAAAATAAATATAAATAGGATCGCTGCTGATGACAACACAGACACAATCCTAGAGATCTTTGTCGCGTCTTTAAACGTAGGAGAAGAGATACAAGAATCATTGAAAAAACATCATATCAGAGTATTAAAAAAAGAGGATAAAAATGAAATACTAACGCAATTATTTGGCACCAAACAATAAATTATGGCTTCAGAAAACCACCTCGACCAACCGCCAAAACATACATACAAAGATTGTTTTCCACTGACACTTGATGGTCTTAGAAAACTACCGAATAGTATTTGGATCGAACCACAAAAGGACAGAGAAAAAAGCATTACTCAATTGACTGAATTTTATTTACGTGGTTTAGAGGAATATAAGAAGGAAAAACAAATTTTCGACGATTTACCTGACAATCGGTTATGGCCTGATAGTTATTTTGAGGCATACAGCTGGTTTCAAACAGCTTCCTACGAATTACAAGGATCTCCTGGATTAATCTTTCATGAACTCATTAGTAACGCCGACATACATGGGCGGGGTTTCTCTGGAGGGAGCGCAGCTTGGGATGCATCCACCTTCATATTACGTATCGCAGATAAAGGATCAGGCATTGGTTCATCTCACATACACAGTGGTGGGATAGGACACACTCTCATATCCGATTTTTTCACTGAACAGATTCGTTCAACTGTTCAAAAAGAGGGTCACATCCTCGGACTCTGTCGGGATTTAGATCAGGTAGTGTTACCAGACCAAACTGACATGCTAGGAAAAAACATTTCTAAAAAGGTAGCACATATTCGGAAACTTAGGATGCAAGGAAGAAAACTCCCTCAACTTAATCCCAATAGCAGCACATATAGTTCATTTGATAAAAACAAAGGTCCATTTGGCGCAATGGTAACACACAATAGACTTGGTCAAATAATAAGTGTTAAGGTTTTTAAAGAAGAACCGAATGGTTGGTTGTAAAAGATTATTTTCCTAAATATTTCTCTGCATCAATTCCTGCCATTGCTCCCATTCCGGAGGCAATAATACCTTGTCTGTATCGCACATCCACACAATCTCCTGCTGCAAAAATCCCATCAACCGACGTATGCGTGTGAGCATCAGTTGGAGATCGAGTACCGCGGATCTGAATATACCCTTTTTCATCCATCACTAGTGTGCCCTTTAAAAAATCTGTTGCTGGCGTGTGACCGATCGCCACAAACAATCCGTCAACAGATAATTCTGACACGGCTCCAGTGACAGTGTCCTTGAGGGTTAAGGATTGTATAACATTCTCTCCTTTAATCGCGTCAATTGTTTTATTTGTAAGAAAACTCACCTTTTCATTCTTTTTCGTTTTTTCCAGTTCAATAGGGCTAGCGCGAAACTCCTCACGCCTGTGGATAATCGTGACCTTTGAAGCAAATTTCGAAAGAAAATTCGCTTCTTCCATTGCTGTATCCCCTCCTCCAACGACTGCGATCTGTTTTCCTTTAAAAAAGAATCCATCACAGGTGGCGCAGTAACTTAATCCCTTTCCTCGGTATTTCTCTTCGTCGGGATGTCCTAATGGTTTGGCACGAGCGCCTGTTGCTACAATAACAGTTTTCCCTTCGTATTCTTTGGTACCGACAACGACAAAAGACCGTGTATCTTGCTTTCTCACTGCTGAAACAACATCGGAGGAGAACTCAGTTTTATATTTCTCTGCCTGTTTTCTCATCCGTTCCATGAGTTCAGGTCCCATGATGCCTTCCGGAAATCCGGGAAAATTCCCAATTTCCGTCGTTGTTGTGAGCTGTCCTCCGGGTTGAGGACCAGCAAAAAGAAGGGTTTTTAAAAGCGCTCGGGAAGCATAAATTGCTGCTGTATATGCAGCAGGACCTGAACCAATGATCATGACGTCGTACATACGCTAATTCAATAGTTTATTGAGTTCTGACACCAACACTTCTTTACTCTGGACCCCGATAAATTGCTTGACGACAGTACCGTTTTTAAAAATCATGATCGTGGGGATAGACATGACATTGTATTTCCCGGCTGATCTAGGGCTTTCATCCACATTGACTTTACCAACCTTTGCTTTCCCTTCAAAAAGCTTTGCTACTTCTTCGATGATCGGTCCCTGCATCTGACACGGACCGCACCAGGTCGCCCAAAAATCAACGAGTACCGGGGTTTTACTTTGAAGAACTTCTTGATCAAAAGTTGCGTCTGTCAATGAAATATCTGCCATACATCATCCCCCTTTTTAAATGAAAATTTTATTTGTGAGCGTTCCAAGTATAGCATCACTATGTTTCTTGACAACATTGCAAACTATATCAAACTTTAAAAAATCACTGAGTATTTAGGTGAAGCGATTCGATTGTTTGTATGACAGCCAATTGAAAATCTTCCAGCGTCCCATTATTCGAAATGCCAGTTTGACATAACTTAAATATAGGATTTATCCATCCACTCTCAATCTCGTCACTTATGTCAAATTTCTCACGACTAAAATCGTCTCCTGGCCGCACTCTTTGTAATAGCCGTTGGTACCGTAGTTCTGTATCGGCAGTAATACCGATGAGAATTCCACCTTTTTCAACAAATTCAATAGCTTCTTCTACGGAACGAAAACCATCAATCGTTACAAATGGCAATACGTATTGCTTTGCTAAACGTTGTGCTTTCTCTAATGTCCATTCGACGAAGACTGGTTTTCCGAAACGAGGTTTTAGTGTGCCATCAATACTCCGAAGTGTCTCACGGAATTGCGGAAGAAAATTTCCCTGAGCCATAGCGTATTCTCGTAAGCGGTCAGACAATGGTAGATGCATTGAATCATACCGTTCACTGCACGTATTACCAAACATACCTTTTCCTGAGGCAATTTGACCAACTATACCAACGATAGGAACGTCCGACAAGCCTTTTTCTGATTTTCTATCGCGTTCATCATATGCACAACTTGCTATTCGAAGAACTTCACCACGCGTATCAACTACTCCTCTTAACCACAATACACCAGCAACATGACCAATACCCTCCCATTCGCCAAGATAATAACAAATCTCTCCAATAGCGTTTTCTGTATCAAGAATTTCTATAGGAGAAGGTGGCTGTTCTAAAAGGAGGGAACGACGCAGGTTAAATAAAGCTTCGAGTGGTTTATACAACTCACGTATACGATTTGTATCTATCGCTTCTTGAATAACGTGGGTAGGATCAAATTTAATTTCCTGTCTTTCTGTCATACCCTGCCATGGCAATAATTTTTACTGTTCCAACTGTCCCTTTCTCTGTTTCAAAATTATATATTTGAATTCTTCCGCCAATAGTGGGATCAATTCCATTAGGAGGGTCTCACATGCAATAACCCCACTTCCAGCTTCCACTCTGTGGCCAGAATAGAAAAATTTTCCGTCCTTTCCTAGTAGTCTCGTTTCTAAAATGGTTTTCCAACCCATATTGCTTATTCTTTCAATAAAAAAGCCCCACTTAGGGGCATCTCCGCAACAATACTATAAACTTATTGTTAAAGTCAATAAAAATGTATTTGCAAACCTTGGTACATCACCCGTATAATAATTTTCACTATGAATATCTTTTTTGCTGGACCTCTTACCAATCTTCCAAACCCTGAACAAACAAAATTGTTTTATGAAAAACTGGGAGTTCTGGCAAAAAAATACGGTCACGTTCCGTTTTGGGCATTCCTCTCTGGTACGGACCCCGTTAAAAACCCTGAGGTTACTCCAGCTGAAGTATATAAACGTGATACAGAACAACTTGCAAAATCCGATCTTATGATTGCCTACGTTGGAGAAGCATCGACCGGGACAGGAGATGAGATTGAGTTTGCCAATACGCGAAATATTCCGGTCGTCATTCTTTATGAAAAAGGAGACAAAATGTCCCGCATGATCCTTGGAAATCCTGCTATCAAAAAAACAATTGTCTTTGAGACGGAAGACCAGGCGCTTCAAGCGCTCGAAGAATATTTTCTCTCACTTCCCTCCTCCACTTCTCCTCAATCACATGGCGAGAAATGAAGGTGATTCATGTTAATATAGGTGCGCTCTATGGTATGATAAAATACATTCAAGTATGAAAAACAAAAAAACACCACAAAATGCATTTACTCACCCGCTCCTTGGGAAAACGCATTTCCCTGAGTCCCTAAACAAGGGTTTTCAGTTAAAGACACTTGGGAAAGCACGGTTTTTTGCCCGAACCCGGAGAGGAAGTATATGAGTGAGAAAGGAAAAGTTCTCAACCGCATCATGTTTGTTCTCTCCATCCTTGGCGTTATCATGGCTGTGTATGTCCTCCAAAGCTTTCTTCGACAGTCTTCGATTTTTTGCTTAAGCGGCGGAGGGTGCGAAGCAGTCCGGAGAAGTCCTGTTTCATACCCATTTGGCATTCCAGTTCCAGCATTTGGTCTTATGGGGTACATTGGTTTATCCATTATTACTTTTTTACGAACTCTTGGAGAAAAATCCTGGCACATGAAAGCCATTCTCGGCATTGCAATCTTTGGCGTCTGCTTTGTCTCCTGGTTTACCGTTATGGAGCTCTTTGTCATTAAGGGGACGTGTATGTGGTGTGCGATTTCCTCGATCAATATGTATATTATCTTTGCTTTAACTCTGGTAAGCAAAAAAAACTCCAAAAACACATAAATGAAACTCACGTCAGAAACCAAGCTTTTTTTTGGCATCATTGCGTTTACCATACTTCTCATTCTTGTTGCTGTTTTTGCGTTCTCACGACCCCAAAAGCCTATCGAAAAAGACGTGTTGATTACCCCTACCACGTATACCCGGGGAAACAAAGACGCGAGTGTTTGGCTTGTGGAATTCTCTGATTTTCAGTGTCCAGCGTGCCATGCATTTTCAGGTCTTGTTGACGACCTTGCCTCAACACACGAAGACAAGCTCTATATTGCGTACCGTCACTATCCCCTTTCCCAACACACGGAGGCAAAAGACGCAGCACGTGCTGCTGAAGCGGCTGGGGCACAAGGGAAGTTTTTTGAAATGGAAAAGCTTTTATTTGATAACCAAGCATCCTTATCAGCCACTCTCTATCAAGAACTCGGCAAACAACTCAATCTCGATATGGATGTATTTGAAACGTCACTCAAAGATGCTACTTTATCCAAAAAAATTGAAAATGATATCAAGCTCGGAGATCAACTCGGAATTCAAGCAACCCCCACATTTTACCTCAATGGTGTTAAACTGGAGTTACAAACGATTGATGATTTAAAAAAGAAAGTTGAAGAAGCTATTCAACAAAGCTGAAAGGAGAACGACTATGTTTGATCTCACGGGAAAAGTTGCGCTCGTCACAGGCGCATCATCAGGCATTGGGAGAGCGTCAGCTCTGGCGCTTTCTTCTGTCGGCGCATCGGTAGCACTTGCCGCTCGGCGTGTTGACCGTTTGGAAGAACTGAAAAAAGAAATTGAAGGAAAAGGTGGCAAAGCACTCGTTCTTCCCTTGGATGTCCTAAAAAAAGAAGACGTTGAATCAGGAATAGCAAAAATTATCGAGGCATATGGGAGACTCGATATTCTCTTAAATAATGCCGGGGTTGGCGCAATATCAGCATCCCTTGATATGAATGAGGAAACATGGGACAAGGTCCTTGATACAAATCTCAAAGCATACTTTTTTATTGCACAAGCTGCTGCAAAAGAAATGATGAAAAATAAATGGGGACGGATTATTAGTATTGCCTCTATTCTTTCTGGAGGAGTAGGAAGCGGTATGGCCGGAACCGTCAACTACTGTGCAAGCAAAGGCGGCATTGTTGCAATGACCGAGGCATTGGCTGATGAGTGGGCAACCTCTGGTATTACTGTCAACGCCATTGGCCCAGGGTTTATTGAAACTGAAATGACTGAACAGGTGAGACAAATGCCGGATTTTTACAACAGCCTCATCGCTCGGATTCCCATGAAACGGTTTGGAAAAGCAGAGGAAATCGCAGCGACTGTTGTGTATCTATCGAGCAACGAAGCGTCCTATACGACTGGAGCAACTCTCTACATCGATGGAGGTTGGACAGCAAGTTGAGTGTACATTCATCCAAGATAAAAAGCTTCGAAACGCGAATGTATTCCCGTAGCGGTTTAGTATATTAAAAATCACAATTACAACAACACCGCAACAATCACATTCCAGAAAACGTGAATGAGTATGGGGGCAATGAGCGATTTTGTTTTGGAAAGAACAAAACAATTTGCTATTCCTAACGCGAGCTTTGTCAAAAAATAGAGAATGAGTGTCATTCCTGTATATCGATACGTCGTTAAAAGGATTGGAACATGGAATGATAGAAAGAGAAGGGAGGTGATGATCGCTGACGTCCACAGTTTTTTTGTGACTTCATACATTCTCGTGAAGAGAAATCCCCGAGCAAGCAGTTCCTCACTAAAGGCTGTAGCCAACGACAAAAGAAGAAGGAGTGGTAGTCCATATGATGAAAGTGCTCCACCGGAGGCTACCTGGAGATGGCCATACTTTACTATGTTGACAGCAATAGCCTCACCCAAAAATACAAGTCCGAAACCAATGCTGATGAGAAGACTCTTCCCATGCGTTTTGAGCGTCAATCCGACGCTTTCCAATTCCCTGCCTTCTTTAATCCGTACGTACCACAAAACCGGCAACACAAAGATAAGCGGTTTGACAACAAACTCATCAATGGGTTCGGAAAAATGAAATGCATACCGATAAAGGCACCAGGCAATGATGATCCATGCCCAGAATTGATAAATCCATTCCGTTGGATTTTTCAGTGACGGTATGGCTTTCTGTTCTTCTATGTTTTTCGTTGGTTTTTTCTTTATCATACGAGTATCAATTTATTTAAGTATCACATGTTTTTTCCTCTCTGTCACGTCGTATTTCTCCTTGGATTTGTTTTTATTACCACCTCCTTCATAGCTTCTTCAATGAGTGCTATACGGTTTAAAGCGTCTTCCCGCGACAAACAGATGAAATTATTTGGAAAATAGTGGAAGACTAAATTCCTTCCTTCTTTCCATGCTGTCCAGAGAATATGACTAAGAGGCTCTCCATACCGAGTTTGTATTATTTTATACGCGCTCCGTTTCCCCAGACGCCGAACGAGGTTCGGACTCAATACTTTTCCGATACGGAAATACTTACTCTTATACTCACGCTCTTCTATGATCCTCAAATCCAAAAACACGTCTTTGAGAAATCCTTCATAGAGTTTTGCAAACGGAAACACGAGATAGGAATAATCGGTGGGTTCGTCTTTATGAATTTCACTATCTTGAACAAGGAATGCGCCGTCTTGAGCGAGTGTTTTTTGGTCGGAAGACAGATAATTCCATAATGGTCCTGTCGTTTGTATCATGACGAAAAAAAATTATGAACGAATATATATGACTGTTTCAAAAAAAAATACGAGAAAGAGCACCACTGTCCCCCATTTTTCAAGGGTAGTAGATATGGAAGCGTTGACGATCGAGTACCAGCTATGAAGATTTCCTAATGCTTTGAGTTCACCGATTTGAGAAAGTATCATGCTACAAAACAAGGAAAGAACAAGACCACTTGAGAGATCATTTCCAGACGACGTCACTACAAAAAAAGAAACGATCGTGAACGCTCCGGCAAAAAGAATCGTTCGAAACGGAGACGGAGTGACGTTAAAAAGTGTTTCAGCGATATCCATAAAATATATGCCTACGAGGCTCCCGATGACAAACCAGAGCGTCGAAAGCTCCGGAGTGAAACGCCATTTAAGAAAGGAAACGGCGAGAATATAGAGAATGGAAATGATGACAAAAATTGGCGGTTTCCGTTTAAAAATGACGATGAGCGTATTCATAGAATATCTATGAAATTAGTATATCACCTCAAATGTGGAAAGTGATGGATTTACCTCTTTTTCTTCTTCTGTTACATCGTCAACAAGTGATGTTAATGGACCTCGACGGGCAATTGCAACAAGCTCATCGACATTCTTATCATCTCCCTGAAGAAGTGCTTCTACAGTTCCATCTTCCCTGTTCTTTACCCATCCCATGACGTTTTTTCTGAGTGCTTCCCGCTTCATCCATCCACGGTACCCTACCCCCTGAACATCACCTATAATAATAAGCCGAATGGTTTTCATACGGTCTTTTTTGCCGTCTCAACATTGCGCAATTCTTTCATCTTCCACATAAAAAGCCGCGCTTTGGATTTTGCATGTGTAGCATCTTTGACAAACGAAAGGGTTTTTTCCAAAATTGCCCGCGGAACGGTTTTGGCAAGACGGATATAGAGGGATTTATGTTTGTAATCATCAAGAGATTCGGCTAAGTAAATGCCGTACTGTTGAAACTCCCGGGATATATACTTATCCTCAACTGGATTAAATTTTTGTAGGATGTCGCCGACAGTTTGCATGGTATTTCTGTGGTCTAGTTATATCGATTCATTGCTTTATCGACTCCTTCGGTAAGAATGACTCGTACGGCTTCCGTACCGTTTTTAATGAGGTGTTTGAGAGCTCCTGCTTCGTGACGGGAAAAATGAGAGAGGACAAAGTGGATGACAGTCTGCTGGTTTAACCGTCTGTCGGTATTGAGTCCCGTATTTTCTTTTCCTTTTCCGATGCCGAGCCTCACACGGAGGAATTTATCCGTATGGAGTTTGTCCATGATAGATTGCACGCCGTGGTGTCCTGCTGAGCTGCCGCTTTCCCGGATTTTTATTTTTCCCAAAGGCAAATCCATATCATCGTGGATGACGATGATGTCGGACGGTTGCAGTTTATAAAAATTGAGAATTGAAGACACGGCAATTCCGGAGTTATTCATAAATATGACGGGTTTGACAAGAAGTACGTCTCCCACACGTGCAAGAGCCGATTTAAACTTCTCTTCTTCTTTAAACACGGCTGTGTCTTTCCCTAATTCATGGCCGAGTTTATCAACGACCATAAACCCGATATTGTGCCGGGTATCTTTATATTCTCCACCAGGGTTCCCAAGTCCAAAAATTATTTTCATACACATACCAAACACCACCCCCTCTGTTTTTTTGTCTTACAAAAAACATCCGGCAGTGGTGTTTTCATGAGAATAGGTAACCATTTTCATGACATTACTTCATTTTTGCTAACTGCTGTTCAGCTAGAGCTCCTACATACGGAACTTTGTACATTTCTCCCTGGAACGCTTTCCACATACAGACGATCCAAAGAATAAATGATGCAATTGTCAACAATACTCCAACGATCCATCCCAAAACCGGAATAAATCCTAAAACCAAATTTGCAATGAAAATTCCTGCAAAGAGAATCGTTGATTGCATTGCGTGAAACCGTACGAATTTATTCTGTTTTTCAATGACAAGAAAAATAATGCCTGTTACAAATCCAAGGAGATACGCAGCTGCAGCCATAATATTATCATTTCCGCCTTTTCCTGTTGCCATACGTCTCACCACCTTTCTTGTATTATCCTCACGTTTTTACGCTCAACACTTCATGTGTGGATAATTCCGGTATTATTAGGTCTCTTTATAGAGCCTATCATGTCCTGATTTGGGCAGTCAATGAGAAGCACGTCTTTTAAAGAAAACTGAGTTGTTCTTTTGACGTATCGACGAGTGCTTTTTCTTTTTCGCTTTTCCAAATTTTAACGACGCCAAAAACGCCGTCATACCCAGGATCAACGACAATATCCCCTTTTCGCACTTTCCGGACTCCATCAGCTATCTCAGGAGTTGAGTTGGACGCAATATCGGTGAGTTCACTCTTTAGAAGAATGGAAAACTCCCCTGCCAGGGTTGACGTCAGCCGGTCGTAGTGCACTTTTGTTTTGTTGCTCGTTGTGGGTGATCCAATTGCTTCAGCGATAATTTCCATGAGAGGCACAGACATGACAAACGGCGGTCTTTTTTTTAATGCCTCACTTTTGAGTGTTCTTACTGAATGAATCTCATCGCTTGCAACTTTTATTTCACCGCTCGTTCGTGACGCCAGTTCCTCAACGCGTTGCATCACGCCTTGTGTGAGCGGCTTACCGCATACAGGGCATGTTGTTCCTTTTGACGTAACTTCCTCCGGAGTCAACCGTATATTACATGCACGGTGGCCTGTGTAGTGGTACTTTCCTTCTTCAGGATAAAATTCTATCGTAGAGGCAATATGGGGTGAATGTGGAGTACTATTTCCTGATAGAGCAAGAGCGATATTCTCAAATGTTACGTCAGGCATTTCAAATATTGTTGCTTCCCTGCCGAGTTTAGCTCCAGAATGAGCGTCGGAAAAAGAAACGATAGCGAGGTTATCCAATTCCTTGATGCGCCAATTCATCTCAGGGCTACTTGATAATCCCGTTTCAACTGCAGCAATGTGTTTGGCGTACGGTCCAAACGCTTCAGAGAGGCTCTCGAATCCTCCCATTTTTCCGTAGACTGAAAACCAAGGTGTCCAAATGTGCGCTGGAATGATGAGAGCTTTAGGCTCTACTGTGAGGATGAGTTCTGATAGGTCAATGAGGGTGAGCCCGAGAATTGGCCTGCCGTCAGAAAGAATGTTACATCCCCTCCTCGTCAATTCCTGATTGATTTTTACTGCTCCAGCTATTGTAGGCACCCACACGAGAACATGAACACGACGTGTTTTTCCGGACTGGGAATAAATACAGGACAGTTCGGTTGAAAGGAGAAATGAAGGATTTCCTGGTTGAGTGTTTTTTTGTTCTTTAAGCGTTAAAATCCCGGTTCCATCTTCTTTTAAGAAATGCTGAATTTCTTTGAGCCACAATGGGTGTGTCCAATCTCCTGTTGCAACGAGTCCGATTCCTTTTACCCGGGACCACCGGGCAATTTCAGGAATTGTCATGTCTCGGGATACCGCCCGGGAAAATTTCGAATGAAGATGGAGATCGGCAATGAGCTGCATGTTATTCAAACAATTCTTTCATGAATTTCTGTATGGTCTTTTCCAATTTTCTCAGATTGAGTTTCGTGAGTTTTTGCTTCTTTGCGTTTTCCGAAAAAATATGTCCCCCCATGGGGTATCCGGTCATGTTCTTTGGCGTTTTTTTAAAAAATGCGATAGGGATGACTGCTTTTGCGTATTCTCCCATGACGCTCATCATTCCTTTTTTCCGATACCTTCGGAGAGACCAGACATAGAGCGTTTCCCGGATAATGTGAAGGTCTACACCGTGTTTTGTCATTCGCTGAGAAAAATCTTGATCCTCAAGAAACGGGTGTTCTTCATCATATCCGTCTATTTCATGGAAGAGTGTCTCTCGTACGACAGTGAATGGTCCGGGAGAAACCGGACGTTTAAATCGGAGCGACCCTTCATAAAAAATATTTCCCATGAGCGCAAGCACCGAATCGTTTATCCGTTCGCTGTCTGGTGTACACCAAGTTGTTAAAAACGACACATCGTGGGAAGCAATGTATGCGGCAATCCGTTCTATCGTATAAGGAAGAAGGACGGTGTCAGCATCGACAAAGATAAGCCACTCCCCTTTTGCGTTTTGGGCGCCAACATTTCTTTGGTACGGAAGTGATGCATGAGGAGCTACAACAATAGAAAAATTCTTGAGTTTTGAATGAAATGTTTTGGCGACACTCACGGTCTTGTCTTTCGATCGTCCATCAACAAGAATGACTTCAAAATCTGTATATGACTGTTCGGTGAGCGAGGAAAGAAGATGAGAAATGTACTTCTCTTCGTTGAGTGCTGGTATGACCACAGAAAACATTGGCGTATGCATACCAGACGATTATACCAAATATGGAGCCTTCATGACTGATTATATATTCATGGCTTCGATGAAGATGAAGACTCCATAAGCCAAAAGAAGAACGACTCCTTCCTTACGGTTGACATCTTTTTTGGTTGACGCTGCCCACCAGAAAAATGCACTTACCGCAGCCAAAAGAATGAGGGTAGTACGCATGCGGAGGTGGTCAGGGACAGAAAAGGGGGCAGCAATACATACAATTCCCAAGAGTGGCGTATTAATAACAGCACTCCCCAAGACGTCGCCAAATGCAATATCCCTTTTTTTTGATAGTATTGCTTGTACGACAAGCGTAATTTCAGGAAGATTTGTTCCAAGAGTCACGATAAAAAGGCCGATGACAAACGGTGAGAGACTCCATTGATGCGAGAGATACTCAGCGATAAAGACAATTGACCGAGAGGTGACGCCAAGGAGGAGAAGCCCGCCTCCAAGCATGAGAGCGCCGTGCCCAGCGTGTCGAACGTGTTTTGCATGGTGTTCAATGTGGTCGACAACGTGTTGCTCTTTACTTATAAGAATGACATGAAGGAGGTATACGCCAACAAGAACAAATCCTTCTATGCGTGTGAGCTTTCCATCCCAAAGAGCTAGAGCGGGAGCGGCAACAACCAGGGATGACATGCCGATATCAAGAAGTGTCATCCCGTGATTGAGGATGATCCGACCCAAGAAAAGAGCCGATACTCCCATGACAAACGATAAAAGGAGAATTGATCCGCCGAGAAGATTTCCGATAGAGAGCTGCGGAACACCATCCTGAATGGATTGAAATGCGACGAACATCTCGGGGATTGTTGTTGCGACCCCCAAAAGGAGAAATCCGATGAGAAAACTCTGAATTTTAAATTTCTTGGCAAAAAAAGATGTAGCCTTCACGACCCAATCCGCGCTCATCGAAAGAATGATACCAAGAGGAAGAAGAGCAAGAAGATAAAGGTACGTCATACGTATGTTCTATTATGCCGGAGGATACAGAGAGAAATCAAGGAAAAAAGATTATTTTTCGTGGATCGATTCCTGATTTTTATACATTGTCTTTAACTCCGAGAGTGTGGTGATGTCCCGAACTGATTTGTCGGTTCTAATTCTCACAAGCCTTGGAAACCGAAGCGCATACCCGGCGCCATGAATAGGAGATACGGTGATGTCATCAGCCGCAATTTCAACAACCACCTTTGGTTCTATCCAGTAGTCAGGAGCGAGTGCTTTATCAACGTCCCCATATTCTTTTGGTTTCTCTTTTGACTGCAGTTTTTTAAAATTTGTTTCCAATTCCTTCCAGAGTTCGTCAGAGACGCCAGTTCCGATTTTGGAGACGCTTATGACCTTCTCTCCGTTTCCGACTCCCACAAGAAACGCGCCAATCCCAAAACTTGACCGTTTTCCTTCTCCACACGAGTATCCCATGACGACGCAATCAATGGTGTCAGCGAGTTTTCCGGTTTTCCCTTCTTCCTTAAACTTTACCCAGTTATATCCCCTTCTCCCCGGTACATAGACGCTATCCCATTTTTTTACTACCACTCCTTCGAGTCCTTTTTTTATTTGTGTCTCGTGGTACTGTCGTAATTTTTCTACGTCCGTTGTCACGATGTGGGGTGATACTGTTAGAATATTCCCTTTTATAATTGTTTGTTCTAATATCTCCCTGCGTTTTGAAAGAGGAGTTGCCATGAGGTCCTCGCCATCTTTATAGAGGATATCAAAAACAAAAAACTTGAGTGGCACAGTTTTACTTGCGCTTCCAATACCGTGTTTCCGTTTTCTCGTCACTGTTTCCTGAAACGGAATGAGTCTGTCATGTGCCGCGTCATACCCCACTGCCTCAGTGTCCAGAATCACATCACTAGCATTGATTTGCTTATCAATATGCTCCAATTCAGGATACATCGCTGTCGTGTTTTCAAGGTTTCTTGAAAAAGTTTGTACTGATAAATGATTTTTTTCTTTTGTTTTTATGAAATGGATTTGTGTCCGCACGCCGTCGTATTTTGGCGTCACATCCACTTCTCCCATTTTTTTAATCATCTCGACGGCATTAGGGAGTCGTTGACAAAGAGCCGCGAGAATTGGCGCTCCTACTTTTGCATGAACGTCTGAAATTCCAGATATACCGTTCTTTTTTACAGATGTTGCGATAAAGGAGAGGTCCGGCCGGACGTCATAGGCTCCTTCAAGCGCGTCTTTATGGGATTTGTCTTTTGAAATCATCCAGGAAAGCCCATCAAGAATTGTCTTATCTGAAAATCCTAAACGCAGTTTTCCCAAAGGAATGCGGACGATGTACCGAGCCGACAACGGATCGACACAGTTGAGAAGCTCGGCAATGTGACGAATTTTTTCTTCCTGTGACCCAGCGCCGCTTTGTTTCGTGATTGCTTCAAATTTATGAAATACTTCATTTACCGAGAATTTTTCTGTATCTTTTCCTCTTTTCTCTCGTGCAATTTCTTCAGCAGCAGTTCCCAAATCTCCCTGTTTTTTAAATACCGTTGCGGTGTGTTTCTCATCAACATTATATGCTTTGGAAATAGCTCTTATCATAAACCGGTCAGCAACCCCAAACTCAATGGGTTCATAGAGTGGCGCGACTCTACCTTGCAGGAGAAAACAGATGTTCCCAATTTCATCGACATGTGCGGCATGGAAAAGCTCAGCAAGGATTTCTGTCATCGCAATTCGAGAGGGAGTTTTTTCCAAGCGTTGGAAATATTCTGAAAGCGTAGAAAATTGCATAGCTTCCTTTATTGTATCTTAGGAATGACAATGCGGTAAAGGTGACTTCTTTCTGGTATTTTTTTATGTCCTTATGACGTACCGTACACCTTTGGTTGATCCTTCTTTTTGGATAATGCCTTTGACAATGAGGTCTTTAATTTCTCGTAACACCGTATCCTCGGAAATTTGAGGAAAGAGTTCAAAAAATGCTTTATTTTGCAAGAATCCATTGTCCTGGATATATTCGACAATTTTAATCTGCCGCTCTGAGAGAGACATTTGCTGACCTCCCAATGATTTCTTGAGTTTTAAGTCGGTAGATAAAGATTTCACTTTGTCTTTAATCCTCGTGAGTTCTATAGCTAACCCTTCAGAGAAATACTCGAGCCAGAACGTCAAATTCCCATCAAGTTTTTCTACGCTCTGGAGTGCTTCATAGTACCGCATGGGTTCGCGGTCATAATACTCTTCAAGAGAGAAAAACCGTTTTACGTCATACCCGTCTTTAAACAAGGACAGCATAGCTGTGGCCCTCGCAACTCGACCGTTTCCGTCCAAAAAAGGGTGGATGCGAACGATCTCATAGTGAGTGATACCTGCTTTCATTGCTGGGTGAACTTCTTCGGATGGCGTCTTATTAAACCACTCCAAAAAATCTTGGATGAGAAATGGGATTTCTACTGCCGGGGGCGGTCGGAAGGTGATTTCGCCTGTTTGGCTGTTTTTAACGACAACCTGACTTTTTCTGTATTCGCCACAGAGTTCGTCAGGCATGAGTTTGTCTGTCGTGAGAGCGTGAATGTGTTTAACGGTTTCCTCAGTGATACTTGCGGCATTAAACGAGCCGATAAATTTTGTAACGTTTCGATAATTTAATACTTCCTGTACATCGCGGTCCCGTCCCACTATCTCAGCTCCAGCCAATACTTTTTCTGCTTCAGTGAAATTGAGTTCGTTTCCTTCGATGTGAGTTCCGTGGTGAACAGTCCGAACGATCGCTTCTTCACGAAATTTTGCTTCCCATGCCGGAACGAGTGGGGCGTTTTCAATTACTTCTTTGGCTGCTTCCATCACACCAATGGTTTTAAGAAGTTTATTTGTTATTGAATAACTTGGAGCGTACATACAATCTAAACTAATAGTTTAGGCAGGAAGAAATATTTACTACAAGACTTATAATAATACACTTGCGGAGAAAATGCAACAATTCCGCGGGAAAAATTATTTTCGCAAAAGAATTTCTGCCATTGATTGGGGGATTTGCGCCGCCAAATCAGACGCATTAAAATACGGACCGACAGATTTATAGAGTTTCTCTCCAGCTTTTTTATTGATGTACGATCCAGCGATCGTTGAAACCCACGGATCATTTGTGCATGAAAGGGATGCGATAAGGCCCGCTAGAACGTCTCCGGTTCCCCCCTTTGTCATGCCTTCGTTCCCGCCCGATATTTCCATCATTTCATTTCCGTTTGACGCGATATCTATTTTTCCTTTTAAAAGAACAACACATTGAAGATGCTTAGCCATCTCTCGTACGGTCTCTTTTTCGCTGTCCCCTTCTTTTTGATTGAGTTTTGAAAGAAGGATATGGAATTCCTCATGGTGAGGAGTCAGGATTGCGTTTTTTGGGATGAGTGTGATATCCATCATCTGAAGCGCTCCGGCATCAATCACCCACTGTTTATCTGGGTATGCCCGGAGGAGTGAATTAGTGAGATTTTGTGTTTCACTATCACGTGTCATTCCCGGACCAATGAGAATACAGTCGTCTTCCTGTATATAAGCCTTCACATCTTCCCGTCGTACGACAATACCGTTTCGAAACTCTTCTTTAGCTTTTTTTACTATCTCATTGTTTTCTGGTATTGAGGAGTAGTGGACAAGATCGACAATTCGGGAGGCAACAGTCAAAGACCACATGCTTGCCGCATGAAACAGTTCCGATCCTCCGATAATAAGGAGTTTGCCGTTTTGACCTTTGTGTGAGTCAGGAGACGGCGTATGAATTTTTTGGACTGTAGAAAGAACGTTTTGACTCATATATCTATTGTACTACAGGAGACCCAAGTTGGATGATTTCTTTTTCTTGTATGTTTTTAAAGAGAGCCAAAACGATCTCTTCGGCTGAAGTTAAAATTGTCTGTTGGTTATTGATGATACGTAACACCAACTGTCTACTGTGTTCATCAAGTTCCGAAAAAATGTCATCAAGAAGGAGCACCGGCTTCTCCCCTGTTGCTTTTTCAATATACTGAAGTTCAGCGAGTTTGAGCCATAACACTGCCAACCGTTGTTCTCCCCTGCTCCCAAACCTGCTGATGTCAATTTCTACTGTCTCTTTTTTTGATTTTTGATTTTCTCTCTCACCCGGTGTTTTTTGAAAAGAGAAATCGTCTCTCTGAGGTCCGACAAGCGTATTCCGGGACGCAATCTCCTCATTTTTATATTGTATAAGCCGCTCTTTTGAAATGATGCTCGGGTCATAGAGGATTTTGTAGTGAAGATCGTCGATTTCGTAGAGATTGACCGCTTCAATATATGCGCGTCTTTTGTCAGTGATATAAGAGCCGGTTTTGATAAGGAGTTGATCCCAAAAAAACAATTGACTTCGTGTTGCATACCCATCTGCAATTCTATCGAGGAGTATGTTCCTCTGCCGCAAACCCCGTTCATAGGACATGAGGTTTCTTCGATATTCTCTATCGGTTTGGGAGAGAACAGTGTTGAGGTACGAACGCCGTAAACTGGGGCTATTGGTTACAAGGTCAAGGTCTTCGGGACAAAAATGAACTGCATACACATTGCTGATAAAATCGACAAGCCTTCGTGGTACGCCATTAACCACGTACTTCTTTGTTTGTGCTTTTTGTCCTTGGACAACGCCATGGGTGAGGACAATTTCCAATTTCACGTCTTCATGTATTTTTTTCTCTTTGGACTCTTCTTCTTGTATCCTTGCCACCACTCTCCCTACTTCTTCATCCCAAAAAATCATATCAGCGTCTTTTTCAGCCCGGAAGCTCTTACTGGTAGCGACAGTGTAGAGGGCTTCAAGGATGTTTGTTTTCCCCACAGTATTCGGGCCGAGGATGATCGTGATATTGGAAGAGAAATGAAATATTCGTTTCTTGTATGACCGGAAATTTTGAAGAACAATTGAGTCAATAATCATGTAGGAGTATTGTAGCATGGGATGAAACACAAGGTAGACACGATACCCCGTGAGATTATATAATGTATATATATGGCAATGAAGCACACATACCAACCAAAGAAAAAGAAACGCATTCGAACTCACGGATTTCGAGAGCGGATGAAAACTGCAGGCGGTCGAAAAGTATTATCACGAAGACGCCACATCGGAAGAAAAAAACTGACTATATAAGTGTTTTTTGGGTATTCTATGCTTCCTAAATCGTATCGTCTCCCAAGGGAATCGTTTGATCACGTCTTCCATTCTGGTAAACGAATACAAACGAAAGAATTCCAGTATATCGTTATTACGTCGAATAATCCCCATTCACGTTTTGCTATCGTTGTGGGGAAAAAAATAGCTAAACTCGCTACCCATAGAAACCGGATGAAGCGGCTCATAAACGAATCACTCCATCATCTTCTTCCGACATTTTCTCAATCGTATGATGGAATTTTTTTCGTTAAATTCGATTTTTCCACTCTTCCCCAGAATAAGGTAGAGTCGCTCGTGTCAAAAATTGTACAAAGTACGTAGATGTATTTACTCCATGAAAAAATGTGTTTTAAAGGCAATTCGCTTCTATCAAAGATATCTTTCTTTTGATACAGGCATTTTGAAATCATTGTGGATGACGGACAACGTTTGTCGCTTTACCCCAACATGCAGTCAGTATACCTACGAAGCAGTCGAGCGCTATGGTATAATACGAGGATTGTTCTACGGAATAAAAAGAGTTATTCGTTGTCACCCATGGAACAAGGGCGGCTTCGATCCGGTACCATAAGGACACTATGACAAATCCAAATCTCTGGAATCAAATACTAGTCTGGCCAATTACCAATCTCCTGATTGGGTTTTACAAACTCTGTGAGCTAATCCATCTTCCCGGTCCTTTGGGATTTGCGATTATATTTTTAACAATTGCTATCAGGTTTCTCCTCTACCCTCTCATGCAGGCCCAACTCACGAGCGCCAAAAAAATGAATGAGCTTAAGCCGCACTTAGATGAACTTAATGCGCGTCACAAAGACAATAAGCAAGCGCTTCAACAAGCTCAACTTGCCTTATACAAAGAAAGAGGAATCAATCCCGCAGCAGGATGTCTTCCGACACTCATTCAATTTCCGATTCTTATTGCTCTTTACAATGTGTTTTACCAGCTTCTGGGAAGCACGGATATCGCTGCATTTACTGACAATATCAA
>Ga0172375_10004133_pt1 | contig 21671 bp, 19 predicted proteins | sample LakKiv1m_FD_114537 | JGI IMG/M metagenome (GOLD analysis project Ga0172375, IMG submission 114537) | Freshwater microbial communities from Kabuno Bay, South-Kivu, Congo - kab_092012_11.1m | ecosystem: Environmental > Aquatic > Freshwater > Lake | place: Democratic Republic of the Congo...
GGTTCGGTTACTACAGGGAGAAAATTAAATGCCGAGTTTCTGCTTGGGGACATTACGAGGCTGAAAGTGCATATAAAAGAGATGGTTGCTAACATCGAGAATTTCCCGGAATTAAGCGGCGAGGTAAAGGGAACGTTATTTTTCAATAAAGAGGGTATTGAAATAAAGGATATTACTCTCAACTCTCATGGTTCAAAGATACAGGCCTCGGGTTCTTATTCGCAGGATGGAAAGGGAAGGCTAAAGACAGATACTGTTCTGTTTGCTGATTCCGTAAAGGAAGCCTTTGGCTTGAAGCAGAAGGAAGATGGAAAGATTTATGCGAAGGGCAATATAAAATTCGGCGAAGGCTCTCCCCTTGTTGATCTTAAACTTGACGGGAGTTTTTATCTGCAGACCCTTATGGAACTTCTTAAAGTAAAAGAAAGGGTTGAGGGGCTGGTAGATTTCGACGGGCGCATAAGCGGAACGCTCGCAAGCCTTACAGGCAGCGCGGATGCAAGGCTCAGAAAGGGAAATCTTTTTGATGTTGATATAGACGAGCTGAAATGCGAAATTTCTTACGGCAACGGCGTTCTGAGCTTTAAAAACGGAAAGGCATTGCTTTATAACGGGCGCGCAGACGCAGAGGCGTCTATAAAACTTCCTAATGTCGAACATTATTCGGTGAAGGTCAATTTCACGGATGTTGACAGTTCTGCCGCGCTTAAACTCATCAATCTGAATATAGACCTTCCCAAAGGCAAAGTTAAGGGAGAGCTTTATACATCGGACAGTGAATTTAATCCGGCAGGGTGGTTTGATTATAGAGCGCCCCGGCTAAAGCCATCCCTTGCTAAGGGCGAGCCTATGGCGGGTGATGTTTTCGGAAGGCTAAGAAGCGCAAAGGGAATTTTTAAGGTTCAGGGCGATACACTTTCTCTTACTAATACGGAGGTCAGGACTGAAAAGTCAGCATTGGGCCTGAGCGGCACAATTGCCATGAAGGCCTCGGCGCTTAATCTTAACGGCAGGCTTGAAACCGGCGATATAACAGACCTTGCCTCTCCGTATTTTAAGCGTTTGAAAGGTTCCGGAGATTTTACCGGGGCAATAACAGGCAAGTTCGATGACCCTTTGCTCTCAGGGGCATTAAAAATAAATTCAGCTTCTTTTGACGGGTATCAGTTTGAAAGTATTTCCGGCGTATTATCTTATAAAAAGAATCTCCTCGATATAAAGGAGTTATCTGCCAAGTCAAAAGACGAGCAGCATATTGTCAGGGGCCATATAAAGTTCAATGAGGCAAAAAAGGCGTTTGATTTTAAACAGCCTGGCTATAACCTGTCTGTGTCGCTGAAGGGCGCTGACATAGAAAAACTTGTAAATATATTTTATCCGAAGGGTCATGCGGATAAGAAACTGCAGGTAAAGGGAAGGCTTAATGCGGATTTTAAAATAACAGGCAGCGGTTCCAACCCTGTTCATGCAGGTTCTCTTTTTGTATATAATGCGGAAGCATACAAATTGCCGGTAGATTCCGCGTCAGCGGATTTTTCCTATAACCATAACGATTTAATTATAAAAAGAGCTTTACTGAAAAAAGGCGCGTCGGCATTGATAATTGAAGGCAGGATAACAGGCGCCGAGAAATTTTCCTTCAGCGCATCTGCCAGCAGGATTTTTCTCAAGGATATGGGATTGCAGGGCATGCCCGATGATTCGATGTTCAGCGTAAATGCATACGGCTCCGGCGCCTTCGATAACCCTTCTATCAGCCTGAAGGGAAAATTGTCAGGCGGAACCTTTAAGGGAAAACCGCTTGGCAGCGGCGTTGTAAGCGCTTCTGTAAAAAACAAAAATATTCTGGTGGATGCAGTTATGTTTAACGGGAAAATGAAGGTGAAGGGGAAGGGATATATGAGCGATGAACTGCCGTGGAACGCGGAAGTTGACATGGCGGCAGGCAGATATGATTTTCTTCTTGTAGGAGTGCTGAAGGATGTTCCTGAAGACCTGCTCCTGAATATGAGAGGGCATGCTGTTTTATCCGGGACCAAAAAACGCTTCTCTGCCTCTGCCCTGATAGAACAATTGACCCTGGCGCTTTTCGGGCATAGTTTCTCGAGCGATTCAAGCATAAAAATTAAATTCGATGACAGGAATATGTCATTTTCTCCATTCACGATGCGGAGCGGAAATGCCTCTTTCAGTATGCATGGGAATGTGGATATAGGGGAAGAATACAACATAGCCCTTCGGGGCAGTTCGGCCCTTGCGCCGTTAAAGGGATTTTCAAAAAATATCAGCGTTCTCAGAGGGGATTCTGATTTTGCCCTGACTATTGCGGGGAAATGGGACAATCCGCGCATAAACGGCAGCTTTAATGTGGCCAACGCAACATTCGGCTTAAGAGATATGCATCAGCGCATCAGTGATATAAACGGGCAGTTGTATTTTGAAGGGGACAGGGTTGTTTTTCAGAAGCTCTCGGGAAAACTCAGCGGAGGAGACATAAACGTTTCAGGACGTATTAATTTGCAGGGATTTGCCATAAAGAGGTTTTATCTCGATGCAAATATGAACGATATCACAACTTCTATATCCAGGGATTTTACCGTCAATTTCAGCGGAAATGTGCTGTATAAGGGCACGCTCGATTCACAGAATATCACAGGCGAGGTTAAGATAAACAGGGCGCGGTATCGAGAAAGGGTTGAATGGAAAAGCTGGCTTCTCAAGGTAAGGGCAAAGGAAAAACCAAAGGGTGAACTGACAAAGGTGGATAAGGCCGTGTTAAACGTGAAAATATACGGCACAGAGAATATTGTTGTGGATAACAATATAGCCCGGGCTCCCCTGAAAGCGGATATAATCCTGAGAGGCACGGTAGGACACCCGCTTCTTTTCGGAAGGCTTGAATCCAGGGAAGGCAAGGTCTATTTCAGGAATATCGAATTCAGGATATTACATGCAAGCGCGGATTTTGCCGATCCTAACAGGATAAATCCTATAATTGAAATTGTTGCCCAGACAACGGTAAAAGGCTATAACATTAAGATGCATCTCGATGGGCAGCTTGAACACTTTAATCTATCCCTGGTTTCAGACCCGCCTCTTGATGAGACCGATATCCTCAGCCTGCTAACTGTGGGACAGAGGAGTAAGGAATTAAGGGGCCTTGAAGGCGGAATCGGGGCGGGCGAGGCTGCCTCGTTTCTTACAGGCAAGGTTCAGGATGTTTTCGAAGAAAGACTTAGAAATATAACAGGGCTCGACAGGATTCAGGTAGATCCCTATGTGTCAAAATCCACGGGCACGGTCGGCCCGAGGGTTACCGCATCGAAAAAACTTCTTGGCGACAAGCTGTTTGTTACATATGTATCACCCGTAGGCTCTACAGAAGAGCAGGTGCTTAAACTCGAATATCTTCTGGAAAAAAATATCTCATTAGTCGGGGTAAAGGATGAGAGGGGCAGTGTCGGCGGAGATATTAAGTTCAGGTTTGAATTTAAATGAAAGTGGGAAGTAGGAAGTGAGAACTAAGAAATATTTAACCAGAGGAGGGAATTTCTTGTTTTTTATTTCTTACTTCCTACTTCCTACTTTTTACTTTTTACTTCTTACTGCGCCTGCCGATGCCTCGGAAGTTATAAAGAAGATAGACGTCGAAGGCCTGTATTCGATACAAGAAGAGGAACTGCTGGAAATTTTAAATATCAAGGCAGGCGAAGTTCTTGATTCCTCTAAAGTAAAGAGCGGGATACGACGGGCTTTTCTCAAGGGCATATTCGAAGACATCTCCGTAGAGGTTGACGATGCCGACAGAACAAATGTAAAGATAAAGATCAAAGAAAAGGACGTGGTAAAGAAGGTTTACGTCAGCGGGAATGAATATCTGTCTAAAAAATTTCTAAAGACTCACTTCATGCTTAAGGAAGATCAGTTTATGAGATATGACCTGACAGGGGATGCGGCAGAAGGGCTCAGAAAGATATTGTCTGAAAAGGGATTCCCCGAATCAGACGTAAAAATACAAACGGAAAAGACAGGGAGCCCTTACAGGGTAAACATACTCCTTACGATAAATGAGGGAAGGCCGGAGATAATAAAAAGCATAAAAATCCTTGGCTATGAACCGGCAAGAGAGCTGATAGAGATGTCGGGGGGAGACATTTACGACCAGTTCAAACTCAGGGAAAATATCGAGGAGATTAAGGCATATTACAAAAAAAATAATTATTTGAAACCCTCTGCAGGCCCGTATAAATTCAGTGACGGCAATCTTGAGGTCATGGTCAATCCCGGCAAAAAGCTTGACGTTATATTCGAAAATAATTCTTCTGTGAGTTCATCGGATCTTATTAAAGAGGTGCCTTTTTTTGATGCCGAAGATTTTAGGGATGACCTTGTGGAAGAAGCGGTTTCAAGGGTTATATCTTTATATCACAGCAAAGGGTATCCTTCAGCGCAGGTTGCTCCCGTCATAGCCTCAGGCGAAGATACTATTACCGTCCGCTTTTTTATCTTTGAAGGAGATAAGGTTGTTGTTGACTCTGTTAAATTTACCGGCGCAACTGTATCCGAGAAGAATTTTAAAGAAATTATGTCACTGAAGAAAGGTTCTTTATATAACCCCGACCTTGTTGATGCGGATAAAAAGGCATTGGTGGAATTTTATCATGCGCTGGGTTATCTGAAGGCCAGCGTAGATGATGTTCAGATCGCCATAAAAGATTCAAAGGCAGATATTGCCGTGGCAATTGCGGAAGGCATAAGGACTTATGTAGAGGGCATTGAAATAAAAGGAGCAAAACTTGCTCACGATGCAGAGATTTGGAAAATTATCAAAATAAAAACAGGAGATCCCTATAACGAAGTTGACATATTAGACGCGAGATACAGGATTATTGACCTTTACAGGAATTATGGCCTTTCTGACGCGAAAGTCGCAATAAGGCAGGAGTTCAGCGAATCGGCATCGCGGGGAAGCGCAAAAATCATATTTGAGATAGAAGAGGGAATATTGACTTACTTTGGCAAGACTGTAGTAAGCGGGAATGCGGAGACAAAATCCGAGGTGATAAAAAGAGAACTGGCTTATAAAGAGGGCGCGCCCTTTAGCTATTCCCTCTTAAATAAGTCCAGACAGAGGCTTTATAAGCTTGGTTTATTTACTGACGTGGATGTGGAGACGCTGGAAAAGGAAGACAGCACAAGGGATGTTCATGTCAGGGTAAAGGAAGGGAATGCGGGGCTTGTCGAATTCGGCGTTGGATACGGAGATTATGAGCGGTATAGGGCGTCGTTAGATATAAGTTATAGGAATCTGTTTGGCATGAACAAGCAATTATCTTTGAGGACAGAATTCAGTACGCTGGAGGAACGATATATTATAAATTATCTGGAACCCTGGTTTTTAGGCAGGCAGCTTCCATTCAGGATAGTTCTTATGAAAGAACATAAAACAGAGAAGAACATAGAAACCCGCGAGACAAGATATAAGATTACGAGACATACTGCAAGCGCTGGTTTCGAGAAAAAACTTAGCGAAAGGATAAAGGGAGAGCTATTCTATGATTTTTCAATAGTGAAAAGTTATGCGGTTAAATCCGATATTATTCTAAGCAAGGAAGATACAGGGACTCTTGTTATAAGCGGCATACGGCCCGGGATAGCCTATGATACGAGGGATAATCCTTTTGATCCGAGAAAGGGCGTATTTGCGGGCATATCCGTAAAGACCGCGTCAGCAATACTCCAGTCAGAAACTGATTTTGTAAAAATAACAGGCACCGGGAATATTTATCAGGAATTAAGCAAGTATTTTGTTCTTGCGCTGTCTTTGAGGGGCGGCATTGCACAAGGGTTTGGCGATACAACAGACCTTCCTTTAATAGAGAGGTTTTTCCTTGGAGGCAGGACAACGGTTCGCGGATACGAACATGATACGCTTGGGCCTAAGGGCAGTAATGGTTCTCCGACAGGCGGGAATGCGTTTGTTCTTACGAATGTTGAGCTCAGGGCATCTATCGGCAAGGGATTCGGGCTTGTAACCTTCATGGATGGCGGGAATGTATGGAGGAGAAATAGCGATATAAAGATTTCAGAGATGAAATACACTGCCGGAATAGGCATAAGATATAATACTCCCGTAGGCCCCTTAAGAGTTGACTACGGGCACAAACTTGACAGGGAAACAGGGGAAAGCGCGGGCGAAGTCCACTTCAGCATAGGTCACGCATTTTAAAAATGAACCGATACGCGTATCACTCGGTTATCACATGATTTGAAAGCTCATCTGTATCGCCTTCTGCCATTGGGAAATGATGAGCAAGAATGTTGCCCGCTTCTCTAATTGCCTCGCATAATGCGTCACATGCATGGCCTTTCTTTATTCCCTGAGATACTGTTATCGCAAATTTATTCAGGGTTTCCTGCTCTATCTTTTCATAAATTCCCTTATCGGCAAGAACCCAGACCTTTCTTTCAAGCAATGAAAGGAAAAACAAGACTCCGGTATTTTTCTTAGTCCTGTAAAGGCCCTTTTCATAAAACGCCCTTACTGCCTCTTCCCTTACTGTGTCTTCCATTCTTTTAACGCCAATGAAGGCTGATTTCAGAGCAGGCATTTTTTTAAATAAAAGCCTTGAAGGGAAAAAAAGCAGAATGCCGAGCGGGATATAAGACCAAAGGGATGAATAAAAAAACAAAGCGGTTATAATCAGGGATAAAAGGCTGGCAAGAAGAATTCCTCCTGCCATCTCCGCTTCAGGGTATGGATCGCTGCTCTCAACAACCATAACGGCAACCTCGCCGATAGTTCGGGTTTCAATATCGCGGGTTGTTTCCGCAATCTTTATTTTTTCTTCCTCTGTAAAAAAGCTCTCTGCCTTTGATATTTTTTTCATTTTACCAGCCTCCCGAGGCTCCGCCGCCTCCAAAACCGCCACCGCCTCCGCTGAACCCGCCTCCTCCACCAAATCCTCCTCCGCCGAATCCGCCAAACCCGCCTGAACTGTAATATCCGCCGGAGCGGAACCTGCCTCCGCGGTGATGCCCGGCTGAGGAAAAAAGTACGGGAAGCAATAGCCCTAACAATAAACCGAATATTCCTATAATAATAGCCGCGAAAAGCCCAAGCGGCGAGATTGCGAGATGAACCATTAGGGGAAGCCCGACAGCTCCGGAAATGCCTCCCATAATTCGGGATACGCTTCCAAGAACAAGCAAAACAAATGTGCCGAAAATCAGGAATGTGACAATGCGTGAAGGCCTTTCCTGTTTCTGGCGGCGGTGATTTCCGTTGGCCTTAAATTCTCCGCGTGACGCGTCAACCAGCGCCTGAACTCCGGCGGTAAAACCCTGGTCGAAATCTCCTCTCCTGAATTTAGGCTTTATGACAAGGTCTATAATCCTGCCGGACATTAAATCCGTGACTCTGCCTTCGAGCCCGCGGCCGACCTCTATCCGCATCTTTTTTTCCTGTTTTGCGACAGTGAATATTATGCCGTTATCTTTTCCCTGCTGGCCTATCTTCCATGATTCGGCAACCCTGATGCTGAAATCCTCAATGGCGTCTCCTTCCAAAGACGGTACAGTGAGAATTACAATCTGCGTTGAGTCAGTCTGCTCAAATTTTCCTAGTTCATTTTCGAGATTGGCTTTTACGGAAGGAGAAATCATAGTGGCATAATCATTGACATAGCCTGTAAGCTTAGGAACATCAAGGGCATGTGCCGGAGAAGATAGAAAAAAGATGCACGATACAAGATGCAGGATAAAGAACACAAATCTTAATCGCGCATCCTGCATAAGGAACCGTGCATCAATTAGGTTTTTCACCTGTTAAAACTTTACCTGCGGAGCTTTTTCAGCGCCTGCCTCTGCCTTGAAAGGTTCTCTCGGCTTTAACTGCAAGAGAACTTTATTGGTGATGTTATTCGGGAAAATCCTGATTGACGTATTAAATGTTTCAACTGACTTATTGTAGCGCGTGCGCGCGACGTTTATCCTGTTTTCTGTTCCTTCAAGCTGGTGCTGGAGGTCCTGAAAATTCTGATTCGCCTTGAGGTTGGGATATTTTTCCACTACAACCATGAGCCTTGAAAGCGCGCTGCTCATTGCTCCCTGCGCCTCCTGAAACTGGCCGAAGGCCTTTGGGTCATCAAGCAGGGCTTTTGACATTTGTATGGAACCGACCTTTGCCCTTGCCTCTGTAACTGCCGTAAGGGTTTCTTTTTCATGCTTTGCATAAGCCTTAACGGTTTCCACAAGATTCGGAATCAGGTCGTTTCTCCTCTGGTATGATGCTTCCACATCTCCCCACGCCGCCTTTACAGCCTCTTCATTTGCCTGCATCTTGTTATAACCGCAGCCTGAAAGCGAAAAGGCAAGTATTAATATTAGTATTGATAATAAATTTCTCTTCATTTATCTCCTCCTGAAGCCTGTTTGAAATTAACGTCTGTTTATTTTGACATAAACCCGGGACATCCCACAAATCCCCTGCATCCTGCCTTTCTCAAACGGCATTTGGCATTAGAGCATATATTGATTTTATCCGCGTTATTAATTCTTGAAACAGACCTGTCCGATGCCCGGCTTTTGTTTTTATCTATTTTCTTTTTGGTTTTGATTTGCTATGGCCTTTTCCTGGAGATTTTTTAGCAGAGACGCGTTCGAGTTTTGCAATCTGAGCCTCAAGTTTCTTTACGCCTGCAATCAAAGATTTCACCTTTTTGTCGATAAGGAGATTCTTCGAGCCTTTTGATATGAGGTCATAAACCTTTCCGCCGAGGTCTGTGAAATTTGACTGAATCTTCATTTTAAGCTCAAAAATTTTATATCTCCTCTTCCCTTCCTCTGCAAGTTCCTCTGCTTTTTCTACGGCAACAGTGGCTCCCTTTCTCATGGCAGTAATACTTTCGTTAATGCTTTTCTGAATATCCTTTTGAATTTTGTCCCAGAGTCCCATGTCCTCCTCCTTTTAAAAAATAAAATAGTATCTCTACCTTATCACAAAATAGTTCTATTGAAAAGAGGAAAAAGATATGTTAATCTCAGACAACCTTGAAAGTATCAAAGAGTCTTGAAAGTATCAAAGAGTCAAAGTATCAAAGTTATAATGCTCTGATACTTTGACACTCCTCTGATGCTCTGACACTTTTTAAAAAGATGGTTAGAAACGATAAATGGATACGAGAGATGGCGCAAAAGGGAATGATAACTCCCTTTGACGCCAATCAGGTGAGAAAGGGCGTCATCTCGTACGGAGTGAGTTCTTATGGCTATGACATGAGGATTTATGATGAGTTCAAGATTTTTGAGGCAAACGAAAACGCAATCATTGACCCCAAGAATTTTGCTCAGACGCATTTTATTGATTTCAAAGGCGATGTCTGCGTAATACCGCCAAATTCTTATGTCCTTGCCCGTTCTCTGGAATATTTCAAAATCCCGAGGGATGTGCTTGTGATATGCCTTGGCAAATCAACGTACGCCCGCTCGGGAATTGTAGTGAATGTAACGCCATTGGAGCCTGAGTGGGAGGGCTATATCACCATCTCCATATCAAACACAGCGCCTGTCCCTGCAAAGCTTTATTCAAATGAAGGGCTCGCGCAGCTCATATTTCTTGGCGCATCGGAGTTATGCGAGACTTCCTATGCCGACAAGGCAGGTAAATATCAGGCGCAGAAGAATATAACGCTTTCAAAGACGTAAGGGTTGTTAGTTGTTGGCTCATAGCTCATAGCAGACAACAAGAAGAAAGGCTGGAAAAGAAAATGCCGTGGAAAGAAAAATTAATTATTGCCCTTGATATTTCCGAACCCGATTACGCGCTTGAGATTGTGGACAAGTTCGGCGACCAGATAGAGATTTATAAAGTAGGGCTTGAGTTGTTCACTTCAGCCGGGCCTAAGATAATAGAACAATTGCATGAAAGGAATAAAAGGGTTTTTCTTGACCTCAAATTTCATGATATTCCGAATACTGTTTTAAAGGCGGCCATTGCTGCGACAAGGCTCGGTGTTTTTATGTTCAATGTCCATATCTCAGGCGGGCTTGATATGATGAAGAAATGCAAAGAAGCAGTTGTTCAGCTTTGCCTGAAAGAGAACCTGAAGAAACCGAAGATTCTTGGCGTCACCGTGCTGACAAGCATGTCGCAGGATATCCTGAAGCATGAGATTGGAATACAGCACAGCCTTAATACTCATGTAAGACATCTTTCTGGATTAGCGCTGAAGGCAGGCTTGGATGGAGTTGTCGCGTCAGGGCATGAAGTGGCAAAGATAAAAAGCCATTGCGGAGATAAATTTCTGATTGTCACGCCCGGCATAAGGCCGTCATGGCATCCTCCCGATGACCAGAGCAGGACAATGACCCCGAAGCAGGCATTGAGAGAAGGGGCGGATTATATCGTGATGGGCAGGGCGATCCTCAATTCCGACAATCCCCTTAAGACGCTTGAGTTGATATCGTTAGAGATGCTTACGGCGTAAAGGTTGGCTTTTTAATTCTTTGATATAATAGTGGCAGTAAGGGCGACAGGAGGCGACACTATGAAATTTACACGCATTACCATAGAGCCTGACAAAATGGGCGGAGTGCCGTGCATTAGAGGTTTACGTATACCGGTTGCTACGATTGTCGGTATGGTGGCTAACGGAATGACGGAAAAAGATATACTCGATAACTATCCGGACCTTGAACGGGCGGATATTAAAGAAGCGCTGCTTTACGCAGCAGAGGCAGTTAAGGAACGCCAGATACCGCTTGTTGCAGCATGAAGTTTCTTATTGATAATGCCCTCTCACCTGTCATTGCACAAGGACTCAAAGAAGCAGGATTCGAATCTATCCATGTAAGGGATATCGGATTGCGTTCTGCTCCTGATACTGAAATCTTTGAACACGCTGTTAAGAATAACCAGATAATTATCTCTGCTGATACTGATTTTGGGACCTTGCTTGCCTTGCGGCAAACATCTAAACCATCGGTAATACTTTTTAGATGCACTGACAAGCGTCCTCAATCACAGGTTTCATTACTGCTTTCTCATCTTTCAGAAATAAAGGATGCCTTAATAGCCGGAAGTATTGTAGTTTTTGAAGATGACAGAATACGTATCAGGGCTTTGCCGATAGGGTAATCTAAGAATTGAACTTAATATAAAATTCGGGAATAGTTATGGAAGACAAAGAAAAAATTTTGTCGCTTATGCAGAGGATGATGGAGATGGGAATTTTCGCGGTATACGGGCAGGAGGATGAAGGCGTTCCCGATGCAAGCGTGGACTGCGATTCAAACCTGAACCAATGCAAGGCAAAATGCTGCACCCTTGAGTTTGCGCTTACCAAAGAGGAAGTCCAAAAAGTCCGTTTGAAGCATATGCCGTCAAGACCTTTCTTTATAGCAAGAGAGTCTGACGGGTATTGCTCTCACCTTGAACGCACCACCCTCAGATGCGCTCTCTGGTCTGAGAGGCCGTTGAGATGCCGGAGATACGACTGTAGAGAAGATTCAGAAAAACACGACTGGCTCGGCTCCGGTTTATAAGAGAAATGTCAAAATTAAATCAGGAGCTATTGCTAAATTACTATTGACAAGAAAATAGCACTGTGCTTTACTATAAGCGTTAATGCGATACGGCGACTTGCAGGTCTGAGACCTCAAGATGCGCATTAAACAAAAAAACATGAGGTGCCGCTCAAAAAAGGAGGATTTATGAGCACAGCAGTAAAGTATCCGCACGAGTACCGCATCCCAGTTTCACAGGAGCACGTCAGGAGTATTAAAGATCCACATTTGCAAAGTCTCACCACTTTGCACGCAATTGTAAAGGTTCGGGACTTACCCAACGGGAAAATTCCCGACAAGATTAACCCGCGCAGTCACGAAGTAATAAAAATGGGCAGCAGGATTCCTGAAGCTATTCAGGGAGCACTGGAAGAGAGTCCTGAGCTTTTTCACCTTCTAAACAGAGGATGCTTAATTCTCGCAAAAAAAGCATGGTATGACAATCAAAGTAAAATTTTGCATTTCGTTATTGAATCTGAGAATGATTACGGTATGGTAGACGGTGCTACAACAGATCGGGTTTTGGAGATATTAAAAAAAGGCGTTTCAAGTGCTGATTTTGACTCCTTAAAAGGGGATGAAATCCCAGAGCATTTCAAAAATGCCTATATTCATCTGGAGATTATTGCCGGAGAAATTGATCAGGATTTACGGATAAAACTGGCTGGTGCTCGCAATACTTCTGTGCAGGTCAAGGAGTTCAGCTTAGAAGACTTAAAAGGTAATTTTAAGTGGCTGCAGGCTATTTTGAATAAATCGAAGTTTAGAGATAAAATACGGTATAAAGAAGGTGAACCCAACCCCGTTGATGTTAGAGTTGTTTTAGCGCTGCTTACATTATTTCACGCCCAGTGGTTAAAGCTGAAAAAAGATCCAATAGTTGCTTATACAGGGAAGGGAACGGTGCTAGATCTTTATACTAATACTGACAAAGAAAAGGGATGGCAGGAAGGGTATGAAAAATTGGCCCCTGTCGTAGTTGATATTCTTGAGCTTTACGATTATATCCATATTGAATTTCAGAAAGCTTACAAGACAGCTTACGGCGTGGATGGAGCACGGGCGCAGCTTGGAAGAAGAAAGGGGGTAACTTTCATTGAGAATAAAGCAAAAGCCAGAGAGTTACACCTGAGCGGTAACAGGACTCAATATGTATTACCGGATGGATGGCTATATCCTTTGCTTGCTTCTTTTCGCATGCTTTTAGAATGGCCTAAAGGCGGCAGAGGCACAGTTAAGTGGGCAAAAGATCCTTATACTTTTTTCTCACAGCATGGGCATGAGCTTGTTTATTTTCTAATTGAGAGAGACGAAGAACTTGGAAGGAATCCGAATGCCACCGGAAAAAGTAAAGGGGTATGGCTTGGCTTAAGAGACAAGGTTAAAACACAGTTGTTAGAGGAAAGAATCAGTCAGTTGGAGAATAAGTAATTTCGGTGGGGATAGGCAAAGCATTGTCTGTCCCCATATTTATTTCCTTCAGTTTCCATGCGGGTGTCCTAAGCCTTTTGTGTTAAAATGGATGCAGGAGGTGAGACTATGAAATTCAATAGAATAACTGTCGATCCCGAAGTCTGTTCCGGCAAGCCGTGCATAAGAGGTTTGAGGTTTCCTGTTTCCAGGATTCTGGGGCTTCTGTCTGCCGGCGAGACAAAGGAATCCATATTAAAGGCATATCCATATCTTGAACCTGCGGACATCGACGAGGCATTGGCATTCGCCGCTTGCCTTGCTGATGAAGAGGTTATGGAATTTGCATGAAGTTTCTCGTTGATATGCCTGCCTCGCCAGGGCTTGCAAAATGGCTCGGCGAAAAAGGATACGATGCTGTTCACGCCTCAGATATCGGTTTATTCAAGACTAAAGACACAGGAATTATAGAAACAGCCAGAGAGCAGAACAGAATCATCATTACTGTTGACCTCGATTTCCCTCAATTGCTTGCATTGAGTCATGCAAAAGATCCGGGGATTATACTTTTCAGGGGTGGAAATTATAATGAACAGGAAATGCTTAGCCTTCTTCAGAGAGTCCTTGATAACGTTAAGGACGAAAAGATCTATAACGCGATAACGGTTGTGGATAAAGTAAGAATACGCCGATGTCCTCTGCCAATTGACTAAACTTCAACTCTGTTTCAAATAAGTTAAAATATCTAATGTCCAGTCCTTCTAAAAATATTTTCCTGAAATCTGCAAAGGCCGGTGAGATTACTCCGGTTTATAGAGAGATACCATATCAATCTCCGCATTTAATTTATGAATCCTTCATATCCCCGAACAGTTTTCTCTTTGAAAGCGTAAAGGGCCCTGAAAAAATCGCAAGGTATTCATTCATCGGCTTTGACCCGTACCTGATTTTTAAGGTCAAAGACGGCTCTATGGAAATTACCTATAAGGGCCGAAAGGCAGTTTCAACAGGCAATCCATTGGCAAGGCTTAAATCATTGGTCGCGGCATATAAACAAAAACCAATAGACTCCCTTCCTCCTTTTCAGGGAGGAGCAGCCGGTTTATTGAGTTATGACTTTGTTCAGTATCTTGAAAAGCTTCCCAAAACTACAAAAGACGACCTTAAAATCCCTGACGCCCATTTTTTCATGATTGATAAGCTGATAGCCTTTGACCATGTTGATAAAAAGGCATGGATAATAGTCTGTCCTAGCGCGCGGGATACGGAATTGGGCTACGGTTACATGGATGCAGACTGGGGAGAAAAGTATGATGAGGTGGTTCAGGAAGTAGAAAGAATAGGGGTCAGAGTGTCAAAGGGGCAAAGTATCAAAGGGGCAAAGGGTCAGAGTGTCAAAGCGACGGCTTCTGCGTTGAATTATGGTTTATCCAAAGAGCAGTATATGGACATAGTTAAGCGCACCAAGGAATACATTGCAGCGGGAGACATATTTCAGGCAAATCTTTCTCTTAGAGTTTCGGCTGAGATCGGAAATACAAACCCGTGGCAGCTTTATAAAATTCTCCGCTCAATCAACCCCTCTCCGTTTGCAGGATACATTGATTTCGGAGATTATCAGATTGTAAGCTCATCACCCGAAAGATTAATAAAAATCAAAGACGGCATTATTGAGACAAGGCCTATCGCAGGAACAAGGCCGAGAGGAAAAGATAAAGGAGAAGATGAGTGGATGAGAAAAGAGCTTCTTTTAAATGAAAAGGAGCGCGCGGAGCATATAATGCTCATTGACCTTGAGAGAAATGATATAGGAAGGGTATGCGATTACGGAAGCGTTCATGTTGATGAACTGATGATTACGGAGGATTATTCCCATGTCATACACATCGTTTCCAACGTAAAAGGAAATCTCGCTTCCGGCAAAACGTGTTTTGACGCGATAAAGGCTGCGTTTCCCGGAGGAACGATAACAGGCGTGCCCAAGGTCAGGTGCATGGAGATTATAGATGAGCTTGAGCCTGTTTCAAGAGGGCCTTACACCGGTTCTTTCGGCTATATCGGATTTTCGGGCAGCATGGATTTGAATATAATCATAAGGACGTTTGTAATAAAAGACGGGCATGCCTATGTTCAGGCAGGCGCGGGTATTGTCGCTGATTCTGACCCTGAGAAAGAATATTATGAGAGCCTCAAGAAAGCAGCGGCGTTGATAAAGACTCTGGAGAGGATTTAAGTTCCTATTTCGCGAACCAGCCTTTTTTTCTCTTTCTCTTTTATTTTCTCTATTGTCTCGCTTATTTTTAAACCTCTGAGGATGCCTAACATTTCATCTTGATATTCAGTTGATTTTTTAAGTTCGCGGGATAATTCTTCGATTGAGCCCTTTATATTGCTATTTATGCTGATGAGCAATTGACTGGTTTCCTTGAAAATCTCCAGCATTCTATCGAGTTTTTCGATTTGAAATGAAGGAATCTCTTTGGGTTCAGTTTTTTGCAATTCTCTTCTTTCTTTCTCTGATTCATGGAGAGTCTGATAAAATACTGTTTCTTCCAATGGAATTTTTTCTTCGGCCGGAGGCTCTTCTGCAATCTTTTCCTGAACGGCTGAAACAGCTTCTTCGGCAGGAGCATCCGGTTGAATGCTATCGAAATTATGTTTTTTGGAAATTTTCGCAGTGAGGAGTTTTGTCACAGAGCGAAAGGTTTCCTGAACTCCTCTGCCGTTAATCGCCTCCGCATCAAGATATGGGTATCCGTTGCTGTTCAGGTCTTTGTTTAGCTCGTCAATGGACAGGATATCAGGCAGGTCTCTTTTGTTATATTGCAGGATGAATGCGATGTCATACGGGTTTATGTTGTTTGCAATGAGATTTTCTATCATATTGGCAAAACTTTCCATGTTTGCTTCTTTCATCGCCCTCTGGGAATCGGCAATAAATACAACGGCGTCAGCTCCTTTAAGCACCATTTTCCGTGTCGCGTTATATTTAACCTGCCCGGGCACGGTATAGAGCTGTAATCTGACGGAAAAATCTTTTATCTTGCCGAGTTCAACGGGAAGAAAATCAAAGAACAGCGTTCTGTCTGTTTCGGTGGCTAATGAAATCAATTTTCCTGTTCTTGCCTTGTCGATAACTGAATATAAATAGTGGATGTTGGTGGTCTTTCCGCTTAACCCCGGGCCGTAATAGACGATCTTAAGCGTAACCTCTTTTGCTGCGTAATTAAAGATAGCCATAGATTTCAGGTAATAGCGTAAACGCCGTTTCTTGTGGTGTATTTTACTTTATACATTGCTTCATCTGCCAGACGGATCAGGTCGTCTTTTGATTTTGCATTTTCCGGGTATGAAGCGACTCCGAAACTTGCCGTAAGCTTGAGCGCGTATCCTTCTTTTTTGAGAAATACATTCTGTTCAACAGTCTTTCTTATTCTTTCGGCAATCACCACAGCGGCATCCGGGTTTGTCTGGGGCAGCACCACCACAAATTCATCTCCCCCGTATCTTGCGACAATGTCTATGCTCCTTAAACTTTTAATAATCATTTGTCCCATCTCAACAAGGATCTTGCTTCCGATGAGATGCCCATGCTGGTCGTTTATTTTTTTGAAATAGTCAATGTCAATAAAAATGAGAGCAATGGATGTGCCGTATCTGTTTGAACGTTGTATTTCCATTTCTATGGTCCTGTTTAAATATCTTGTATTGAAAAGCTTTGTAAGGTCGTCTGTAACAACGAGTTCCGCCATTTTCTGATAAAGAGATGTGCGTTCGATTGCGAGCGCTGCATGGTCAATGAGTCTCATCAGGAGGTCAAGGTCTTCTTTTATAAAGGGCTCCCCTGTTGTCTTATTTACAACTTCAAGAACTCCGATTATCCGCCCCTTGCTTTTTATGGGGACACACATCAATGATTTTGTTTTAAACCGTATCCGCCTGTCGATCCTGTCTGAGAACCTTTTGTCGCGGGACACGTCAGGCACAATTACGGGAACGCCTTCCTGCGCGACCCAGCCTGCAATGCCTTCGCCCGGTTTCAGCCTGTATTTCTCCATTCTGGATTTTTTATTGTCGGTCTTTTCAAATACGAGTTCTCCTGTTTCCTCGTCAACCAGAAGCACGGACCATGCCTCTGCTTTTGTCATTTCTTTTGTTTTTTTCATTATTGATACCAGTATCGCATTAAGCTCCATCGTTGATGTCAGTGTTTTCCCGACCCCTTCGAAGAATTCAATCTCTTTCTTGGCAATCTTAAGCTCCTGCTGAAGCCTGTTGTTCTCAATCCGTATATTTTCTTCTTTTAAAATGCGGTTTGTAAAATACAGCAATTCTTTTTCTGATGGATTGTAAACCGGGTAGGTAAGCGGGTTCTTCAGCCATACGGCAAACCCTCTGAAAGAATGGCCGGGGGATACCACAAGTTTCGGTATATTGCCCGAGGCCTTTATAAAATTCCTGAATGAACTGTTTGCGCTTTGCCCTTTTTCAACTATGATGATATTTATCTTTTCGTTGAAGCTGAGGTTCACGTTATCGATGGATCTGGATCTAAGACCTCAAACCCTTCATTGGAAAGGATATCTTCAAAATCCTTTCGGAATATGCTTGAGCCGATCAGAAGTATCCTAGGCATTTGCTCCGCAGCATTTTTTGTATTTCTTGCCGCTTCCGCACGGGCAAGGGTCATTTCTTCCAACTTTTTCCCCTTTCTTAACCGGCTGTTGCGTCCCGCTGCTGTTTATATTGTAGTTTAACGTCTGTCTTTTTGGCATCTCTTTTATGCCTTCCTCTTTTTTCACCTGAATCTTGAAAAGCCTGCTCAATACTTCAATTGAAATTCTGTCTGTCATTTCCGCAAAGACTTCAAATGCCTCTTTCTTATATTCTGTGAGGGGGTCTCTCTGCCCGTAGCCTCTGAGGCCAATCCCTTCCTTAAGGTGATCCATGCCGAGGAGATGGTCTTTCCATTGCGTGTCAACTACCTGAAGCATAACCGTCTTTTCTATATATCTCATCATGTCGCTGCCGATTTCCGCTTCTCTTTTTCCGTATGTTTCTTTTATTGCGGACGTCAGGGATTCTCTTGCATCTTCCAGAGATTTTGGGGTTAAAGAATACGGTGTGGAGAATATACCGAATACAGCGTCATGCAGGCCTTTCAAATCCCATTCTTCGGGATGTTTATTTTCAGGGCAATATATGGAAATGATTTCATCAACAGCGTCTTCGATCATGGAATATGTCCTGTCCTTTAATCCTTCGCCCTGCAGGATTTCGCGCCTGAACGAATATATCTCGATCCTCTGTTTGTTCATGACATCGTCATATTCAATCAGATGCTTTCTTATATCAAAATTGTGAGCCTCGACCTTCTTCTGGGCATTCTCTATTGCCCTTGACACCAGTTTGTTTTCTATCGGCATGTCTTCTTCCATGCCGAGTCTGCTCATAAGCCCTGAAATCCTGTCAGAGCCGAATATTCTCATGAGGTCATCTTCCAGAGACAGATAGAACCTTGAAGAGCCCGGGTCTCCCTGTCGGCCCGAACGGCCTCGAAGCTGATTATCAATCCTTCGCGCCTCATGCCTTTCAGTGCCGAGGATATGCAGCCCGCCTGCGGAAACAACCTTGTCTCTGTCTTTTACGCAGATTTCTTCTGCCTTTGACAAGGCCTGTTTATAGTCTTCCTCCTTATAATCTTTCTTGTCTTTCAGGATTTCCCTTGCAAGCCCTTCGGGGTTTCCTCCGAGGACTATGTCTGTGCCTCTTCCTGCCATGTTTGTGGCTATCGTCACAGCGCTGCTTCTGCCTGCCTGAGCGATTATCTCTGCCTCTTTTTCATGGTATTTTGCATTCAGAACAGAGTGCGGTATTCCTTTCTTCTTAAGCAAATGGCTCAGGACTTCTGATTTTTCGATTGATATTGTTCCGACAAGGACAGGCTGCCCTTTTTTATGGAGTTCCTCTATCTCTTTTATTGCCGCGTTGAATTTCCCTTTTTCTGTCTTATATATCATGTCGGGGTTGTCCATTCTTATCATTGGCTTATTCGGAGGCATTACAAGCACGTCAAGGTTATATATCTTCCCGAATTCCTCGGCCTCTGTGTCTGCGGTTCCTGTCATGCCCGCGAGCTTTTTGTACATCCTGAAATAATTCTGGAATGTGATCGTGGCAAGCGTCTGGTTTTCGCTCTCTATCTTAACGCCTTCTCTTGCCTCGACAGCCTGATGCAGCCCGTCGCTCCAGCGCCGTCCCGGCATCAGCCTGCCTGTAAATTCATCTACGATAATCACTTCTCCGTCTTTAATGATATAGTCAACGTCTCTTTTGAAAAGGGTATGCGCCTTTAGAGCCTGAAGCACATGATGGACCAGCTCAATGTTTGCGGAATCATATAAATTGCCGGCTCCAAGCAGTTTTTCGACCTTAAGGCTGCCTTCTTCCGTGAGCACGGCTGTTTTTGCCTTTTCGTCAATTGTGTAATCGGCATCTTTCTGAAGCTTGGGTATTATCTTATCGATCTTATAATATTTATCGGTGGAATCTTCAGAGGGCCCTGAGATTATCAGCGGCGTTCTTGCCTCGTCAATCAGAATGCTGTCAACTTCGTCAACTATCGCATAATTGAGTTCCCTCTGGGCGTACTGGGATATGTCATATTTCATATTGTCCCTGAGGTAGTCGAAGCCAAACTAGTTGTTTGTGCCGTATGTTATGTCGGAATTATATGAAACCTGCCTTTGTTCGTCTGTTAGCCCATGAACAATAACACCCACGCTGAGCCCGAGAAAGTTATAGATAGGCCCCATCCAGCGCGCATCCCTGTTCGCAAGATAATCATTTACAGTGACTACATGAACGCCTTTGCCTCCAAGGGCATTGAGATAAACGGGCAGGGTGGCAACGAGCGTTTTCCCTTCGCCTGTTTTCATTTCCGCGATCTTCCCTTCATGGAGGGCTATTCCTCCAAGCAGCTGAACGTCAAAGTGCCTCATTTTCATGGTTCTTTTTGAAACTTCCCTTACTGTCGCAAATGCCTCTGGCAGTATTTCATCGAGTGTTTCTCCGAGTTCAAACCGTTTTTTGAACTCAATTGTTTTATCTTTTAACTGATTGTCGCTAAGAGCGGATATCTGAAGTTCGAGCGAATTTATATGCTCAACAATCGGCAGGAGACGCTTTATCTCTCTATCATTTTTTGTGCCAAATATCTTTTTAAGTATTCCGCTGACCATGTTTTATACTAAAGTAAATACCTTAATATTTCAAGAAATCCGCTCTCAGAGGGATTGTGTGTGTTTATGTTTTATTGAGGACTCGCAGGAATGCTTCAACAACCCGTGCGTCGAACCACGCGCCGCTGCACCGCTTTAGCTCGGATACGGCATAGTTTTTTCCCGGCGAATTACGGTAGGGCCTGTCTGCTGTCATTGAGTCAAAAGAATCGGCAACATGGAGAATCTTTGCGCATATCGGGATTTCCTCGCCCTTAAGGCCTTCAGGGTATCCTTTCCCGTCAACCCTTTCGTGGTGGTACTTTATTAACGGGATTATATCTTTTAGCTGAGTTATCTCTTTAAGTATTTCCGCTCCCTGAAGAGTGTGTTTTCTTACTATGGCAAATTCTTCCTCCGTGAGTTTTCCCGCCTTATCCAGAAGCTGGTCGTAAGTTCCGATCTTGCCGATGTCGTGAAGCAGGCCGGCAAGCCTGATGTTTTTTATCTCATCCTCGCCGAGGCCCATCTCTTTTGCTATCTGTTCCGCGTATGCCGATACCCTTACTGAATGGCCCTTTGTCCAGGGGCTTTTCGCGTCAAGGGCATTGACCATTGCCTTCATAAAATTCATAAAGAGCGATTCAAGTTCTCCTTCGGATTCCATGAGTTGTTGCTGCGCGTTTTTCAGGGCTGTAATATCCGCCGCTATAACGATTGAATGCAGGAATTCGCCTTTCTCGTCAACAATCGGACAGTGGCTTACATAAAACCAATGCCCTGTATTTGCCTTTACCTCGCTCCACTCTGCCAGGTCGCCCCCGTGTATTTTCCCTATGCAGTGCCCTGTATGCTCGGGATTGCAGGTAAAGAACTCGTAACACTTGCGCCCCAGCAATTCCTGATGCGGCAGCCCGACAAAGTCCACAAAACGCTTATTGCATTTTATGATGCTAAGGTTTTTATCGAGGAGGATTATAATCTCCATGGCATTATTAAAGGTTATTTCCCATTCGGCCTTTGCCCTCGTCACATCTTTAAGAAGATTGGTTAGTTGCTCTTCCGCTTTCTTCCGGCGTGTTATATCCCGGAATATTCCCTGCGCAGCCGCTGTTGTTCCTCCGGATATCCTTGCGCTTACGGCGCCCTCAACGTCTATCAGCCTCCCGTCTTTTGCTATGAATGTTGTTTCTACTTTATCTGCGTTTTTCCCTGACATTACTGTCTTGAAAATTTCCATGCAGTGCTGCTTATGGTCAGGATGTAAAATATCAAAAATAGTAATAGCCTTCAGGTCATCCGGCGTATAGCCCAGAGTCCTCATCCATGAAGGATTCACAAAAATAAAATGCCCGTCAGGAGCCACGCTCTGGATCATGTCAAGGGCGTTATCGAACAGATTGTGATAGCGTTCTTCGCTTTCTTCTATCGCCTTTTCCGCTGATTTATGTTTAGCGCTGAGAAGCCGTGCGTGAA